>TARA_R110000787_G_scaffold143488_1_pt1 | contig 99728 bp, 96 predicted proteins | sample TARA_R110000787 | Tara Oceans TARA_R110000787 (sample SAMEA4397920) | marine metagenome | biome: Polar Biome; feature: [DCM] deep chlorophyll maximum layer (ENVO:01000326); material: water (ENVO:00002006), including particulate matter (ENVO:01000060) such as... | depth 35 m | reverse complement strand
GGGCAGCCGCCGGAAAAACAGCTTACCGATAACGCAAGGATGACGGCTGCCTGCCCAACCAACAAACCCTGTTAATGGGAACTCAAGGAGGAGGACGAGATGAAGACGTGGTTCAAGACAGCGAGTGTTCTCGCAATTACTGCCGTTACGGCGCTGACCTCATGGTCGGCAGTTGCCGAATACCCGGAAAAGCCGATCACCATGATCATTCCGCTGGGGGCCGGTGGTTCACATGATCTGAATGCGCGGGTTATCAGCAGCATTCTGCCAAGCTATCTTGGTCAGCCGGTCATCGTGAAGCTGATGCCGGGCGCGGGTGGTCAGACCGGAACTGCCGCAGCATCCAAGGCCGCGGCAGATGGCTATACCCTGCTGTTCACGCATAACTATATCGATCAGTTGCAGCAGCATGTTGCAAAGCTGCCCTATGATCCGACAAAGGATTTTGTGACCGTAGCCCGCACCAACTATGCCTCGCCGTCGCTGATCGTCAAAACTGACAGCAAGTTCAAGACCTACGAAGACATCATTGCTTTTGGTAAGGCCAATCCCGGCAAACTCAGCTTTGGTCACTCCGGAAACTGGGGTGCGTTTATGGTTCCGGGGGCGATGCTGTTCAGTGCGGCGGGCGTTAACCCGCAGCTGATTCCGCACAAGGGTGGCGGCCCTGCCATGCAGGCACTGCTTGCTGGTGATGTTGATGTGTCCATGGGTTTCAATTCTTCGATCTCGGGACAGGCCGGTCAGGTGCGTCCGCTGGTCTCGGTTTCGTCTGAGCCTGTTCTGGATGGTGTCCCGACGGTCGCTGACAAAGGGATCGGGGGAGTTGCGAATTCCGGAACCATGCACCGGGTCGTGCTGGTCAATCGCGATGTTCCGGCAGATGTTCTCGCAAAACTGCGCAAGGCATTCGTGGATATGCAGCAGGACAAAACTTACAAGAATCTGCTGAATAAACTCGGCGAGAATGCAGCCTTCATGTCTGGTGAAGACTATGAAGCGGTACGTCAGGAACAGTCTGAAAAATATAAGGCGTTCACGGCGTCGCTGGCGAAGTAGCATTAACAGGGGATTACGGGGTGGCCTGAAAACGGTCACCCCGCCCGACTGGATACGGAAGTACAAATGCGTTTGAAAATTGGCGGATATCAGGGCGAAGGTTCCGTTCACACGGCGGGTATCAGGGCGTTCCTTGATGCTCTTGATGCTGAAGCTCAGGGGTTTGATCTGGACCTCAGTATCAATGTGACGGCTGAAGGGATCGCGGCTGGCAGTCTGTTCTCGGGTACGGAAACCGGTGATTTTGATGTCTGCTATATGGCGAGTGGTTATCTCAGTGGACGGGTGCCGTCGCTGGACCTGCTGGATGTGCCGTTTTCAGTTGTCGATAGGCTGAAAGCCTATGACGCGCTGGATGGCGATGTCGGCGAAATTCTGCGCCGCGATGTCAGGGCTGTGACCGGTCTGCATGTGATGGCGTTCTGGGACAATGGATTTCGGCATGTTTCCAACAGCGTCCGCTCTATCCGGCATCCGCGGGATTGTGACGCTCTGGTCATTCGCACGTTGAATAATCAGTCTTATATGGATTTGCTGAAGGATCTGGGTTTCCTGCCCGTCGTGACGGATGTGAAGGAATTAGTGGAGAAGGTCCGCAGCGGTGCTGTCGACGCGCAGGAAAATCCACTGACCAATCTCGTCAATTTCGGCCTGCACGAATATCACCGCCATGTCACCATGACCTCGCATATCTTTGGCGTCGTCCTGTTTGCGGCTAATGGCCGGTGGTGGGACGGATTGTCGGATGCCCAGCGCAGCCGGGTTGAAACCGCGGCCCGCAGCGCATCGGCAGTGCAGCGTCAGGCCAGCATTGATGATGACAGGAAGTTGCTGGATGTGCTGATCGATGACGGCGTCGAAGTGCTGTCCGCTGATGCTATTGATCTGCAGGCCTTTCGTGATGCAAGCGCAGCCTGTGCCGGAAATTTACGGAAGAAACTGCCTGAGGATTTGTGCCAGGCCTATTTGCAGGTCTGAACGGGTCTGACCCAACGAATGATTGTGAAGAATGATTTCTTCGATATATATTATCGATAATCGAGAATACGGAGAGAGCCATGACTGACGGACCGATGGTCAAGACATCCCCGGACTACCCGCTGCCTGAGACAATGAAGGCGTGGGTTCTGGGTAATCCCGGTGAAATGATCCTGACCGAAAAACCGGTACCGAGCCCGGGACGGGCTGAGGTTCTGGTGCGCATTGATGCAATTGCGATCTGCGCGACGGATCTGGAAATTCTGGATCATGGTGTTCCGGCAATGGTTGAAGGCGGTTTGCCGTTCAACAAGAACTTCACATTTGGTCACGAGTATATGGGAACTGTCGTGGCACTCGGGCCGGGGGTCGATGAGTTCGATATCGGCGACCGGATTACGGTCGAGATCCATGCCGGTTGCGGACAGTGCAAGCGATGCCGTCAGGGCATGTACACCTCCTGCCATAATTACGGCATGAATTATGGTGATGTGGACAAGGGCCATCGCGCCAATGGTTTCACGACTGATGGTGGCTTCGCCGAATACGCCATCAACAACATCAACACCATGATCCGTGTGCCCGATGAAATGTCAGATGAAGAGGCAACGCTGGTCGTGACGGCGGGCACATCAATGTACGGCCTGACTGAACTGGGCGGGCTGGTTGCCGGTGAGAGTGTGGTCGTTACGGGTCCGGGCCCAATCGGTCTGCTGGCCGTGGGGGTTGCCCGTGCGCTGGGTGCGAACCCGGTGATCCTGACGGGAACCCGCGATGGTCGTCTGGAGATTGGCCGCAAACTTGGTGCGACCCATACGATTAATGTGCGCAACGAAAATGCTGTTGAGGCGGTGAAGCGGATCGCCGGGCCGAAAGGTGTTGATTATCTGATCGAATGCGCCGGCACGGATACCGCGATCAACGAGGCGGCCCAAATGGTAAACCGGGGCGGGAAAATCTGCCTTGCAGCCTTCCCGCACAAGCCGGTGGAAGTCGATATCGCCAAATTCGTGATTAATAACATCTACCTCTATGGCATTCGCGGTGAAGGTAAATCCGGCACCCACCGTGCGATGAGTTTCATGGCAGAAAAGCGCTTCGATGCCTCGCTCATCCACACTCATACCTTCAGTCTGGATGACCTGCCGGAAGCAATCCGTCATGCGAAAGAGCGTATCGACGATGCGATCAAGGTGGTTGTGAAGGCCCGCGGTGTGGAACGGGTGTCTCAGGCAGCCGAATGACAATTATCAGTTCAGAATATTCTTGTTGGAGATGATCTAATGACAAAAGCAATCCGCGGTATCTATGCCGCAGCCCTGACCCCGTTTACCCGCTCCGGAGATATCGATACGGGTATGCTGAGTGCATACTGCACCTGGCTGCTGGAGCAGGGCATTGACGGGGTTGCGCCGCTCGGCACAACGGGCGAGGGAAACTCCATCAGTCTGGCAGAGCGTTGCCGGGTTCCGGCAGCCCTTGCTGCTGCAGGCATTCCGGCTGACCGGGCCATCATCGGCACCGGCTCCTGCGCATTTGCGGATGCGGTGAAGGCGACAAAATCGGCACTGGATGCGGGCTATAACAATGTGCTGGTACTGCCGCCATTCTATTTCAAGAACGCAGCCGATGACGGGGTCTATGCCTATTATGCCCGTCTGATCGAGACGATTGCCGATGACCGGTTGCGGGTCTATCTGTATCACTTCCCGCAGATGTCGATGACACCGTTCAGCGTCGGTCTGGTTCAGCGCCTGAAAGCCGGTTTCGGACCGGTTATTGCGGGCCTGAAAGACAGCTCCGGTGATCTCAGCGCCTCAATCGCCTTTGCTGCCGCTACGGAAGACTTTGACGTTTATCCGAGTAACGAAGGTGTCTATGTCGATGCGGTCAAGGCGGGGTGCGCCGGGGTGATATCGGCCACGACCAATGCGTCGGCGGGCTATGTCTCAAAGGCAAAGGTTGAGGACGAAACAGCTGCGCTGGCCGCTCAGGCAAAACTGGCGGCTGTTCGTAAGGAAATCGCCAGATATCCGCTGAGTGCAGCTCTGAAAGAGATTCAGATTGCCCGTTCCGGTGACGATGCATGGCGTGAAATTCTGCCACCGCAGGTGGCGCTGGATGAGCAGTCCCGCCGCGGACTGCTGAATGCACTGGCGGACTTGTCGGATGTGGTCGGCATCCCGGCCCTTAACGACAAAGCCGCCTGATAACGCCCAGTCTGAAAGGAGAAAGACAATGCCTGAACCTGTACTTGTAGAACCGGCCAGCCCTGGCCCCAACCCGCGCGCCCACTGGCCGGTCGAATTGCAGCAGGAGTTTCTGGAGAATGCAGAAAATCCCTGCGTCGGAAATGTGCTGGTCTCTGAAACAGATGAACTCCGGGTCTGGCATTTCACGCTGCCAAAGGGGGAGCGCTATACCTTTCACTGTCATGTTCTGAATTACTTCTGGACCTGCCACACGAACGGGATTGCCCGGGGCTGGTACGATGACGGCCGGATTCAGGACGTGCATCACTATGCCGGTGAGACCAAGCACTTCGTGTTCGGAAAAGGTGAGCGGTTTGTCCATTCCGTCGGCAATGTCGGGGATACGGACCTGTTGTTCACAACGGTGGAGTTCAAGAACAGTGCGAACACACCGCTGGTCGTGCCGGAATCGGCTCGGCTGGTACGACCGAGTTGAGTGTCCGGAAAGCGGCTTTGTAATAGTCAACAACAATGCTGATAAAGGCTATCAGCAAAATTGACTCATTAAAGTGAAGCCGGGATTGCATACTCAAAGCCCCGTGAACTGCAAAATACCACCCTAATAATTAAAAAATAAATATGCAGTTCTTAATTATAAAACAGAGGAGACGTCGATATGGGAGACGGGAATTCAAAGCTCACGAAAGTAACGACTGATACTGGCATGATGACAGGTCGCCGGACATTCATGTCAGGTATGGCTGCGGCAGGTGCGGTTGCGATGACCATCGGTCCGGGCCGGGCAAATGCTGCAAACTGGCCGTCACAGCCGATCACACTGGTGGTCATGTATGGCGCAGGAGGTGGCACGGATACGGTTCTGCGGACCCTTGCCGGGGAAATGGCGAAGTCCAAGGGATGGACAATCAATGTCATCAACAAGCCGGGGGCCGTTGGTGCCGTGGCAACGGAATTTGTCGCCGGAAAACCGGGCGATGGTCACTGGCTGCTCGGGGCAGCGAACTACAACAAGTTCGTCCGCGTTATGGGGCATACCAATGAGAAGCCGTGGGAGAACTGGACCTATTTCCAGGCGGCCAATGCGGTTGCGTCCTGGTCCGTACCGGTCGATTCACCTTTCAAGACACTTGATGATCTGATCGCCCACGCCAAGAAAAACCCGGGCAAGCTGGCTATCTCAACCTCCGGAACCGGTGGTATCTGGCACGAACTTGCCCTGATCGTCGCTGACGCTGCTGGTATTGATATCGGGTTTGTACCTTACAAGGGGGGCAAGGCCGCAACGCTGGCCGGTCTGCAGGGTGAAGTGGATATCGCCGGCGGCGGTGTGCATGAGCATGTTGACCTGATCCGGGCTGGCAAGCTGCGCTGCCTGCAACAGACCTCGGATAAGGACATTACGCTGGCTGACGGTACGGTGCTGCCGACCGTCGGGAAAATGTTGCCGGACCTGGCTTCCCTGCTGCCAATCGGACCTCAGTATAATCTGGTGATGAAGCGGGATACGCCGGTTGAGGTCTTGCGGGAGATCAAGGAAGCTTTTGTCGCGGCCGTGGAATCTGACGCCTTCATGAAGATTGCGGAAAGTCAGTATTTCACGATTGATGTGCGCACGGGGGATGCTGCCGACAAACGGGCGGCTCAGCTGGAAGCACTGACGGCGGCGACATTCCGTAAATATTCGGGTCAGATCAAGGGGACGGTCAAGTCACCCGCAGAACTCGGACTCCCTGAGCCGAAGGATTTTGACAAATGGTGGCCACCCCAAGGTTACAGCAAGCTCGACGTTTAACGGCCTGCGTTCTTCGGAGCGCATGAAATCCACAGAACGGAGTTTGTACGTCAATGTCTGACGGAACTTTCCGCGGCGAGGACGAGAATGCGGGTGCTGCGCATCCGGCACTCGACCTTGTCGCGGGTCTTTTTCTTCTTGCAATCGGACTCTGGTTTGCTGCGATGTCCCTCGCGCTGCCAGTCCCCGGCGGTATCTTCTCGGCACCGGGCCTGCTGCCGTTCCTGACGGCAGCGAGTCTTGGCGTCATGGCCGTGATTCTCGCAATTTCCGGCATTCGGGGAATACGTCTGTCGCCACGACTTGATCTGGTCCGGACGTTTTTCGATCCGGAAAGTCAGCGACGGACGATGCTGATTCTGACGGTGATCGTCTATGTGGCTGCGCTGGATACGCTTTCTTTCGAGCACTATCTGGCACTGGGTAGCCTGTCCGTACCTGTCGGAAGCTTTGAGCCGGTCACCATCGTTGCCCTGACGGCGATGCTGCGGCTGTTCTGGACACCGCGTCTTGCCCATTGCCTGCTGGTTTCGCTGGTCTGGACACTGATTCTGGCCTTCACGTTTCGCGGTGTCTTCAAGATACCGATGCCCGGGTGACGATGATGATTGATGCCTTTCTTATTCTGCTGTCGCCTTATCTGATGATGCTGACACTGGCCGGTGTCGTGCTGGGTATCATCTGGGGTGCCCTGCCAGGACTGTCGACGACCATGGCCATGGCGCTGCTGATCGGCCTGTCGGCGACCATGGAACAGAATTCCGGTCTGTGTTTCATGCTGGGTGTCTATACGGGATCGGTGTTCGGCGGGGCAATTTCAGCCGTTCTGATTAATATTCCCGGCACGCCCGATGCCGTTCCCACGATGATCGAGGGGCATGCTCTCGCCAAAAAGGGTGAGGGTGGACAGGCGCTTGGAATGGCGATTGCCGCGTCTTTTGTCGGTAACTGGATTGGCATATTGCTGCTGGTCACCTTCATTCCGGCCTTGCTGACTTTTGCCCTGAATTTCAAGTCCTGGGAAATGTTCATGCTGGCGATGATCGGTGTGACCATCTGTGGATCGATGGCGGCGGGTGCCATGCCCCTGAAAGGCTGGATCGCAGGCTGGATTGGCTTGCTGGTTGCCTTTATCGGCTTGGATCTGATCCACGGGGTGCCCCGTTTTACGTTCGGTGTCCGTGGGCTGGAAGATGGCCTCAGCTATGTTGCGGTTCTGATCGGTGTGTTTGGTATTACCGAAGTCCTGAAGGCATTGCCACAGGGCGGACAGTCTGCAATTCCCGAAGATTGCGGGCGGGTTATTCCGCCTTTCCGTAAACTCCTACGCCATATCAAGGCAGCCATCCGGTCGGGGCTTATCGGCACCTTTGTCGGTGCAATTCCGGGTGCCGGGGCCAATGTTGCCTCGTTCTTTGCCTATGATATCGGGCGCCGGCGGGCAAAGCCGGAAGAACAGAAGAAGTGGGGTAAGGGCAGCTACGAAGCCATCGTCTGTGCGGAAACCTCGAACAATGCGAATATCGGTGGCTCGATGCTGCCGACCCTGACCCTGGGCATTCCCGGTAATGCTCCGGCGGCGGCCCTGATAGCGGCTTTGCAGCTGAAAAACGTAGTGGTTGGACCGACCATCGAAGTCGATCATCCCGGTCTCATCTATTTCATCTATGCGGCACTGATTATCGCCAACCTGATGATGTATGCGGCGGCGATTGCCCTTATCAAACCCTGTGTGAAGCTGTTCAGTCTGCCCCGCGGCCTGCTGATGCCGCTGATCATTCCGGTCTGCATTATCGGCGCCTATGCGGTCCGGCTGTCGATGTTTGATATCTGGGTGATGCTGGGGGCTGGTCTGTTCGGCTACCTGCTGGTTGCCTTTCGTTTCCCTGTCGCCCCCATTGTGCTTGGCGTCATTCTGGCACCACTCGCAGACGAGAACCTGCGCCGGGCTCTGATGATATTCGAACGCAAGGGCCTCGAATATGCCCTGACACAGCATATCGGAAACCTGCTGCTGGTGGCGGTTCTGTTTGTCATCGGGGAGGGGCTTTATCGGGGCTGGAAAAACCAGCGCCGCGACGCAGCAGGCTGACCTGATCTGCGTCGCGGCTTCGATGCGGGGAAGTCAGTCTGCGTTAAGGAAGGATGAGACGGCTTTGCTGAACGCGGCTGGCTGTTCGATATTTGAAAGATGTGCCGCTTCCCGGATGATGGCAAGACTTCCATCAGGTGTCTTGTCGGCCATGTCCTGCATGACAACGATCGGTGCGGCCGGATCTTCTTCCCCGACGACGTAGAGTGTCGGGCAGCGGATATCACCGAGATGCGGTAACAGATCTAGCGACTGCAGGCAGCGGGCCGCGAGTTCATATCCCGCATCCGGGGTCTTGCTGATCATGTCGCGTACCAGATCAAGCGTTGCGGCATTCACCGGGGCATCACGAAATGAGGCGGTGAACCAGCGTTCCATCGTCGGCTCGCAAAGCGGCCCGATACCGCCTTCATGCAGCCGGGCGATATTACCGTCCCAGATTGCCCGATACATGTCCGGTGCGTCAGCCCGGGCATCGCAGCAGACAAGTCGCCGAATGCGATCCGGTGCCAGCAGTGCGGTTGCAAGGCCGGTCATTCCGCCCATGGAAATACCGGCCATGTCGGCGGTCCGGATATCCAGACTGTCCATCAGCTGAACAACGTCACTGGCCAGCGTCGTAAAGCTGAAACCCGTCGGAGACAGCCCGCTGCTGCCATGACCACGGCTGTCGTAACGCAAGACGCGATGGCTGGACGTAAACAGATCCAGTTGTGGACCCCACATGCGAATGTCTGTTGCGAGGGAATTGGACAGGATCAGCCAGGGCGCGTTCTCCGGGCCATCAATCCGGTAGTAAAGGCTCACGCCATCTGTGGTGCTGACGGTTCCGGTATTGGATGTGCTCTGGCTCATGCTGCCTCTGCCTTCAGGGCGTCATTGATTTTCGGCATGACCTTTTCAGCCATCAGGATCATTGAGTTGCGACCAAGATCGTAGTCCGTCCAGTCGTGCCCGGCATAAACCAGATGTCCGAAGTCGCCGGTTTCCTCACGGAAGGCGAGCACCTGATCTGCGACGCTGGAGGGATCACCGTGGATTACCAGCTTATCCAGTACGTAATCCAGAGTGACTTCGTCATCCGGCATTTCCTGGTCCTGCTTGAACAGATTCAGCCGTCCTCCTTTGCGCATCTTCGTCAGCAGCTGTGAATAATACAGGTGATAGGGGCTGCCGGGCTCACGGGCGTAGCGTTTCGCTGTCGCCATGTCCTCGGCAACACAGATATTCTTCGCAATACGCCAGTTTGCCGGATCGGCTTTCCGTCCGCCGATCTCGCATCCCTCAACATATTTTGGCCAGTGGGTGGCAACCCATTTCGGCAGGAGGAAGTTGCCGGATATCGCTTCCCAGCCACGAGCTGCCATTGCCGTGATACCCTTCGAGAAGGGGGCGACGACTGTGCCGACGATTGGCGGATGCGGAGCCTGAAACGGTTTCGGAATTTCGCCCTGTCCGATCTCGGGGATCATGGTTTTCCCGGTTGTGACCGAGAAAAACTCGCCCTTCAGATCATAGGGTGGCTGCCCCTTCCAGATATCGAGGACCATGTTGATGCATTCGAGGAACATGGCATTCCGGTCCTTGTCGAGATTGCCATAGGCTTCAGCATCGGACATCAGTCCGCCGGGGGAAATGCCGAAATTCAGCCGGCCTTCTAGCATATGATCCAGCATGGCAACTTCCGCGGCTACCCTGACGGGGTGCGAATTCGGCATGTTGATGGTGCCGGTACCGAGACGGATCGATTTAGTCTCGTAGGCAACGCTGGCCAGAAACGCGACGGTGGAGGTGATGATTTCCGCCTGATCTGTTGAATGCTCACCGCAATAGGCTTCGGCATATCCCAGTCTGTCAGCGAGGATGAAAGCTTCCCTGTCCTCTTTCAGGCTCTGGGCTATCGGTTTCCCCAGGGGGTGAATAGGCATTGTAAAGAAAGACAGTTCCATCACGATTGACCTCGTCCGTTGATCCATTCAATGGACATTTATCGCGCAGTGATCTGTGTCGGCGTTAATGATTGTTTGTTATGCCGCTTATCAGCTTTTCAAATGGAAACCCTATGCCGGTTATATGCCTGCTGCATGGGGATGACCGAAACGTCAGGGTCAGACTTGTGCTGATTGCTTCTTTGCTACGGCAGGTGAAGCGCCGCTTTCAATGGCCTTGTCGAGGACTTCCAGCAGCAGGTCATAGAAAGCCTGTGCTGCAAAGTTGAGAGGTTCGGCGCTGTGCTCGATACGAAGATACTGAACAGGAAGATCCGGCCCGGTGATGGGGGCAATCTTTCGCAGCCCTTCCCTGCGGTCCGGCGTACAGAGAATGCCGGGCAGGATCGTAATCCAGTCGGAATTGGCGACCAGGTCAAGGGTGCCGAACATGGCGTCCAGTTCCAGTATCCGGTCGACCTCAATACCGTGGGTGGCAAGATAGGTGTCGATCATGACACGACGGGCATTGTTCCGGCTGGGAAGCACCAGTTTCGGGATTTCCAGTTTCCTGAGATTGGCAGTCTTCCCCGGATTGAAATCACTGTTGGCGGACCAGACGAGATATTCCCGGTCGGTTCGCATGGCGGTGACGGTCAGGCTGTCGTTTGATGCAGAATAGGGGACGACGGCAAAATCCAGTTCGCCATCAACCACCTGCCGCGACAGCTGCCCTGAATAGGCTTCGGTAATGGAGACCTGCACGTTTGGAAACTGTTCCGAAAATTCAATCAGTGTCGGGCTGAGAATGGCGCGGGTGAAGGTGGGCATCAGTCCGATGCGGATATGACCGGTTACGCTTCCCGACAATTCCCGCAGGGTGTTTTCGGCATGGACGGCTGAACGCAGGGCGCGCAGGGCAACATCATAAAACCGCTTGCCGGCTTCGGTCGGGACAACGCCGGTTGAGCTGCGTTCGAGCAACTCGACACCATAGCGGTCTTCCAGCCAGCGGATGTGCATCGACAGACCTGACTGTGTCGCGCCGACACGTTTGGCACCCGCTGAAAATGAACCCTCTTCGTAAACGGCGATGTAATGTCGGAGATGTAATAACTTCATGGTCTGCCCTGTTTCAGGGAAACATGACCATCAGGTTTTCTGATGTCAAATATATTTTATTATTAATACTTTAGGGGAGAGGCAGCAGGTATATCTGGTTTCGGTCAGCCCGTTGGGGAGAGAGAAATGCAGTGCTTTGATGCCACCCGGAATTCCGCGCCGTTCGATCAGGATGAGCTCAGGCAGACTTTCGGCTGTTTTGCCACCGGCGTTACGGTGGTGACGACGCTGGGTACGGACGGTTTGCCGGTCGGTCTGGTCGTGAATTCCTTTTCATCGGTGTCACTCGACCCGCCACAGATATTGTGGAGTATCGGACTGGCAGCGCCGTCGCGCCCGGCCTTTACCTCGCATCCGGCATTTGCTGTGAATATCATGCCGGTGGAAGCCAAGGACGAGACGATGCAGTTCGCCCGGCCGTCTGATGACAAGTTCTCCGGGGTCAGCTGGGAGGCTGGTTTCCACGGGGTGCCGGTACTGAAAAGTGCGATTGCCACGCTGGAATGTGAAACCGCCCGCCGGATCGAAAGTGGCGATCATGAGATTTATATTGGCGATGTCCGGGCGATCAGTCGCACTGATGGCATACCGCTTATCTTTCATCGCGGCAGGTTTGCCGATCTGGGACAGGTTATCTGATGTCTGAAAATTCGACGACTATTGCCCCTTTCACACTGGCTATTGCCGGGTTTGGCTGGTGGGGGCGTCATATTGCCAACCGGCTGACGGGCCATCCCTATATCCGGGTTACAGGGATCATTGATCCGAACCCGGAACAGCGGGCGGCAATTCAGGCAGCAGGGCATGCCGCCTTTGCGACGCTTGATGAGGTGCTGGGAAACCCGGCCATCGACGCGGTGGTACTGACCACGCCGAACCCGCTGCATGAAGAACAGGTCACGGCATGTGCGCGGGCCGGAAAGCATGTTTATTGCGAGAAGCCGCTGGGCCTGACCGCGGCCAGCGCCAGACGTTCTGTCGAGGCAACAGTTGCTGCGGGTGTCCAGCTTGGGATCGGGCATGAGCGGCGGTTTGAGCCGGCGATGATGGCTCTCAAGGCGGATATCGTCGCCAATGGTCTGGGTACGGTCATGCATGCGGAATCAGCCTTCTCGCATGACAAGCTGATCGGTGTCCCGAAAGATGACTGGCGGACGAAGCCCGAGATTTCACCGGCTGCAGGCATGACGGCGATGGGCATCCATCTGACCGATCTGCTGATCTGGTTCTTTGGTCCTGTCGAGACCGTTCAGGCCATGACGGCCAGCCGGTCGCTTGGCTGGGAAACCGGTGATGTCGTAACCGTCCAGCTTGGCTTTGAAGCGGGGATGACAGCGACATTGTCAGCCGTCCTGCATACGCCGCACTTCATTCGCATGCATGTCTTTGGTACCGATAAATGGGTTGAGGTTCGCAACCACTCACATCCGGATACGCCGGGTGGTGAAGTCGCCTATGTAGAAGCGATCACCGGCAAGCCGCACCAGACAAACATGATCGAATGGACGGATGCGGTCGTCGCCAATCTGGAAGCCTTCTGCGCAGCGTCACAAAAGCGGGCGGACTATCCGTTCACGCCGTTTGAAATGCTGCATAATATCGAAGTTCTTGAAGCCATCGCACGATCAGCTGCCGACCGCAGAACCGTTGCCATCAGTGAGTTGCGCTGAGGCTGTTCTGAGGTTGCAGCAGATCTGACAGGCGGTAACAGACCGGACAGGCTGTCTCAGCGTTTCCGGTTTGCGGCCTTCAGATCGGCCAGTTGGGCGAGGGTCCGGTTCGACAGGGGCAGGTCAACAGGCTCTCCGGTGTCGGCAGAGACATCGGCGGCGCAGTATGATTCCATGACCATGCGGGCATGTTCGGGGGAGACCATTACCGGACGGTCCAGCAGGACAGATTCCAGGAAATGAATTGTCTCCGGCCCCATCTGACCGGCAAAGACATGGTCAACCTGCTCGCCGGGCATGGTCGACATCGGATACTGGGTGCCGCCGGAAACCGTATTCAGCCAGTTGTCCCGCGATGTGTCATCCAGCATCAGCGAACCCTCGGTGCCGGTGATCTCGATCCAGGTACCGCAATAGTTCGGATAGCTTGGGGGCAGGTTCCAGCCGCCGCCAATGACCACCAGCGTGCCATCATCCATGGTCACGGTTGTCCACATGCAGTCGTAGGATCCGTTAAGCTCCTTCATGTAGCCATAGGCGCCTTGCGAATAAATCTTCACCGGTTTGGCGGGTTCCAGCAGCCAGAAGACGAAATCCAGATCATGCGTGGATTCCATGGCTGCCGGTGACAGCTTGACCCGGTTGGCGATTTTCTTGCCGAGATTGCGCGACAGGTGACGGCTGACCATCACATTGACCACCTTGCCGAGCGTCCCGTCTGCGATGGATTTCTTGGCATAGGCGATTTTGGTGTTGAAGCGCTGGGAATAGCCGATGGTGAATTTCAGATGCTTCTCGCGGGCAATGGAGATCAGCTCGTCGGCCTCGATAAACTCCATCGCGATGGGCTTTTCGAGCAGCACATGTTTGCCCGCTTTCAGGCAGTCACGGGCAATCGGATAATGCGTATCTTCCGGTGTGGTGGAGATATAAACCACCTCAATGGCCGGGTTGTTCACGATGTCCTTATAGTCGAGAGTCGCGGTCGCCGGGTTGGTCAGCGCGGCGACTTCCGCCAGTCTTTCAGGTTTGATCTCACAAATATGAAGCTTGTCGACCAGTGCTGTTTTCGAAAGTGTTTCGGCGCGGATGCCGCCACACCAGCCGGTACCGATCACTGCTGCTTCAATCTGTCGCATTTTATTTTCCCGTATTGCCGTCATCATCGGATATATGAATTGGTGGATATTATGCCGGGCAGCAGGCTGATGGCAGTTATGTTTACTGATGCTGCATATCAGCACATATTCTAGCTGTTGCCGCTGGCTTCACGTTACCGCCGGGAATGGCCATGGTAGCCTGTGGTATTGGGTTTCAGCGTCACGCCGGGAGGCGGGTAAAACGCACTCCGGGGGACGGTCTTGTTTGAAGAAATCGCCTTTGTCATTGTGCCGGTACTCCTTATGGCGGGTGTCGGATATGCGATCAGCCGCAGCAGTCTCGACATCGACAGCGAATCGCTTGGCCGTCTTGTTGTCATGGTTGGCACGCCTTCGCTTGTTTTCTCGACCCTGACATCTCCGGACCTGCCGGAACTCTCGCTCAGCGGAACGGTTCAGGCGGCGCTTCTGGTGACAGTTTGCGCCGGGTCTCTGAGTACCGGGTTTCTGTTGCTGACCCGACAGCCCATCCGCTCCTTCCTGCCCAGTCTGACCCTGCCAAATTCCGGAAATGTCGGATTGCCGGTTGTGTTGCTGGCCTTTGGTCAGCAGGGTCTGGCCATTGGTGTGGCCTTCTTCTTCGTGATCGCGCTGCTGCAATACAGTTTCGTGCCGGCCATCATGGATGGTCGCTTCAGCCTGACCCGAATTCTCAAGGAACCGCTGGTTTACGCATTGCTTGCGGTATTTTTGTTCCGGCTGACAGATACAACGCCGCATCCGATCATCCTGCAGACGACGGAACTGCTGGGGGGCATGATGATTCCCGTCATGGTCATCCTGCTGGGCTATTCGCTGGGGCAGTTGCAGGTCTCCGACCTCCGGCTGTCGCTGATTCTGGCGCTGGCAAGGATTGTCATCGGTACAACCAGCGGGCTGCTGGTAATCTGGTTGCTGGGACTGCAGGGAGTTGAGGCCGGGAGTGTCTTCCTGATGGCGTCGATGCCCTGCGCCATGGTGATCTATCTGTTTGCACTGCGCTATAACCGGGCGCCAAGGCGGGTCGCCGGACTGGTCGTTGTCTCCACGCTGATGACCTTTTCCGTTCTGCCTGTCCTGTTGTGGATCGGAATTGCGATCAGCAAGGGCAGTTTACCGTTTTTCAGCTTTCTGGGCGGGGCCTGAGACAGGTCCGGCATTCAGCTTATCGGATGCCGTTTATCAGTTCTTGTAATACCGCCGACCGGACCGGGCGCGATAGATTGTTCTCAACAATCAAATCAGACGTTCATTTTCGGAGGAAGCGGACATCATGCCGCATAAAGTTGGAGAGCAGATCGGACTGGCTATCATCGGATGTGGCACCATCGGCCGCATCAGGGCTGAATTCGCCCGCGCCTATCCGGGGGTTGGCTGGATCGGGCTGTGCGATCTGAAATCTGATCTCGGGCGGAAGCTGGAGAATGATGTAAAGGCCGACTTCTTCACTACCGATTACAAGGAACTTCTGGCGCGTCCGGAAGTGACTGCCGTGATTGTCGCGACCGATGAAAATTTCCACGCCGGGCCGACAATGCTGGCTGCTGAAAAGGGCCATGACCTGTTCATCGAAAAGCCGCTGGCAACCGATGCACGGGAGTCCGCCCAGATTCTGAAAGCCATTCAGGATGCCGGTGTTGATGCAGTTGTTGGCTACACCCAGCGGTTTCGCCGTCGTTTCCTCGCTATCAAGGAAAAGCTGATCACCGGCCAGATCGGCGATGTGCATTCTGTCGTCACCCGGGCTTTCATGAACAGGATGGTCCCCATTGCGACGGTCCGCCGTACGCAGGACAGGGCCACCCTGACACCGATGGTGGTGTCGGGGACGCATAGTCTGGATATGTCGCTCTGGCTGATGGAAGGCAAGACACCGGTTTCGGTTTATGCCCGTTCTACGGATAAGGTGCTCGGGGAGTGGGGGACAAAGGATTCGACCTTCGGCGTCTTCACAATGGATGACGGCACAATCTGGTCGATGAATATCTGCTGGGCCCTGCCTGAGGTCTGGCCGGGGGCTGTCTATGGAATTGAGATCGGTATTGTCGGCACCGAAGGCGTCATTGATATCGAAGATACCCACCGCGATCTTGTGCTGGCCAGTAATGTGGCGCAGGGCGGGGGGTATGTGCCCGACGGCTATTCTCCGCCGCCGCGCCATGTCGACTTCCTGACCAGCTATCCGCCGGGCGATCTGCATGACGGCCAGTTATGGGGGCCGATGCGGGAAGAAACCAACGCCTGGTATCAGCGGCTCTATACCGGACAGCGGACACCGCATGCGACTGCAGTCGATGGTCACCGGAACCTGCTGCTGACCATGGCGATGGATTTGTCGGCAAAACGGGGGGAAGCAGTCAGCCTGCCGCCAGATCCGGAAGAGCTGATGCGTGATCTGGTTTGATGTCGCGGGCGGTGTGATTGCCTGTCTGTGTGGTTTCTGAACAGAGGACCCTTCGTCAGGGTTCGACCTGAGGCATTGTGCCGTCTATTATTGGCACAATTCATCTGAGGGAGCATCGCCTTGCCGCGCATTTCACTGATCCATGCAACGCCGCTTGCCATTGACCCGGTGGTCGAGGCGTTTACCCGGGAATGGCCGGAGGCAGAGGTCTGCAACCTGCTTGAAGACTCACTTGCTTCCGATCTTGCGCGGGACGGTGAAATCACGCCGGCGATGACCGGTCGCTTTGTGCATCTGGCAAACTATGTCCGCGATAACGGGGCCGATGCGATTCTGTTCACCTGCTCGGCTTTCGGTGCGTCAATTGAAGCTGCTGCACAGGCGCTGGCCCCTGTGCCGGTGCTGAAACCGAATCAGGCGATGTTTGAAGATGCCATCAGGCAATCGAAAAAGGTCGGCATGGTTGCCACCTTCGCTCCCAGTATCCCCTCGATGGAGCGGGAGTTCACAGAGATGGCAGCGGGTACCGGCGCTGTCCTCCGTTCTGCCTGTGCTGACGGCGCCATGGCCGTGCTTGGTGCAGGCGACGGGCCTGGACATGACAGGATGGTTGGCGAAATGGCCCGTACTCTGGAGGATGTCGATATCATCCTGATGGCACAGTTCTCGACAGCGCGGGCCCGTAATCTGGTTGAAGACCTGACGGGTAAGCCAGTGCTGACCAGCCCCGACAGTGCCGTCCACAAAATGCGCCGCCTGCTGGAAGCGAAATAGGCGACAGGAATCTGTTTTTGTGCCGTCTCTATAGCTGGGCGCTTGCGAGGGGGTGATCTGTGGTCAGGTGATGTACCGCCACGCGGATATCGTCGATCAGTTCCCGGGCAATGCGGCCCAGAGGGCGGGCGCTGGAATGTGCAAAGGCGATATCGTAGCGGATTGAAGGGGATAATTTCCGGATTGCGATGCGGGGATCTTTGACCTCATAGGCGGTAAAGGGGTCAATGATGCCCATGACGCCGCTTTGCGCGACCATGGCGCAGATACTTGCAGACAATGACGTTTCCATGACCATGACCGGGCGGGCATTGCATTTTGCCAGGGCATGATCGACCTGATGGCGCAGCAACCCGTGCCGCCCGAGCTCGACAAATCGCTGCGCGGTCAGCTGTTCCAGCCGGACAGTCTCCTGAGCGGCCATTGGATGGTCTGCCGGAAGCGCCAGAACGGCCGCCAGATCGGGCAGTTCTTCGACGACAACACCGGGATAGCCAGACCTGAAAGCACCAAACCCGAATTCGTAATGTTGCAGTGAGACCTGTTCGAGTATGGTCCGCGAGTTTTCGGTATGCATCCACACATTCGTGCTGGGATGCCGTTTCATGAAATCGGCGATCAGCCGGGGCAGGAATGCCATGGCTGGCGCATTCATTGCGGCAATCCGGATGGCGCCGCTTTGCATGGTACGAATGTCTTCAAGGGTTCGCTCAATACGTTGCAGCCCGGAAAACTGCCGGTCCACCTCTCCGGACAATTCCATGGCCTCCAGCGTTGCCTGAATGCGCGGGCCATTCCGTTCAAACAGGGTGAAACCGGCAAGAGCTTCCAGGTCGCGGATAAGGCGGCTGACCGCAGGCTGGGTGATATGCATCATATCGGCTGCACCGGTCATGCTGCCTGTCAGCATGACGGCGCGGAATGCTTCGATCTGTCGATGGTTGATCCGACTCATGAATGACCTTCATTATAATATTAAGGCATGATAGCAGAACTAAATGCCATTTGCTTTATGAAACTGCCCTGTGTCACGATTTCAATATGACAAGAACCAGCGAAAACACCTCACTGACGTTTCAGCCTGCAAAGGGTGTAAACGCAGCATCACAGGTCAGCATCGACATTGATGGCGAGACCGTAACGGTCGCATCTGACAGCAGCCTCGCATCGGCATTGCTTCTGGCAGGCAAGGCTCCCTGGCGGCGCAGCAATGTGTCGGACACACCACGTGCACCCTATTGCATGATGGGGGCCTGCTTTGAATGCGTGGTTGAGATTGACGGCGTACCGGGGCGGCAGAGCTGTCTTGTGGCGGTGCGCTCCGGCATGAAAGTGCGGACTTCCGGCACGAAGGCAGGCCAATGACCGAACGTGAGTATGATCTTGTCGTTGTCGGGGCTGGTCCCGCTGGCATGGCTGCGGCCCTTCAGGGGCATAAGCTGGGTCTGAAAACCTGCGTTCTGGATGAACAGCCGGGCGTTGGCGGACAAATTCACCGGGGCATCGACCGGGACCTGACCAAAGCGTTAGGCAGTGATGACCCGGATGCGCGGCGTGGTGCCGGGCTGGTGGCCGAGTTTCAGGCCAGCGATATTGATTATTCCCCGGAAACGATTGTCTGGCATCTCGACCCTGATGGCCGGATGGCCGTCATGCGGGGCGACGAGACAGAGGTCATCAAATACCGGCATATCATTCTGGCAACCGGGTCGATAGAGCGTCCGATGCCGGTGCCGGGATGGACATTGCCGGGGGTCATGACCGCTGGTGCCGCGCAGGCGACGCTGAAAAGCGCCGGTATTGTGCCTTCAGGGCGGATCGCACTTTGCGGCACGGGCCCGCTTCTGTATCTCGCAGCGGCACAGCTTGTCGAGGCGGGAGCAGATGTACGCATTCTTGTTGATACGCAACAATCGGGACGCCTCAGGGCGGCGCTGCCTGCGCTGCCCGCCGCGCTGACCGCACCGGATTACCTTTTGCGCGGAATCCCCCTGCTACGCGCCCCGGCGAATGCTGGTGTCGAGGTGGTCCGGTCGGTTAGCGGTCTGAAGATTAACGGCGATGACCGGGCGCAATCGGTATCCTGGGATGCCGGGGGCAAGACCCGTACTGAAGACGTCGACTGGGTGCTGCTGCATCAGGGGGTTGTGCCGAACATCAACCTTCAGCAGGCTGCCGGATGCGATATCTCCTGGAATGAACGGCAGCATTGCTGGCAGCCGGTCCTTGATGACTGGGGCATAACCAGCCAGCCGAAGATTTCCGTTGCCGGCGATTCCGGCGGTATTCTTGGCGGTGAGGCGGCCCAGCATCTGGGTAAGATCGCAGCCCTTGGCGCAGCGATGAAGCTTGATTGTCTGAGCCCGGCTGCTGCGAAAGAACAGGCCGCGCCGGCCCATCGGTCGCTGCGACGCCTGAAGGCAATCCGTCCGTTTCTCGACATTCTGTATATGCCCGGACGTGAATACCGGATGGCAGGTCAGGACACGCTGGCCTGTCGTTGTGAAGAGGTAACGGGTGGTGAAGTACGGTCGGCCATCCAGTCCGGTTGTGCCGGTATCTATCAGATCAAGATGTATACCCGTTGCGGCATGGGCCCCTGTCAGGGGCGGATGTGCGGTCTGACGATCGCCGAGATGGTCGCCGATGAAACGGGTAAGCCGTTTAGTGAAGTCGGCGAGTTCCGCCAGCGTACCCCGGTTAAGCCGGTTCCCCTGACGGCGCTGGCGAAATTGCCGGATGCATTCTCGGATATGGAAATCGGCGATCAGGTCAGCGAGAAACCGGCAACAGCGGAGAAGGTGGCATGAGCCAGGCAATGACCGCAGATGTCGTGATAATCGGTGGTGGTCTGCACGGTTGTTCGGCGGCCCTGCATCTGAGCCGGCGCAATCTCTCCTGTATCATTGTCGAGAAAGATCATGTCGGACGTCATGCCTCCAGCGCGAATGCGGGTGGCGTGCGGACCCTGATGCGTGATCCGCGGGAAATTCCGCTGGCGCTGGCCTCACTGGATCTGTGGCACGACATGCGGTCACTGGTCGATGATGATTGCGGCTTTGAAGAAACCGGGCAGCTTCGGATTGCCGAAACGCCGGAAGACTTTGACGTTCTCAGAAAACGGGCCGAGCTGGTAAAAGGGCTGGGGCACAGCCATGAAGAGCTGATTGACGAGAAAGAGCTGTACCGTCTGTTGCCCCATATGCGGCCGGGTTGTGTTGGTGGTCTGATTTGCCGCCGGGATGGATCGGGCAATCCGCTGATCGCTATGCGCGCCTTTCGGGCGGCTGTGCTGAAAGCTGGCGTTACGCTGCATGAAGGTGTGGCGGCGACGGGTGCCGAGCGGCTTGGTGAAGGCTGGCGGGTCAACACCACGGCGGGGCCGGTAGAGGCCGGGATGGTGGTCAATTGTGCCGGTGCCTGGGCAGACCGGGTTGCTGGCTGGTTTGGCGATCATATTACTGTGACGCCGGCAGCCCCGATGGGGATGATTACAGCCCGTCTGCCGCATCTGGTCGGACCTGTTGTCAGCTCTGTCTCGCGATATCTGTCACTGAAGCAGTTCGAGAACGGCACAGTCCTGATTTCCGGTCATCTGCGCGGAGATGCTGACCGGGACCGGAATATTGCGGCCCTGAAGATGGGGGACTTTGCAGAGCGGGCACGGACGGTGCTCGACCTTTTCCCGCAGTTCAGTCAGGCGCAGGTTGTCCGGTTCTGGGCAGGTATCGAGGCGATCACCGATGACGGTTCTCCGATCATCGGACCGTCAGCGAATTCACCGAATGTCATTCATGCTTTCGGGTTCAACGGGCATGGCTTTGAACTGGGGCCGAAGGTTGGCGCGGTTGTCGCTGAAATCGCAGCAACCGGGGGCACCAACACGCCGCTTGATGGCCTGACCATTCACCGGTTTCTGGACAACGCGAAAATGAATGCCACGCAGATGGCGAACAGCGAGGAGATACAGATTGCCCAGAGTTAGTACGGTTGACCTGTCAAAACTGCCGGAAGATGTCCGCAACGTCGTCACTCGGCGGGGATACAGCAAGGTCGGAGAGCCGACCTGGGAAGCGGTTTCGGCACATTGCCCGCATCAGACCCGGCAGATGATGGAGCTGATGAACAGCTTCTCCCGTCACGGCACCATGCCGAAACGGTATATCGAAATCGCCATCGTTACTGTCTCGAGGCTGAATGCCTGCCGGCATTGTGTCGGTCGCCACTCGGTCCGGCTTGGTGAACTTGGTCTGGCACAATCAACCGCCGAACGAATTCTCGAAGATGACTGTCCGGGACTGGATGAGACCGATTGTCTTGTCCGGGACTACGCAGTCGCCGTGTCGCAGAACTCAGCGCAGATGCGGGACAGTTTTGTTGAGCGGCTGAAACTTGTTTTCGACGAACCGCAGATTGTTGAACTGACCTGGCGCATATCAATCGCCGGGGCGTTCAACCGGTTCAATAATGCACTGCAGATTGATCTTGATGAAGGTCATCTCGCGGTTCTGCTGTCGCAGGACGGTACGGTGGGCAATCTTCCGCCGTCTCCGGGCGATGACGAGGAGGAAGTGGCCATTTAGCTACTTGAGTGGGCGTCTGGCGGTCTGCCGGATGTCATGAATGACTTACATTCAACAACAGGGAGACATCGAATGACCTTACAGAGATCTGTATTTGCTGTTGCCGCACTGGCAATAGGTCTTACGTCGCAGGCGGCTGTCGCCGAGACGATCATCTTCGCCGGCCCGGGAGGCAGCTGGCAGAAAGTCATGGAAGCCGAAGCAATCCGGCCTTTCGAAAAAATCTGTGGCTGTGATGTCCGGTACCAGGCCGGAACGTCGAATGAATCGCTGGCCCGCGTGGTCGCGACCAAGGGTAATCCTGAAATTGATGTCATGTATTCAGGTAACCTGCAGCAGGTTCAGGGCGCTAATCTGGGCCTGTTCCTGCCACTGGATGAAGCCAAGGTTCCGAACCTGAAGACGGTCTGGCCGAACCTGCGTACACCGGGTGACATTAACGCCAATCTCGGCGTAATCGGTGGCGGACTGATTTACAATGCTGACATCTTCAAGGAGAAGGGTTTCGCGGCTCCGACATCCTATAAGGATCTGGCCCGCCCGGAATTCAAGGGTCATATCGCCCTGCAGCCGACAGCCAATAACTATGGCCTCGGTCTGGTTCTGCTGATGGCCAAGGATGGTGGCGGCGGAGCCGACAATATCGATCCGGGCTTTGAGATGGCTAAAAAGCTGTCAGAAAGTGCGGTGGTCTACGCCCGTAACGCAGCCGACATGTCCCGTGGTTTCCAGCAGGGTACTGTCTGGATTGCCTGGTGGGGTGATGTTCGCGCCAACACGCTGGCAAAGACTTTCCCGGCTGCGAAGTGGGTAAAGGCGAAAGAGGGCATTCCGCCGATTTTCATGGGTGCATCCGTTGTGAAGGGCACGAAGGTCGAAGGAACCGCCTACAAGCTGATCGACTATCTTCTCAGCAAGGAAGTTCAGGAACGTCTGGCCGGCAAACTGTCGATTGGCCCGACGGTCACGACGGCAAAACTTGACCCGGCTGTCGCTGATAAGGTGATTGACGGTAAGGACGAAGTCGAAGCCCTGACGGACATCGACTGGAACATCGTGGCCGCCAAGAAGGCCGAATGGATCGAGCGGTGGAACCGCGAAGTCCAGCATCGCTGAGGAAAGAGAATCATGACCACGGTCCCGACAATTGCCCTTGAAGGGCTGACGAAGCGATTTGGCAATCTGACAGCCGTCGACAGTATCGATTTGCAGGTTTCGCAAGGCGAACTGGTGAGTCTGTTGGGGCCGTCCGGTTGTGGCAAGACAACGACACTCAGCATGGTTGCGGGTTTCCTCGATCCGGATGGCGGTGATATCCGGATCGAGGGCAACTCCGTCATCGGACAACCTCCCAGCAAGCGTAATGCCGGGATGGTTTTTCAGTCCTATGCGCTGTTTCCTCATATGTCGGCTTTTGAGAATGTTGCTTTCGGGCTGCGCGTCCGGAAGCTTCCCGGCGACGAGATTGACCGCCGGGTCAACGAAGCCCTCGGTCTGGTTCGCCTGGACGGACTTGGCGAGAGGATGCCGCGTCAGCTTTCCGGTGGTCAGCAGCAACGTGTCGCTATTGCGCGTGCGCTGGTTTACCGGCCCGGTGTTCTTCTGCTTGATGAACCGTTCAGTAATCTCGACGCCAAACTGCGTGTCGCGATGCGGACGGATCTTGTCGAGATTCAGAAAGAAACCGGCATTACCGCCCTGTTCGTGACCCATGACCAGGAGGAGGCGATGCATATCTCCGACCGGGTTGTGGTCATGCATGGCGGTCGTATTGAACAGGTCGATGCCCCCAGCAGAATTTACCGGCATCCGACCAACCGTTTTGTTGCTGATTTTCTCGGAGACGCCAATCTGGTTCAGGGCAGCTTTGTCGGTGCGGATGGCGACTTCGGTCGTATCGCGCTGAAAGGCAACGATATGATCGGGCGTCTGCCGAATGGGCGGAACAAGAAGGGTGACGATGTCTGGGCAATGATCCGTCCCGAACATATCACCATGACAGCAGCCGGTTCTGCGGGCGATCCGAAAGGTGAAAACCGGGTTGCGGGTATTGTCCGGCGACATGCACATCTCGGCGCATCGCATATCTTTGAAGTCGAGCAGGATGATGTCGTCTGGCGCGTTAAACGCCCGGACAGCCACGTCGCCCTGCCTGCGGTCGGTGATCCGGTGGACCTGACCTGGCGGGCTGAAGACGGAGTGGTTCTTTATGATTGATCGCCGGCTGCCTCCTGTCATCACCTGGCCGGCCATTGCCTTTTTGGCAGTGTTCCTGATCTATCCGATTGGCATCACGGTTGCGATCAGCTTCTGGGATTACCAGTCGATGCGCGGGATGGAACCGGCTTTTCTGAGCAAGAATTACCTCAAGCTTCTGGCTGACCCTTATTATCTTGGCATTCTTGCCAATACGGTCAGGATCAGTGTGACGGTGACGTTGCTCTGCCTGATTATCGCCTATCCGCTGGCCTTCTGGATCACCCGCCTGAGTGGCGTAATGCGGGCTCTGGCGACTTTTGCCGCTCTGGCACCGCTGATGATCTCGGTGGTGATCCGTACCCTCGGCTGGGTGACAATTCTGGCGGATGACGGGGCAATCAACGGTTTCCTGCTGTGGGCGGGAATCGTCGAACAGCCTCTGCGCCTGCTCTATAATGAATTTGCCGTCATCCTCGGGCTGACGGAGGCATTGCTGCCGTTCATGATCATCTCTCTGCTGACATCGCTGCAATCGATCCCGCGGGATCTGTTTCATGCCGCATCCATTGCTGGTGGCGGAGCCTGGACGATCTTCCGGCGGGTGATGCTGCCGCTCAGCCTGCCGGGAATTGCGGCCGGAAGCCTTCTGGTTTTTGCAATTTCCGTCAGTTCCTTCGTTACACCGCGCATCCTGTCCGGTGGCTCGATACCGATGATTGCCAATCTGGTAGTCGATAACTTCCTGGTGACACTGAACTGGCCGTTCGGTGCAGCTGTCGGGATCGTGCTTGTTGCAATTGTGCTGCTGGTCTTTGCGGTTCAGCACTGGATTACCGAACGCATTCTGGGAGCCTACCGATGAACAGACGATTCAGCCCCGGAAACATCGCGCTGGTGACAGCGGCGGTACTGGCGATGGCCTTTCTGATTGCGCCGCTGGTTGTGGTTGTCGCTATCAGTTTCACCGCAAATTCAATTCTGCGATTTCCGCCGGAGGGTTTTTCGTTTCGCTGGTATGAGGCGATCCTCGACCATCCGGAGTTCATTGAGGCTCTGTTCAACAGTCTCGAAATTGCAGTGATTGTTGCTGTGGTGTCGACATTGCTGGGCACCACGACAGCGATTGGCATCTTTCGCTATCGCTTTCATGGACGGACGGTTCTTCTGAACCTGATCTTGTCGCCGCTGATGCTGCCGCAGCTTATTCTGGCCATCTCGCTGCTGATCTGGCTGTCGCAGCTTGGTCTGACAGGGTCAATTCTGGCCATGCTGATTGCCCATGTGATTGTCACCCTGCCGTTTGTCGTGCGGCTGGTGCTGGTCAGTCTGGAACGGGTTGATCCGAATATCGAGCGGGCCGCCCAGATATCCGGCGCCAATCCGCTGACGGTTTTCCTGAAAGTGACGATCCGCCTGATTTTCCCGGGTATGTTCGCCGGTGCCGCCTTTGCGTTTATCATGAGCTTCGACAATATCGTGGTATCGCTGTTTTTCACCACACCACGGCTGATGACATTGCCGGTGGAGATTTACGCCTATCTGGAGAATGCGGATGATCCGCTGATTACATCCGTCTCTGCGGTCGTGATCTTCATGATTGTTGCCATGCTGATCGTCATCGAGAAGACGGTCGGTTTCTCAAATTCCTTCGCTTCTGTAGAGAAGGGCTGACGTACTACGATCCGGCACCCTGCCTGATACGGGCCGGGGCCGGATCTGTCTGATGTCTGGCGTGCGCGGCCTGTTGTGGCCGGGCCGCAGATATCACAGCCAGGTAACCTGAAACAGACACGCCATCACCTCGAAAGCAGCCCGGCAGATCAGCTATCTGCCGGGTTTGTGCTTACCTGCCCGAAAGGGTCGGGTCGAGGCGATCTCGAAGCCAGTCACCGACGATGCTGATCGACAGGGTGGTCAGGAAGATGACCATCCCCGGCAGAACGGCGATCCACCAGGCTGTCAGCAGATGAACGCGACCGGCGCCCAGCATCTGTCCGAGGCTGGTCAGCGGTGGCCGGATGCCGAGGCCAAGGAATGACAGTGAGGTTTCCAGCAGGATTGTTTGCGGGAAGTTCAGGGTGAACTGGACAATCAGCACGCTCAGGATATTCGGCAGGACATGGCGCATATAAATACGCGCCGGTGATGCGCCGAGTGACGAGAGAGCGACGGCATAGCCATGCGTGTTTGCCTGTATCACCATGCCTCGGGTCAGGCGGGCGAAGACTTCCCAGCCATAGACACCCATCAGCAGAATGAACAGGCCAAACCCGCCGCCGAAGAAGGCCACAACGGCCAGGGCGATAAGGATGAAGGGCAGGGATGCCTGAACATCCACCATCATCATGATGACTTCTTCGACATATCCCCGGAAATGCGCGGCAATGAAGCCCAGCAGGGTACCGAGCATGGCACCGATTGCGGTACCCGCCAGCGCCACCATGATTGAAAAGCGAATGGCATAGATCAGGCGGCTCAGGATATCCCGGCCGAGTTCATCCGTTCCCAGCAGAAACTGGCTGCTACCACCCATGAAGACAGGTGGCTTCAGACGATTGAGCAGCGACTGGGTACGATAATCGTAAGGGGCAATCAGGTCGGCGAAGATGAAGATGAAGGCAATGATTGCCAGAAAGCCCAGTGCAATGATGACAATCGGCGGCCAGCGATCTTCGCGGGGCTGATGCGTGGCATCTGCTGCGGTATCAATTGCCGGTTTCGGCGACAGAATGCGTTTCAGAAAGCCCGCCATTTTCTATTCCTTGTCTGCGGTGCTGGAGGCGCGCACACGGGGGTCGATCAGGCCGTAAAGCAGGTCTACCGCCAGATTGACGAAGACCATTGATGTGGCAACCATGATCAGAATTGTCTGTACCAGTGCGAGGTCACGGGACGAGACGGCAGTCACCAGCAGTCTGCCGACACCGGGCCAGGCAAAGACGGTTTCGACAACAATCGACCCGGCAATCAGATCCCCCAGTTTCAGCCCGGCGATGGTCACCACCGGAATTGCCGCATTGGGCACGGCATGCCAGTTGATCCGGCGCGCATAGGGAACTCCCTTGGCACGGGCAGATGTCATATACTGCTTGTTGAGAACTTCCAGCATGGCCGAGCGTGTGAAGCGGGCGAAGGTGCCGGCGAAATGCGTTCCCAGTGTGATAGCCGGCAGAATGACATGCATGAGTGTGCCGCTGCCGGAACTGGGCAGCAGGCGCAGATACAGCGAAAACAGCAGAATCAGAAGGATTCCGAAGAAGAAATTCGGAACACTGAATCCGAAAACCGCGAATCCCATCACGAACCTGTCGATAGGCTTGTTGCGGTTCAGGGCCGAGACGACGCCCAGCGGAATGCCAAGAAACAGGCCGAGAGAGAACGAGACGCCAGCCAGCAGCAGTGTGTTGGGCAGGGCTGTGATAATCAGGGTTGTTGTCGGTGTCCGGTCAGACAATGAAATCCCGAAATCACCGGAAGCCAGCGCCCCGAAATAGGAGAGGTATTGCTCCCACAACGGCCGGTCGAAACCGTATTTCTTGGTATAGTAGTCGACGACTTCCTGAGATGCCTCGTCTCCGACCAGCGCCTCAATCGGGTCGCCGGAGAGATGCAGGACAACAAAGGCAAAACTGATCACCAGCCAGATCGTGAACAGCGCCCGGCCAAACTTGACGAGGAAAAGGTTCAGATTCATCGGATTTAACTGATTGCGCCGGAATGGATATAGCCGACACCGTTGGTGGTGCTGCGCTGGATCGTCATGACACCGGCCCGGCCTTCAACCGAGAACTGGTCGCTTTTATGAACCGGGTCTTCGGTATTGCCGTGCAGAGCCTCGGTCACGACACGTCCTTCCATTGCAGCAGGCGCTTTCAGGCCCAGCAGATGCAGGACGGTCGGTGCGACATCAATGATGCCGGTCGGAACCTCGCTGACATGGTTCTGGCGGAAGGCAGAGCCACCAAACGCCATGAGGTTATTCATTTCGCGCCGGTGCAGGCCGCTGTGAATTGATCCGCCATCCGGCATGTCGCCCTGAAAGAAACAGGTGCCATCGACACCGGCCGCATTCAGACGGTCATCAGATCGCATGATGTAATACAGATCAGCCGACCGCTGGTGGTCGTTGGACAGAAGCGCCCGTGACAGGGTACCGGGGATAACGCCTTCGACGCCATTCCGGTCAGCACTGAACATCAGCCCGCACCACGGTTGTTCGGCAAGACCGGCGGCCAGTCGTTCGAGATGCTTCTGGTCGTCGTTCAAGGAACGAATGGCGCCCATATAACCGATCGCGCCGACCAGAGTGTCATCGTTCTGGCCAATGCTGAAGCCGGCTGTTTTCAGGTCGGGGGCGACAGTGACCCGTTCGCGTGCGGTCAGATGGCCGTGGTCCGAGACCACCAGAATCTGAACATTTTCGCCACCGGCACCAGAATCTCTCCAGTCCAGAAGGCGGGAGAATTCACGGTCCAGTGCCTGCAAGGCAGAATTTGCTTCCGGTGACCCGAGCCCCTTGTGGTGGAAGGTCAGGTCCGGATCATTGTACCAGAGGATCGTTACATCGGGCTGGTATTCAGGAAATACGCCTTCGATGAACATGGTGGTCTGCTGAACCATGCGTTCCGAATTCGGTTTGCCCTCGGCCGCAACCGGGCCGAAGCGGGTGAGCATGCGCTTTGCAAAATCATCCGGCTGACTGGCATCCCAGTCCCTCAGGCAGATCGCAGGCTGGCCGTTTTTTGCCGCCCGGGGATTGACCAGATGGGTTGTACCGGCGCTGCCTGAACTGACGACAGCCATTCGCAATCCTGCTTCGGCGATGGCTTCGCCCAGTGTTGTTGTGGTGACGTAACCGCCATCATAGGCAGCTTCCGCGGCTTCGATATCCGGAAAAAGTCCGGTATGGATCATGCGCCCGCCAGCCACGCCCGGATCAAAATACTTGTTTGAGATGATGCCATTCCGGCCAGGTGTCGCCCCGGAGCCGAGCGCGGCCGAATTGACGCGCGTGGCAGATGGGAAAACTGAAGAGCTTTCCGGGCAATCAACGCCCTGATCCATGAAACGGCGCAATACCGGCATGTTGGCATGATCGATCAGATCACGTCGCATACCATCAAGAACAACAACGAGAAGGACAGGTTTATCGGTCATGTGACGGGTTCCAGTGCGAGTTGATCAATCAGGGTGGGATTGTTGAGCAGAACGGCACTTACCTGTCGTGCCGCAAGTTTGCGCAGTCGTTTCAGCGGAATATCACCGGTTGGGTCTGGCGTGCCGCGGCCGCCGACGGTGATCCAGATCGGTACTTTCGGGGCAATCTTGTCTTCGAGTTCCGGTGTAAACTCACTTTCCCAGATGCGAACCACGCTGGCACCGGCGTCAATCCACCGGTCTGCCTCGGAATAATCTGACAGCATGGCGATGCAGTGAGCGCTGGGGGCCATCTTCCGGGTTGCGCATAACTGGTCGTAGGAACGGACACCGAACCAGGTATTTGCCATCTGCCCGGCGGTCATCACACAGTCCAGCAGGGCGAAGGTCATGGCATCGTCCTGCAATTTGATGTCGAGCATGATGCCGCATTTCCCGTTCACCAGATGCAGCAGCTCCGGCAGGGTCGTCAGGCTCTGACCATCCCCGATCCGGATGTCACGAAGTTCACGGGTCGTACAATCTGCAACCATACGGTCATCGCCGGTCAGCCGCTTCAGATCAGGATCGTGCAGGCAGAAGATATCTCCGTCCTTGCTGAATCGAGTGTCGGCTTCGACCATATCGGTTCCGGCACGCATGGCTTCAGCATGGGCGGTCAGTGTGTTCTCCGGGAATTTCGATGAGTAGCCGCGATGGGCAATACTGAGCGGCCGGTTCATATGGCATCCTTCAGGTCTTCGGCGTGGTGACAGGCGGCACGATGGCCAGTCGCCAGATCGCGCAATTCAGGTATTTCCCGACTGCAGATATCGGTCGCGAACGGACAGCGCGTGTGAAAACTGCAACCGGAAGGCGGGTTCAGCGGGCTCGGCGGATCGCCTTTCAGAACCAGTCGTCGCGGCGTTGGCGGGACGGTGGTTTTGGGGACTGCCGAAATCAGCGCCTTGGTGTAGGGGTGAAAGGCCCGGTCATAGACATCGCCGGTCTCACCTTCCTCGACAATGCGGCCGAGATACATCACGGCAGTCCGGTGGGCGAGTTGCTTCACAACCTTCAGATCATGGGAGATGAACAGATAGGCGATGCCGGATTTTTGCTGCAGATCAGCCAGCAGTCGGGTGACGGTGGCCTGCACAGAAACATCCAGTGCGGATACCGGTTCGTCACAGACCAGCAATTTCGACTTCAGGGTGAGTGCGCGGGCTATAACGATACGCTGTGCCTGACCGCCACTAATCTGATGCGGGTAGCGTGTGGCAATCTCGGCATCCAGCCCGACCGCGTCGAGCATGTCGATGACGAGGTCGTCGCGTTCCTGCGGTGCGGCGATATCGTGGATATCCATTGCCTCGCGGATTTGCGGGCCAACCCGTAACCGGGGATCAAGAGCCGCCAGCGGGTTCTGAAAGATCATCTGAAGATCCCGGCGGAAGGGCTTCATGCCGCGCGCGCCAAGTGAAGAAATTTCGGTTCCGGCAAAGTGGACGGCACCGTATGTCGGCTGGTCAATCCCAACCACAATGCGCCCGAGTGTCGACTTGCCGCAGCCGCTTTCGCCGACGATGCCCAGGGTCTCGCCGGGGCGGATGTAAAGGTCAATACCGGCGACGGCCCGGACCGACTGCCGTGCGGCAAACGGATGGCGGCGGGGTTTGCGGTAATGCCGGTGCAGCCCGGTCACGTTCAGCAGTGGTTCAATGATAGCGTTCATGCGATGGCTGCCTGATGCTGGTAGACCGGCGCGGGCGCTTCGAGGCGGGGAACAAGGTTCATCAGTTCCCCGGTATAGGGATGTTCCGGGTGATTGAAGATGGCGTTTGTGGTTCCGGATTCGACGACGGCGCCATGCCGCATGACGACAACACTGTCAGCCGTTTCGGCGACAACACCAAGGTCATGTGTGATGAACAGCATCGACATGCCAAACTCACCTTTCAGACTGCGAAGCAGTTCGAGTATCTGTGCCTGAATAGTGACATCCAGTGCGGTTGTCGGCTCGTCGGCGATCAGCAGGGCCGGACGACAGGCAAGGGCGATGGCGATCATCACCCGCTGGTTCATGCCGCCGCTCAGCTGATGCGGATATTCACGCAGTCTCTGACGGGGTTCGGGAATGCCGACAGCGTCAAGCAGTTCGGTGGCGCGCTGTTGCGCGGCAGCGCCGGACAGACCCTGATGCAGATGAAGACTTTCAATGATCTGGTTGCCGATACGATGAAGCGGGTTCAGCGAGGCGACGGGATCCTGAAAGATCATGCCGATATCGCGGCCCCGGATCGTTTCAAGGTCATTTTCTGACTTTTGCAGCAGATCATCGCCCCGGAACAGGGCTGTACCGCTGCTTACCCTGCCATTCTGTGGCAGCAGCCCGAGCAGTGCCTGACAGGTCACGCTTTTACCGCTGCCGCTTTCTCCGACGATACAGAGCGTCTCGCCCTTTGCGATGGAAAAGGCTGTGTCTCGGACGGCATGTACCGGCCCTTCGGTCGTACCGAAAGTGACGTTCAGGTTTTTGACTTCAAGAATATTGGTCATGAAATTGTCCCGGACGCCGAAACCATCTGGCTGCGGCGTCCGGGATGCTCCCTCGGAAATTCCGCCGGTCTTAGTTGACGGTGAAGTTGTCAGGACGGAAATCCATGTAGAACAGCGTGTAGGGTGTCCACTCGATGTTCTTCTTCATGGCATAGGTGGTCAGCGGATTGTAGAGCATGGTGATCGGCATCTCGTCTTCGAAGATGTCGAGCATCCGGGCAAACTTGGCCTGACGCTCTGTCATGTCGGCAGTCTGCAGCAGCTCGTCCGCAAGCTTGTTGTATTCAGCCGGTGCCCCGAAGAACTTGTACTTCTTCTGGATAGCAGCATTCGGACCGTAGAGCGGCAGCATGGCACCTGCCGGATCCGGAATACGGTAGGTGTTCGACCAGGCGTAGATCTGGGCCCCCTTGGCCCGGACAGCCTTGAAGCTTTCAACAAAGTCGAGTTCCACGTTAACGCCGACAGCGCGCCACATTTCCTGAATGATCTGTGCGGCCTCGACATTGTACGGATAGTAGTTCGGGATCAGGCGATAGCTGATCTTCTCACCCTTGTAGCCGCTTTCTGCGATCAGCTTTTTGGCTTTCTCGACGTCAGTGACATAACCGGGACGATCCTTGACATACATCGCACCGAACTTCTCAAGCTGGTGGCCTTTCGGTGTGTAGGTCTTGCCGCGCCACAGGGCATTAATCAGCGCGCTGCGATCAATTGCGAGGCTGAGGCCCTGCCGCAGTTTTTTGCTGCCCATCACCGGGTCAGAGGTGTTGAAGACAAGGACATGCGTATTGTCGAGAACAACAGATTCCTGCTTGATGTCGTCATAGCGGTCGATGACATCCCACTGGTCCGGCGTCAGGTCGACAACGATGTCGAATTCACCGGAAACCAGCCCGGAAATACGTGCGGCAACTTCCGGAACGGCCTTGAAGTTGATACTGGCAGCAGCAGGCTTGCCACCCCAGTAGGCATCGAACGCATCAAGTTTGATGTGGTCATTCTTCTGGTAGCTGGCGAATTTATACGGACCCGTGCCGACCGGATTCCAGTTCATCGCCTTCGAGGCTTTGTCCATCCAGACGGTGTAGTCGACGCCGGCTTCCTTATGCGCATTCCAGGCTTCATCGCAGACGATGAAGGAGGTGTAGCTGGACAGCAGAAGCTCAAGTGCGGCATCCGGTCCTTCAGTGGTGAAAGCGACCTTGTAATCGCCCAGCTTCTCAACGCTGGTCAGATGCGAGAAATATTCACGGCCTCTCGCATAGTAGGATTTCGGTCCCCAGAGGCGTTCAGCGTCAAAGGTCGACAGAACATCATCGGCGTTGAACGGGTTGCCATCATGGCAGCTGACACCCTGACGCAGTTCAAGTTCGAGCCGGTTCGGGGCTGTACGGGTCCAGGATGTGGCCAGACCGGGAATCAGCTTCGCCGCTCCGCCCTTTGTTTCGCTGGCAAAGTCCCGGCGGATCAGGGTGTCATAGATCGAGTAATAAACGCGGGTGTCCACGGTACCGGTCTGTTCGACAGGATCGAGGCCGCGGGCAAGCTTGTTCACGGCAACAGTGATGGCAGGTCCGTCAGCCGCTTGCGCGGCCTGCTGGGCTGTCACTGTCACGGTCAGGGCTGCGGTCAATGCCGCGGCTCCCAGTCCGGCTTTCAGATAGTTACGAAACATCATTCTCTCCGTTTTGCTTTTGGCAGTGTGAGGCGTCAGTGTTCGTCGTCCGTTTCTCTTGTCGGATCGGCGGGTTTCGTCGCAGCAGGTTCCCCGGATACGGCGAAATGGCGGGCCAGTGTCGACAGTCGTTCCAGCGCTTCGATTGATCGACCGTCATCACAACGGGACAATTCGAGGATCAGCGCATTGCAGATCGCCATCGGCACGGTAAGGGATTGTGAATCGAGATCTTCGCCGCGTGATGCGGCAAGCAGGATATCTGGCTTGGGTCGAACGGCGAGGCCAGCCAGATCAGAGATCAGCAGGCAACTGGCACCGACATCGCGGGTATAGGCGAGCAGTCGCTCCAGCCGTTCTGCGGGACGCCGGAAGGCACAGACAACAACAACGTCTTCGCGGCGCATCGACAGCAGAACGTCGGAGGCCTGCCAGTCGAGATGCTGGAGTTCAACCACATCATATCCGGAACGTGTCAGACGTCGGGCAAACAGATTGGTCAGCGATGAGGCATGTCCCTGGCCGAACAGGAAAATCCGTCTGGCATCCCGCAGCATTTCAGCGGCAGAGATCATGGTGGCCTGGTCGATCTGTTTTGGCAGGGACATCAGGGTACGTACCTCGCTCTCGACCAGTGCATCGAGAATCGAGCCCTTGGCCATTCGGTCCAGTCGTCCCCGGATACGGCCTGCGGCAGAATCAACTTCGGAAATTACCTCGTTCCGCAGATGCGCTTTCATCGTGCGGTAGCTGTCAAAGCCGAGCTTTTGAGCAAGCCGTCCGGCAGTGCTTTCATGCACACCGGCGCGTTTCGCCACGGTCACTGCGGGCAGAAAGCTGCTTTCGACCGGATCGACAAAAAGCACAGCCAGCAACCGACGGTCTGCATCCGTCAGCTTGCCACTATACTCCTCGACGATCTCTCTAAGGCCCAAAGCGCATACCCCCTATGCTATCGGACAGGTCTGAACCTTACGCCCGATCTGATTTTCGTGCAAGAAAACTTGCATGAATGGATTTCTACGCAATTTATGTTGCCGTTTTGTGGCAGCGAAATGACGCGGGGATTACAGATGGAAATTTTCAGAGATGTTTATTCCGGCTGACAAATGTCAGCCGGTCGCCCGTGGTCAGGGCCTGGCTTCAGGCTGTGACTTTTGGCCGTGCATTGAAGAAGACGAAGATAACTGAACCGGCAACGGCGGCAGCAATCCAGTACAGCCCGTCGACAGCCGGCCCAACCGTGGCTGTCAGGGCAATCAGGGAGGTAGCGCCGAGCAGGATGCGTGTTGCCGCATTGAGGTCAGCCCGCCAGTAGCCTGTGATCGCCAGTTGCATGGCGGTGAAGCAGATGAACAGCGCGAAGACATCGAAGATAATCTCGGCAATGCTGTCATCCAGCAGACTTCCGAAGGCGAAAACAAAGGGGATGATATAGAGGGCTTTCGCAAGTTTGACGCATTCCCAGCCGGTTCGCATCGGATTGGCATCGGCGATACGAGCGCCGACAAAGGCCGTCATGCAGATCGGTGGCGTGATGGTCGAGTCCTGGGCGAACCAGAAGATGATCAGATGGGCGGCCAGCGCCGACATGCCGAGATCCTGCAGGAAGGTCGCCCCCAGCGCTGCAATAATGACGTAGGAGGCCGTGACAGGCATGCCCATGCCGACGACATAGCTGATCAGGCCGATCAGAACGATGGCGATAAACATGGAGCCACCGGAGAAGTCGAGCAGGATGGAGGTGATCTTGATCAGCAGTCCGGTCTGGACCGTTACCCCGTAAATAATCGCAGCACTGGCCAGCAGGGCAGAGATGCTCAGTGCAACGCGGGTGCCGGTCTCAAGGGTGACAATGATCTTTTCCGGACTGATGCGTGTTGCCTTTCGCATCATGGCAACGGCAAAGGTCGCAACAACACAGGCACCAGCCGAAAAGAACGGTGTGAAGTCCATCAGCAGGAGGGCAATCAGCAAGCCGACCGCCCCCAGAATATGCCAGCCCTGTGCGAGGGCATCGCGAATGCGCGGCAGTTCTGAACGGGGCAGACCCTGCAGATTGCGCTGGGCTGCCTTGACGTCGGTGAAGATATAGATGGCGACGTAGTACAGCAGTGCAGGTGCAATGGAATAGGCGAGAATTTTCCCCAGGGGTTCGCCGGTCAGGCTGGCCATGATGAAGGCGCCCGCACCCATCAGTGGCGGGGTCAGGCCACCACCGACAGAGGCGACAACTTCGATCGCCGCGGCTTCATGAGGTTTGTAGCCGGTTCGTTTCATCAGCGGGATGGTCATGGCGCCGGTGGTCGCGACGTTGGAGATCGAAGATCCGGAAAGCATCCCCATCAGTGCAGAAGAAATGACAGCAACCTTGGCCGGGCCGCCGCGCCGGTGACCGGCAATGGCCATCGCCAGATTGGTGAATACGGCGTCCCCGCCGGTTGCACGGAGCAGCGAGCCGAACAGCAGGAAGGCAAACAGGAAGGTCGCCATGATGCCGGTGATGAAATTGAACAGGCCACTGGTATCCATATACAGCGTCTCGATCAGTTCGCTCAGCGGCACACCGCGATGCTGGAACAGACCGGGCCAGTAGGGGCCGGTGACGGCATAGGTGATGAAAAACAGATTGAGGCCGACAATGATGCTGCCGACCGTGCGCCGGGTTGCTTCCGCGACAACGATAAGCGCCAGAATGCCCAGTATGATATCGCTCACCGGGATATCGTCATAGCCGACATAGCGGTCGAGGAAACGGTCCTGTGACCAGAATGACCAGGCGAAGCAGACGAGAGCCGTCACCGCGAGCAGAATGTCTAGCAGGGATGGCTTGTTACGGCTGGCGGCCCGGTATGCGGGATATAGCAACAGCGTCAGCGGCACCGTAAACATGAGATGCAGACTGCGTGTAGCGATCTCGCCGATGGTGGCCGTAAAGGCGAAATAGAGTGTGATCAGCGTCAGGGCGACGCAGGAAATGCGGACAATATGCCGCAGCCAGCCCGTGAAAACACGTTGTTCAGACGGGAACAGCCGTTCTTCGAACTCGGTAACGGACACCTCCGCGACATCAAGTTTTGCTGTGAGATTGAGGTGGTCAGCAGATGGCTTGGTGGTCATGGCAGGCCCGATCCATTGAGCAGAAAAAGGAGTGGCAGCGGACGGTTCATCCGCACGCTGCCACTATAGACTAGTCAGGAAGCTGAATGCTTATTTCATCCAGCCGCGTTCTTTGTAGTACTTCACGGCACCCGGATGTGTCGGGATCGGATGGCTGTCCGGCATATCTTCCGGCTTCCAGGTCTTGAAGCCGCCGTAAGCGGAGATCAGACGATCCTGATTTTCGGCCATGTCCTTGACCATCAGATAGACGATTTCGTCATCCATGTCGGCAGAAGTGAAAATTGTTGTCGGCAGGTTCAGGGCGCGAACCGGCTTGTCCTGACCGGTATAGGTGCCGGCAGGAATGTCGAACTTGGTGTAACCCCAGTCCTTGACCATGCGGTCACGGATCTCGTCCGGCATATCAAACAGGTAGGAATCCCGTGCAGCGGTAGCCTGCTGCAGGTCACTTGCCAGCAGACCAACCGTGTTGGTGTAAATATCGATCTGGCGGTTCATGTAGGCGTCAAGCAGGCCTTCCTGTGCACCTTCCATCACGGTGCCGCCGGCAGCTTCGATACCCTTGAAGTCCGTGCCGTGCATTTCCATGATGCGTTCAATACCGAACAGGTTCGATGAACCCTTGGCGCCGACGCCGATGCGAACTTTCGCGCCATTCTTGACCTGGGAAAAGATGTCTTTCGGCACGTCACCGGCCATTGAAATCTGCACGGTGTTTGCCACGACGTTGGCGATGGTGCGCAGGTTTTTCATGCCTTCCTTCGGCATAACCGGATTGTTGCCGTCATAGATGGCGCGCAGGAACGGGCCGTATGACAGACCGAAGTCAGCCTTGCCGCTACCCACCGCGAGCGGGTTGCCGATGGCTCCCTTGCCGGGGATGGTGCTGACAGGCTGGCCGTCATAATGCTTGTTGACGAGTTCCGAAATTGCCGTGGCGGTCGGGAACCATGTGCCGGTCGGGCCACCCGAAATAAAGGTGGCAATGGCGTGCTTCTTTTCCTGTGCAGCAGCTGGCGCAACGGTAAGTGCAATTACGCTGGCTGACGCAAGAATAAGATGTGTAAGTTTCATGCTTGATCTCCCTCATTGAGACTGTCCGACCAGAAGCAACACTGGCGCACAGATCGATTTACCTTGGGATCCCCGTTTCCGGGTCTGATCCCCGTTTCCGTCTGCTCATCTCTGACAGCGCCGCTGCAATTACCGGAAAGCTGTTCCGCCCGGTAATTCTGCACGCGCTCCCCTCCACTCCACGAGAGCCGGTCCTATTGTTTTAAACACGAACGAATGTTTTGTATACAAAAATATGTACCTGCGGCCCCGTCGTCGATTCAGAACCGTCCGCAATCGACTTTCATCTTCTCGCCGGTCGTCGCCCCTGATGCGGCTGAGGCGAAGTATAGCGCGGCATAGCCAACCTCATGCGGGTCGACCCAGCGTTTCAGGGCTGCCGGATCGGTGTAATTTTCACGAATGATCTCGGCGACATCGCGTCCTTCGCGTTTTGCCCGCTGTTCAAGAATGCGATCCATATTGCCGCCGGAAACGGCGCCCGGCAGCAGGGCATTGACCCGGACGCCATGTGGGCCGACTTCTCGGGCAACGGCTTCCGTCATGCCAACAAGGGCAAATTTCGAGGCGCTGTAGGCTGTCCGCATGGGATAGCCCTGGATGCCCATCAGTGACGACATGTTGACGATGCTGCCGCTGCCCTGTGCGGTCATGATTTTCGCAGCAGCTTTCATACAGTGGAAGGCGCCGAACAGGTTCACTTCCATACAGGCGCGCCAGGCGTCGATATCCACATCTGCGACCGGTGCAATGGGACCGGGACCGCCAGCATTATTGATCAGGATGTCGACCTTGCCGGTAATCTTTGCGGCTGTTTCAAACAGGGCTTCAACCTGTGCGAAGTCTGAAACATCACAGTTGACGGCTGTGCCCTTCACCCGTTTGGCAACTTCGGTGATGGTTGCGTCGGTTCGTCCGGCAACAACGACATGGGCACCGGCGGCTGCCAGAACTTCGCAACAGGCTTCGCCGATCCCCGTTCCGCCACCGGTAACAATGGCGACCTGTCCGTCAACGCGGGTCTGGCTGGCGATGTCGATCATAACTGTATTTCCTTTGTAAAGTCGCGGGCAGGGTCGAACAGGGGAAGTTCGGTCTCCCGTCCCAGAATGAAGTCACCCATCAGCTTGCCGATAAAGGGACCGATGGTGTAGCCGCCGCGCACGCATCCCAGCAGGAAGGCGCCGTCAACACCTGGTGCCGCACCGGCAAGCGGATAGAAATCGGGTACATTGGCTTCGAACCCGGTCCATGACCGGACGATACGGAGCTCTTTCAGGCCGGGAACGGCATAGCGTGCCAGCCGCAGGTTTGGCAGAACGCTTTCGGCATCAACCCGGCCCCGGTTGCCACCTTCACCGGGCTGGCCGAGGCCTTGCCAGCCGCCGCCGATCAATACCGTGCCATTGCCTTTCTGTTTCAGGGTCAGCAGACCGGTTGCATGACCGATCACGCTGCTGACAAGACGTGGTCCCCGCTCGGTGACGGAGACGGTATTCACCCGTGCGCGAACCGGCAGGTCCAGACCAATCATGCCAGCCGCCTGTTTCAGCCAGCCCCCGCAGGCCAGCAGCAACCGTCTGGCATGAACGGGGCCGGTTGATGTCTGTAAGGTGAAGCCCGGTTCGTCCCGGTGAATTTCTGCAACAGGGCAGTGTTCCCTGACATCAATACTGGCCGCTTTGAGACGGTGGCGGTAATAGCGCCCGGTCAGGGATGAATTGGCAAAACCGTCAGACGGACACCAGGACGCGGCGACAACTTTCCGGCAGAGGCCGGGTTCACGAACCGCAACCTCATTTGGTGAGATGAAGCTGATGGGGGCACCTGCTTCCTGCTTCATGGTCATGCGTTCATGGAGCAGGTCCGCTTCCCGGTCAGTAAAGGCCAGGGTGTAGCCCCCGGTCTCCCGGTAATCGACCTCGGCGCCCATGCGTTTCCATTCCTGATGGCCGCGCAGGGCATAGGGCATCAGTTTGACCCGCTTGATCTGCAGACTGAGTGTTCCGGCATTCACACCGGACGCTCCCTGTCCGATATCTCCCTGTTCCAGCAGGACCACCCGCATGCCACCTTCGGCCAGTCGCAGGGCAGCGCCGCTTCCCATGATGCCACCACCGACAACGGCAATATCGTAAACATCACTCATAGCGGGGCCGGTGCCGGAATAGGCAGTTCGTCATAATCAAAATCCGACGCCACCACCTCAATCGCCAGAGGGCGAAGGGGAGGACGCCCGGTGGGTAATCCGATGTCCTCAACCCTGCGGCCGGTCAGCCGGGCCGTCAGCATGGCGGCGGTTTCCTGACAGAAGCGGCCGCCACAGGGGCCCATACCGCAGCGGGTGTCGGATTTCAGGGCATTGGGGCTGATACCACCTGATGAGATGCCGGCTTCGACATCAGCACGGGTCAGTCCCTCACAGCGGCAGACAATTGTCTCCGGCGTGATCTGGTCGAGAATGCCGTCCCGGGGGATGGCGAGTGATGTCATCGCCTGACCGAAAGCGCTGACTGAGCGGAGATTACCTGTGGCTGATGAATGTGGGGGCCGGGCTTTGTCTGCGAGATCAGCCAGCACCGCCAGCGCCGTATTCCGTCCCCGTACAGGAGCCGCCGCGGCGCCCAGAATACCCGCACCGTCGCCACAGGCGTAAATACCGGCAATGCTGGTCCGGCCCAGATCATCAGTTGCTACATGCCAGCCGCCCAGCGCCGGGTCATGGTGATGCCGGCAGTTCAGCATGCGGGTTGCTTCGGTCGCGGGAGCCAGGCCATGCCCAAGACAGACCGCATCGACATCAAATGAACGGGTGGCTTTGGTATCTGCTGGCTTCCACTGGTCATCGACGGGTCCAACCTCAACCCGTTCCACCTTGCCATCACCTGTAATGTTCCGGATGCCATGGCGGTAGAGCAGGGGGATTCCGGCCGCCCGGAGTCTGGCAAGCCATCCGGCGCCACGCAGGGCAAGGTCTGGGCGTCGCAGCATCTGTGATGTGCGTTTTGCCCAGTCGGCAAAGCCATTGAGGTCAGCAACAAAAGCAACCTCTCCACCCTGACGGTGGATTTCATGGGCAACAAAAGGAAGCAGCGGGCCGACACCGGCAACCGCCACCCGTTGTCCGGGCAGGATCATCTGGCCTTTCATCAGCGCCGTTGCGGCAGCCAGCCCGATCACCCCGGGCAGGGTCCAGCCGGGGACGGGGAATATCCGCTCCTGCGCGCCGGTGGCCAGAACAACGGTTCGTGTCGTTATTGTCTTCGGGCCTTTGCTGCCGGTCAGGGCAACCATCCAGCCATCATCGACAGGCTGAATCTGCCATACCCGGTGATCGAACAGGCAAACAGCTTCGGATCTGGAAAGTCTTTGCCGCAGGTCGTCGCCAGCGCGGGATTCCGGTGTCGGCGGTGCTGACAGAATGGCCGGGCTTTTTGCCCGCCAGACCTGTCCGCCTGCTGCTTTCTGCTCATCAATGATGATGACGGAGCGTCCGGCCGCTGCGGCTTCGATGGCGACCGTCGCACCGGCGGGTCCGGCACCGACGACAAGAACATCAATGATGGCCGTCTGTTGTTCAGCCATAGGTCACCCGACCAAGGACAAGACCGTCCCGGACTTCAAGACGACAGGATTCAACCCGCTGACCATCCACATTGACGATGCATTCCTGACAGACACCCATGGCACAGAAGACCCCCCGGTCACCACCGTCGACCGGGGCAGTGCGGAGTGAAAGTTCACCAGCCGCCATCAGGGCAGCGGCGACACTTTCGCCCGCATGAGCTTCTATCCTGTTACCGTCAAAGGTGAAGCTGACCAGTTCTGACCGGCGGACGCCCCTGACAATGCGTGGTCCCCTGTTCATGCAACCCTGGCGATACCAAGGTCGTCGAAGCAGGCACGGATGCGATCAAGATCGGCCTCGCTGGCGGGAAGCACGGGGTCGCGGGGAATGCCGGCTGGCCAGCCGATGAGGTTGAGAGCTGCCTTGAAGGCGGCAGGCCAGGTGCCGATACCCATCAGTAACTCATAAAGCACCGTAAGTTTGTAATGCATCTCCCGCGCTTCGGCGCTGGCTCCGGCCTGCCCGATCTCGCCCAACCGGGCGGCATCCTTGCCGAGAAATTCAGGGCCGGTCGCGATGAAGCCCCGTGCCCCCAGCATGTAGGATGGCAGGATGTAATGGCAGGGGCCGGTCATCACACTCATCTTGTCGGCAAAGCGGTCGAGCAGATGGGTGTGATGGAAGAAGTCACGGTTTGATTCCTTGATGCCGATAACAGGTGCCGCATCACAGATCGCGGCGATATCGTTCATCGACAGGGAATAGCCATGTCGCCGGGGCGAGTTATAGGCGACCATCGGCAGGTCAACGGCGGCGGCAATCTTGGCATAACGTCCGACGATCTCTGCCCGGCTGCCTTTCAGGACATAGGTTGGCGGCATGGAGAGCAGGCCAACGGCACCATTCTCCTGTGCGGCGCGGGCGTAACCCAGTGCGGCATCAATGGTCGGTGCGGAACAGCCACAGATGACCGGCACGCGCCCGGCAGATTTATCCACCGCAAGACGGACCAGACGACCACGTTCCGCTGCCGAGACAGCCCAGCTTTCGCCGTTGTCCCCGGCGACGCAGATGCCGGTGGAACCGATATCGATCAGGTTCTCGACAATCTGGCAGAAGGCATCTTCCATAATTTCACCATTCTCGGCGAAAGGGGTCACAATCGCCGGCAACATGCCGTGCAGATCCTGCTTGTTCATTGAGCGTTCCTTGTTCTCTTTTGCATTCGGTTTCTGTCTCAGGTCCGGTCGAGATGCCCGACGCGGATGCGATAGACCGCACCCTGCTGGGCCTCGACAATATAAAGGTAGCTGTCATCCGGACCGCCAAAGGTAACGGACGTAACCCAGAGACCACCGGGCGTGCGGATTTCGGCAACCGGATCGCCCATGGCGGTCAGCAGCCAGACCCGGCCGGCCTGTGCATGAGCAATTGCCACACGCCCCCGCTGATCCACGGCCAGTCCGTCCGGGCCGAGCCCGCCCGCAAGCTGTACCCACAATCCGGCCATCGGTTGCACCGGATCGGTCCATTCCGTGTTCAGACGCCAGACCGCATTGGCACGTGTGGCGGCAACGTAAACCAGTTTGCCGTCCGGGCTCAGCGCCACACCATTCGGGTAGGGCACATTCGACAATGGCTGTTGCAGCCGACCGTCAGCCCGGAGAACGAACAGACGTCCGGTCGGGTCGGTCAGGCTGGTCCGGCCGGAATCGGTGAACCAGATGTCACCGTTCGCAGCGACGGCCAGATCCGATAAGCCGCGGAAGGATTCGGTGTTTGTGCTGGCGCAGAGGGTTTCGAAGATACCGGTTCCGGGATCAAAAGCCTGCAGACCGAGCAGATAATCAACAAGTGCCAGCCGCCCGTCAGCCATCGGTTTGACCGCATGGGGCTGGCCTGCTGTCTGGGCTTCCAGATTCCAGATGCCCTGAGGGTTGATCGAGAATACCCGGCCAAAAGGAACGTCGGTCAGCCAGAGCGACCCATCATCAGTGAAGCAGGGGCCTTCCAGAAAGGAGTGCAATGTCTGACCGGGGCGGGCCGCATTGACCCAGCTGTTCATTGGTCCGTCCCAGTGCAGCGTATCCGGCAGGAGGGTCCAGACTTCGGCATCCAGCCGGATCGGAGCGGTAATCATACGACACCTTCCCGGTGCAACTGGCTGATTGTATCGCTGTTGTGACCCAGCGACCGGAGGATTTCATCGGTATGTTCGCCAAAGCCGGGGGGACGCCGGTTAATGGCCGGGCCGTCATGCTCATAGGAAAAGGCGGCGACCGGAGTGATGACCGGTGCCGTACTGTCGCCCGGTCCGGCCTCGAACTGGTGAAGGAAGGGGCGTGCCCTGAGTTGCGGGTCGTGGGCGGCGTCTGCCAGCGGGCGGACAACCTCTGCGGCAAAGTCCCGTTGTTCCATCCATGTCTGCCAGTCCGTGGCGGTGCGCTGTCGCATGATCGGCTCCAGTGCCACTTTCATGCGTTCCGATCGTGCCCAGAGGTCTTCCCAGCAGTCCGTCTCGCCAAGGTCGCCCTGATCAAATCCTTCATCGGCAAGGGCCTGCCAGAAACGCCGGTTCTGCCCGGGGGTGAAGACGCCGAGCATGACTACGCCATCAGCGGTTTCGTAGGACTGGATCGTGGCTTCCTTGCCCCGGCTGGCTTTGACGGGATGAAGGGCCGCCGACATTTCCGGTGCCATCATGATCATGACCGTCTCCAGCATTGAACAGTCGATATGCTGCCCCTGACCATCGCGCTGCCGCTGAAACAGGGCTGCGGAGATCGCAAAGGCGGCGTTCATGCCGGCACCGTAATCAACAAAGGACAATCCGGGTTTGCGTCCTCCGGTCTGGGCAATCGCGCCGGACGTTGCCTGTATGACATTATCATAGGCGGCAACACCGGCTTTCGGACCCTGTCCGCCAAATCCGGTCATGGAACAGTAGATCAGGGCGGGGTTGATCTGACGCAGATCGTTGTAACCCAGCCCAAGCCTGTCCATTGCGCCGGTACGGTAATTTTCAAGGAAAACGTCAGCAGTCGCGATCATCTGACGCAGGATCTCGCGGCCTTCCTCTGATTTCAGATTCAGGGTCATGGCACGCTTGTTGCCGCCCTGTACCTGATAATTCAGACCGCGAAGCGCTGCGTTCTGGTCCGGATCGGGGCCGCGGCCACGGGCACAGTCCGGCTCGCCAGGCGGCTCGATCTTGATGACATCAGCCCCAAGCACAGCCAGCTGGTAAGCGCAGAATGGTCCTGCAAGGACATGGGTGAGATCTAGTACCTTCAAACCCTCAAATGCACGTGACATCAACCCCTCCCGGTTTGCAGCGGCACCGCCTTAAACCTTTCATCTTGTTTTTTATACGTACGCATGTTTTATATATCAACCATTAAAACCCGAATGAGTATCCATATGTCAGCGCTTCTGCACAGGAGTCTCACCTCCGAATTACCGACGGTTGTGCGCGGTGAAGGCCCTTATCTGTTCGACTCGAACGGAAAACGATACTTCGATGGATCATGCGGCGCAGCAGTTTCCTGCCTTGGTCACAGTCATCCGAAGGTTGTTGAAGCGATCAGGGAGCAGGTCGGGCAGGTATCCTATGCCCATACTTCCTTCTTTACGAACGAACCGGCAGAGCAACTGGCAGCACATCTGATTGAGCGTGCGCCGGAAGGCTTTGGCAAGGGGCGGGCGATGTTTGTCGGATCAGGGTCGGAAGGTGTCGAGGCGGCGCTGAAACTGACACGGCAATACTGGATTGAAAAAGGCCGGCCGGAACGCAGCAATATCATTGCCCGCGATATGGCCTATCACGGTAATACGCTGGGTGCGCTGGCTGTTGGCGGTCATATGGCGCGTCGCGCTCCCTATGCTCCGATGCTGATGAATGTCGGACGTGTCCCGGCCTGTTATCCCTACCGCCGTCAGGAAATCGGCGAGTCCGATGCGGATTTCGGTGTCCGGATGGCAGAGACCCTGCGGGATGAAATCGAGCGTCTGGGGCCGGAAACGGTTGCCGGATTTTTCGTCGAGCCGGTTTCCGGGGCGACGCTGGGCTGCGTTCCTCCGGCTCCGGGCTACTTCCGCCGGATTCGTGAGATATGTGATGCCTATGACATTCTGCTGGTCGCTGATGAGGTGATGTGCGGCATGGGGCGGACCGGAACGCTGTTCGCAATGGAACAGGAAGGCGTCTGCCCGGACATTATCATCGTTGCCAAGGGACTGGGAGCCGGTTTTCAGCCGATTGCCGGGGTTCTGGCGCGCGAAAGCGTGATTGATGCCATTGAAGGGGGCAGCGGCGCGCTCGCAAATGGCCATACCTACATGAGTCATGCGGTTGCCTGTGCGGGTTCCCTGGCTGCGCTGAAAGTGATTGAGGATGAAAACCTGCTGGAACGGGTTGTCTACCTCGGAAAATATCTGCGGGCCGGGCTTGAAAGCCGTTTCGGCCAGCATGCCCATGTCGGTGATATCCGTGGACGGGGCCTGTTTCAGGCAATGGAATTCGTTGCCGACCGCGAAACGAAGGAACCTTTCCCGAAAGAACTCGGACTGGCCGCCCGGTTCAAGACAACCGCGCTGCAGGCAGGTCTGGTAACCTATCCTTCTGCCGGTTGCGCGGATGGTGTGCTTGGCGACCATCTGTTGCTGGCCCCGCCCTATATCTCGACGGAAGAACAGATCGATAGCATGATCGATATTTGTGATGATGTATTGCGCCAGTGTCTGGCGGAACAGAAAACGGCGGCCTGATATGACAGATAAAACCATCCTGACCTGCGCGGTGACCGGCAATCTGACCATGCCGTCGCAGAATCCCAGCCTGCCGATCACGCCACAACAGATTGCTGATGCGGCGCTGGAAGCAGCCTCGGCCGGAGCGGCGATTGTTCATTGTCATGTCCGCGATCCGGAGACCGGCAAGGGCTCAATGGATGGTGCGTTATATGCTGAACTGGTCAGCCGCATTCGCGAAAAGAATACTGATCTGATCATCAATCTGACGACTGGTGAGGGCGGACGTTTCATTCCGTCTGAAGATGAACCTCGTCTGGCGGCTGAAGGATCGACCCTTTGCCGTCCGGAAAAACGTGTCGCGCATGTGGAGGCGCTGAAGCCGGATATCTGTACACTTGATCTCAATACCATGTGGTCGGGACGTGCGGCGGTGATCAATACGCCGGATAACCTGAAGATCATGGCAGAGCGGATCTATGCTGCCGGTGTGAAGCCGGAGTTCGAGGTGTTCGATTCCGGGGATGTTCAGTTGATGAACCATTTCCTCGACATGGGCATTCTGAAATCACCCCCGATGGTGCAGATGGTGCTGGGTGTCCGCTATGGTGCCATCGCCTCGCCGGAGACCATGCTGTATCTCCGCGGTCTGCTGCCTGCCGGATGCGACTGGGCCGGGTTTGGTATTGGCCGCAATGCGTTTCCGATGGTCGCGCAGGCTTATCTGCTTGGCGGGCATGTTCGGATCGGCATGGAAGACACCGTGCATATCAGCCGTGGCGAGCTGTGCCGGGGGAATGCGCAACTGGTCGAGAAGGCGGTTGGCATTGTCGAGACGCTGGGCGGCACCATGGCGACGGCACAGGAAGCCCGCGGAATCCTGGGGCTGTCCTGACCATCTGGAGCAGGCCGCGGTTCAGGTGCCGCTGTAACCCAGCCGTTCGGAAATCAGGTCAGCAGCGCGAATGACCTCCGGTTTATAGAAATCCTCGAACTTTGAATGATCGAAGGCGCTGTCCGGGCCGGAAATGTCGATTGCAGCGACAATGGCCCCGTCCTTGTTGAAGACAGGGGCGGAAACCGAGCAGCCACCCTGTTCTGCAAAACCGCGGCTGATGATATAGCCCTGGGTGGCGGCCAGCATGACCTTCTCCATCAGGGCCTGCAGCGTGACCGGTGTCTTGTCGGTCAGTGGCTCCAGTGTTGCCCCCTTGAATAACGTGGCAATGTCCCGGCTGGCGATGTCCGACATCAGCAGCCAGCCCAGTGGCGAGGCATGGGCGCCAAGCCGTGCGCCCACATTGACGTTGCTCTGGAAGCCGGTCCGGGCCTGAACGCAGTCGAGGAAAAGCACGTCACGGCCATCCCGGATGGCGAGATGGGCTGAGACGTTGGTGGCATCACGGAGGGCTTCCAGGTCGCGCCGTGCGACCTGAATGATGCTCTGGGTGTTCAGGAAAGCGAATCCGAGATTCAGGACACGGGCACCAAGCTGATAAGACCGGTCATCCGACGACAGTTCCAGACACCCCATATACCGCAGCGTATAGATAAGACGGAACGCGGAGGAGCGACTGACACCAAGGCTGTCGGCAATCTCTGTTACGGTCAGTGGTTTGCGGGCGGCGGCGACAATCTCAAGCACGTTCAGGCCACGTTGCAGGCCCGGAACCAGATAGGTGCCGTGATTCTTGTTCAGTGCTGCACCGTCTTCACCAATTTGTGGCTCGTCCGACATTCGCGGCTTTCTCATTTAAATGATCTGACTGATTGCTTCGCTGACGATGCTTCTAGCATTGGTAGGCCGCTGCCAACACTGCTTTTTGTTTACCTGTAAAACAAAAAGTGAGGGGCGGGCTGTCAGGAAAGGAACAGTCCTCAGCGGGATAACAGGGTTCCGGCCAGCCCGCTGGCGATGATTGAGGCAAGCCCAACCTGTGATTCATCGTAGTACCCGGCTTCATGCAGCAGGTTCAGGGTGCCAATGGTCTTGCCGTGGCAACGGACGGGAATGTTGAGAATTGACCGCAGGCCAAGGCTGTCGATCAGTTCATGGTCGTTGAAGTGACGCCTGATATCGGCCGCTTCATAGCCAATGTAATACCGGCCTTCCTGAAGGACATGGCGGCCCCAGTCGGTATCACGCTTCTGCTTGCGGCCACCTGCCGGATAGGCTTCGGGATTGCTGGAATAGCAGCGTTCAACCTCCATGGCATCGGCATGAAAGGCCATGATGGTACATAACCGGTGGCCGATCAGCTGTCCGGCCGCCCGGTCTGCTGCCTGAAAAGCGTCACTGTCTGTGGTCGCTTCTCCGACAAGGCGGGTGAAGGTGGCAAGGGCGTCCAGTTGGTCTGTCTGCTGCATCATATTTCCAGAGTTGTTCATGCGCCCCACGCGGTGCCGGCGCGGCGCGGGTCTGCGCCGGCCTGAATTTCGCCGCTGTCAGGATCCCGGACAACAGCCAGTACGCCGCCTGCTTTCCAGGTGCCGTCCTGCCAGCATTCTACCTTGTGGCCGCGACCGTTCAGGTCTTCGGCAATCGTTTCATGCAGGCTGTTTTCAATCATCAGGAGGCCGGGGTGATAGCTGTTCGGGGCAAAGGATGAAGGATAGTTGTAAGAGGCAAACCGCGGAGCCTCAATCGCCTGCTGGATATCCATGCCATGAACGAACCGGTTCAGATAGACCTGTATCATGGCCTGAATCTGCACATCCCCGCCGGGGGTGCCGAAGGCCATCAGCGGCTTGCCATCTTTGATGGCCATTGCCGGATTTGGGGTCAGTCGGGGGCGTTTGCCCGGCGCAACGGCATTCAGGGAACTGGCTGTCCCGCGGGATTGCGATCCACGCGATGAAGGGCAAAGGCCGGTTCCGGGGATAACCTCGGTATCGGCTGAGGTGTCGCTGGGCGTGGCCGAGAACATGTTGCCGAACCGGTCGATGACCGCGACATAGGAGGTGTCGGCAGATGCCGGATCCTGAACCAGAGGCAGGGTGTGATGCGGATCGCCTGAACCGGTCGTGCCGGAACTGCCCTGACCTGATGCGACGGTCAGGATGGCCTCACCTGTATGCGGGTTTCCGGCAGGCGGCATTTTCCCAAACGCCTTTGCCGGATTGATCAGACCGCGACGGGCGGCGAGATAGCTTTCATCCAGCAGTCCGGCGACCGGAATGTCAGCAAAGGCCGGGTCGGTGATGTGAGTTTCACGATCGGCGAAGACCAGATCGAACAGTTCGGTCAGGGTGTGAACATAATCCGCCGAATTGTAGGCCATTGCCCGGATATCCATCCCGTTGAGCATCTTGAAGGCCTGGGCCAGCGAGAAGCCCTGACACCACGGGCCGCAGGTGAGAATTTCTGCATCACCGAAGTTGATACTCATCGGTGCTTCCAGCCGGACCTGATAATCAGCCATATCGTCCGCCCGCAGGAAACCGCCATTGGCGATGTGATGATCGGTGATGGTCCGTGCGATATCACCGCGATAGAAGGCGTCTCTTGCCGCCCTTAACCCGGCTATCCGGTCGCCCCCGGCTGCGGCTTCCTCATCGATCATATACTGGATGGTGGCGGCCAGGTCGCTCTGGACGAAAATGTCGCCAACCACTGGCGGGCGTCCACCGGGCAGATAGATGTCGGCACCGGCCGCAGTCCGGCGATAGGCATTTTCATTGTCGGCAATGAACTGGGCGAAGACAGGATAGGTCGGAAACCCTTCACGGGCGTAAGAAGCCGCGAAACGGGCAACGTCGCCATAGCTCATCGTGCCATAGCGGATCAGCGCCTCGATCCAGGCTGCGGGTGCGGCGGGAACAACTGTCCGCGCCAGCCCTTCCGGCATGGCACCCCCATGTTCCCGTTCGAAATAGTCCACGGAAGCCAGTTTCGGCCAGACACCAAGACCGTCGATGGTCACGGTCTCTCCGCTGTCGGCAAGACGGATCATGATCGGGGCGACACCAGCGAAGTTCACCAGATCGCTGTGCAGCACACCCAGCGCAATGCCGGCAGCGACACCGGCATCAATGGCATTGCCGCCATTCTGGAGGACTTCCATCCCGGCTTTTGTCGCCAGATCATGCCCGGCAGAAATAGCGTGATTGCCGGCGCGTATCATGGCCCGTGTTTCGAACATGCGGAGGCTCCTGATCAGTCGATGCGATGGGGGTATTTTACGCTCAGCGACAGTTCCATGAGGTCTCGGCCAATGATGATGTTACCGTCAAAGACCGTCTTCATTTCGGTCACCAGTTGTTCCAGAACCCCCGGCTGATCGAGGAGATGGATGAAGTGGGTCAGGACGACGGTTTTTACATTGGCGCGGCGGGCAATCTCAGCAATGTCCATATGATTGCCACTGGCATCGCGATAGCCCTGTGTCGGTTCCATGCCCGACGCGAAATGACACATATGAATCAGCATGTCGCAGTCCCGGGCCAGTTCGATCATGCTGTCCGGGACACCGCCGCTGTCACCTGAATAGACCAGCGTTCCGGCTTCGGTTTCCATGCGAAATCCGAGGCAGTCCAGAATCGGCTGAAAATGGGCAGCTTCACCGACCGTGATGCGCCAGTCCTTGCCCTCGATGACATCGCCCGGAACGACTTCATGAATTTCCGGCTTTGGCTTCTGCCGGGGCAGCACGCCGCCGCGTGAGACATAGACATCCTTGCTGGCCTGGTGGCTGACACGGGATTCAATGTCGAGGCCGAAAACGCTGTCCTCTCCAATGATACGGTCGGTAATACGGGCCAGCGGCTGCGGTCCATAAACTTTCAGCTCAGGAATCTTGCCGGCACCGATATCCCAGCGCTGCAACAGCAGCCGGGGGTAGTCCATCATGTGATCATAATGCATATGGCTGATGAAGGCATGGGTGACCTTTGTCGGGTGGCAGCCCGCTTCCAGCAACCGGTGGGCGGCGCCCGGTCCGTGATCCATGACGATGACGTCATCACCGATTTCAATCAGGTAGCCCGAGCTTTGGCGGGTCAGGGATGGGGCGGGGGTGCCGGTGCCGAGCAATGTGATCTTCAATTCTGTCTCCTGCCTGATGCGATGTTTTTTTGGGTCTATTGACCGCAATTCGTCGATATACTATAGAGTATATAGTTCAAAACTAATTAGTAAAAGATTGAAATGGCCGCGACCGAGATCGCACTCGATGAACTGGTGGAATGCGTCGCCGACGACGCTTCGGGTGCTTCCGGCCCGAAATATGTCCGGCTGTTCGAGGCTTTTTCAGATTGTGTGATCTCCGGGCGCTTTAAGCCGGGTGAGCGCGTGCCGACTGAAACCGAACTGGCCAGAAATCTGCCCTACAGTGTCGGAACGGTTCAGAAGGCGCTGGCGCAACTGGTATCGAACGGGCTGATTGTCCGGCATCGCCGCACCGGGACTTTCATTGCGGAACGACGCTCGCAGGCCAACAAGGTTTTCGTTTATCGCTTCAGGGATCCGGCGACGGGCAAGATGATGCTGCCGTTTGTGCGGACGCTGGCGGTCACTGTTGATGAGAGCGATGGCCCCTGGCGTCGTGCGCTGAATGTGAAACGGATGGTGCGTGTTGACCGGCTTGTCTGGTTCGACCAGCAGCCTCCCGCTTTCTCCAGCGTTTATTTCAGCTATGCGCACGGGAAAGATTATCTGGATGAACCGATTGCGAATCTGCATGGCTCGTCACTGCATGCCATGATGATCGAGCGTTTCAACCTGCCAACCGTTCGCATGGAACACAGTATTGGCTGTATGGAACTGGCGGATGATGCCTGTGAGCATCTCATTCTGCCGTCAGGGACCATGGGAATGGTCTGGGATATCAAGGACTTTTCGTTTCAGGATACGCCGATCCTGTTTCAGCGGTATCAGTTGCCGCCGGGGCACCGGCCAATCGAGATAACGGAAAGCTATGGAGCTTGAAGGAATGCTGCCACAATAGGGCGCTTCCTGATGGGAATGACGAAAACAAGAACGCGTTTCAACAGAGGAGAGCGAGTTGATGAAAAGATTAATTCCGATTGTTGCCGCCATCGCGATGATGGCCGGCCACGCCCATGCTGAGTGGGCACCGAAAGGTCCGATCAAGCTTTGGATCGGTTTTGGTGCCGGTGGCGGTACTGATACCCAGGCCCGTGCGCTTGCGGAAGAACTGCAGGCCCTTAAAGGCTGGCGGGTCATTCCGGAGAACAAGGCAGGCGGCGGCGGTGCCGTTATGGCAGCACAGCTCAAGGGTGAGCCTGCTGATGGTCAGACCATTGGTTTCGCCATCAACACCACCTTCGATTTCGCCACCATCGGCAGTGACAACATCTCGATCGATGATTTCACCTATATCACCATGACGGCCGGTTCGCAGATGGCTGTTCTGGCACGCGCTGACAGTGGCTGGAAAACCCTCGAAGACATGGTCTCTGCTGCCAAGGGCGGCACCAAGATTGTCTGGGCAAACTGGGGCAATCAGGTTCAGGCCGGTGCCGAAGTTGTGGCTCGCCATTATGGTATCGAAGTCAATCATCTTCGTGGCAAGGGTGGTCGCTCGGCGATCAATGCGCTTGTCGCCAAGGATGCGAATGTCGGTTGGGGTGGCGGCGTGCAGGGACCGCTGGTCGCTGCAGGTGAACTGGTCATTCTGGCCTCTGCTGAGCCGGCACCGCTGGTGCAGGCACCGGAAGGCAAGACGCTGATCGACCGGGGTATTATGAAAACCGGCCTCGGCTTCCAGTTCGTTCTGGCAGGACCGAAGGGGATGGACACAGAAGCACGTGATGCGATTGCCAAGGCAATTCATGAAGTGCTGTCCAACCCGGAATCAAAGACCGCGAAGTTCGTGACCAAACAGTATCCTCCGGGACCGCTGATGACCTCGGGCGACGAACTGACGAAGCAGCTCAAGGCGAACCTTGAGTCGAATAAAGAACTCGTCAAGTTGGTGAAGTGAGCACAGAGCGCTCACCGATGAACAGACATGTAGCGCCGGACCCGTGGGATATCGGGTTCGGCGTGACTGTGTTTGTGGCTTCTCTGCTGGCGATTTTCGTCTGGTTTCCGGCAGATATCCGAGGCGGATTCATCCATGTCAATGTGACTGGCAAGGCTGAACCCGGTGACGCCTTCTTCCCGATCCTGCTGTCGGCAACGCTCGCCATTCTAAGCGCTCTGCAGGTGATTATCTCGCTGTTGCGCGGTTCACCGCCAATTACACCCGGTGAACAGGGCAGGCTGACACGGGATAATCTGGTCTTCCTTGCAGGATTTCTGGCGATTTGTGTGACGGGCCTTGCCGTGATGTACGGGCTCGGCCCGATAACGGCCTGGACCCTGCAGAAATTCGGGCTGCTGGATGTCGGATATCGTTATCTGACAGATACAGCGCCATACAAATATCTCGGCTATGTCGTTGGCGGTATATCAATGACGGTCGCGCTGATTGCCTGGACTGAGGGCAGGGTGCGGCTGGTCAGTGTGCTGACCGTGGTGATCGTGCTGACCACCATGATCCTGATCTTTGATCAGTTGCTGACCAATGTCCTGCTTCCCCCTAACGCCGAATTCTAGGTCAGCGCCCCTATGGAACTCGTTCTTGAATATGTGATCCGCGGCATCACAGATGTTTTCTTTGCAAGCGACGGCAGCTTTGACTGGCTGCCGATTGCGATGGTTTTTACCGGCCTGCTGGTTGGTATCATCGTCGGTGCAACCCCCGGACTGAACGGCCCCTTTGCGATGGCCTTGTCGTTGCCGGTGCTGATCTGGGTGTTTGGTGTCAGCAATGACGCCCTGCTGCCGATCCTGGGATTTCTGATCGGGGTGATGAAGGGGGCGACCGTTGGCGGTGCCGTACCTGCCATCCTGTTCAATACGCCGGGCACGCCTGACGCTTATCTGACGACCCTTGACGGGCATCCGATGGCGATGAAGGGCGAAGGCCCGAAGGCGCTGAAGGTGGCGCATTTCAGTTCAGTCTGTGGTGACAGCTTCAGCGACATGGCGTTGTTCCTCACCGCCCCGGTGCTGGCGATCCTGATCGAAAGTGTGCTCGACCTGCCGGAAAAGGCAGCGCTTATCATTCTCTCCCTTTCCTTTATGGCCGCTGTCGCCGGCAGTGCTCCGATGAAGGGGCTGGTGATCGGCGTGCTTGGCATGCTGCTGGCATTGATGGGTTCCACCCTGTCCGGTAACGGCCCGCGCATGACCTTTGGCATTCCGGAACTTGGTGGCGGGCTGCCGCTGTCTTCAGCCATTCTCGGTGTGCTGATTGTGGGCGAGGTTTTCATCGGCATCGAGACCGCTGCCCGGAAGCGACTGACCAATGCCGGGATCAGCATGACGCCGGTGCTGGGCGACAACCGCCTGCGGCTGTCGGATATCAAACGCATCATTCCGGTGATTTTCTCGTCTTCGATCATCGGCACGGTGATTGGCGCGCTGCCCGGTATCGGAACAACCCTTGCTGCAACCCTCGGCTATGATTTTGCCAAGCGGTTTTCAAAGAATCCGGAGCGATATGGCACAGGTATTCCGGAAGGTGTCGCGGCGACGGAGGCGGCGAATTCCTCGGTCTCCGGCGCCAACCTGATCCCGGTCATGAGTCTGGGTATTCCCGGCAACTTTGCTGCCGTCTTCATTATTCTGGCGGTGGAATCGGTGGGTGATTTCACACTTGGTCCGCAGGTCTTCCGTTTTACAGAAATCAAGGAGATTGAAGGTTACGGGACGATCATCAACAAGGATCTGGTGATTGCGTTCGCCTTGTTCACCCTGATGGTCTTCGCCAATATCTTCAACTGGACCGTCGGCGGGGTCGTCATGCGTTCGCTTGGGGTGCTGGCACGGGTCCCGAAATCCATCATGCTTCCAGTGGTCATGCTGATCACGCTGACGGCGGTTTATGCGCAGGATGGCGGGTTCGTGGCAATCTGGGTGGTGATGATCTTCGGCCTGATCGGTTATGTGTTGCGACGGCTGGATATCTCCATCCTTCCTTTTGTGATTGGTTTCCTGCTGTCGCCACGTCTGGAAGAACTGATCCGGGGTGGTTATTCCGCGTCGGGCGGTGATCCCTGGTTCCTGCTGAAATCACCGATTGCGCTGCTGTTTCTGGTGGCCGCCGTCTTCATCATCTACTTCGCAACCCGGCGGGCAAAAACAAAAGCTGTCACCGCCGACGCCTGACCCTTGCGGTTACAGATTGCGGGATCGACCCATGAAATGTTATAAATATAGAACATATTTGTAGCATTACATGGAATATTGCGATGTCCGGAATCCGCTATCCGCATGTCTTTCAGCCGCTCCGCATTGGTAATGTTGAGGTGCGGAACCGGATCATGGTTCCCGCACATACGACGAACTTTGGCGAAGATAACCTGCCAAGTCAGCGGCATCTGGACTATCACCGGGCGCGGGCAGCCGGTGGGGCGGGCCTGATCATTTTCGAGGCGATCCGGGTGCACCGGTCCAGCCTCGGGCGCAAGCAGGGGGTTAATGGATATGACCGCGCCTGCATTCCGAAGTTCCGGGAAATAGCTGAAGCGGTACAGGCTGAGGGCGGGCGGCTGTTTGGTCAGATCATCCATCTTGGCCGCCATATCGACGGCAACTTTACCCGTACCCCAAGCTGGAGCGCATCTGATACGCCCTGGACGGCCATGGCACCGGCACCGCACCCGATGACGGTTGATGAAATTGCAGAAGTGACGGCTGCACATGCAGAAGTTGCCTGCAACCTGCTGGAAGCCGGCCTCGACGGGATCGAGTTACAGATGGCGCATGGTCATCTGCTGCAACAGTTTCTGTCTCCTGCGGTCAACCGGAGAACCGATGAATATGGCGGCTCGCCGGAGAACCGGCTCCGCTTTCCGGTCGAGACCCTGCAGGCGGTTCGTAACGCAATTGGCCCCGACGCCTGTCTCGGCATCCGTATCAGTGCAGACGAGTTTCTGGAAGGCGGGCTTACCATCGAGGATATGTGCGATATCGTGCCGAAACTGGTTGCGGCGGCCAAAGTGGATTTCGTCAATGTTTCGCACAGCGCCTATCACGGCAGCTACACGATTGCGACACAGATGGCCGATATGTCTTTTCCAAAAGGGACTTTCTGGCCGCTGACAACACGTATCCGTCAGGCGCTGGAACCGGTTAGTAACCGTCCGGTTGTCATGTCGGTTTGTCAGTACCGCACAATCGCGGATGCCGAGGCAATGCTGTCCTCCGGCGATACAGACATGGTTGGTATGGCCCGCGCCCATATTGCTGACCCGGAACTGGTCAATAAGGCAGCGCAGGGCCGGGAGGGTGAAACCATCCCCTGTATCGGCTGCAATCAGGGCTGTGCCGGGATGCTGGCCCATAATCTCGCAATTACCTGCCTGACCAATCCCCGGACGGGCAAGGAAGGGGAATGGCAGAAACCGGACCTGACACCGGCCACTGACCGGAAGCGCGTGCTGGTGATCGGTGGTGGACCGGCCGGTGCCGAAGCCGCATGGACTGCCGCAGCACGGGGGCATGACGTAACCTTGTGGGAACGCGGTGATCGTCTGGGTGGTGAACTCAACCGGATCGAGAAGATGCCGTTACGGGCTGAATTCCTGCAACTTCTGGAGCATCAGAAACGCCGGCTGGAACAGTATGAGGTGAAGACCGAACTGGGACGCAGCGCCGACCTCGACAGTGTTCGGTCCTTCATGCCGGATACGGTCATCATGGCAACGGGCGCCCGTGCTGTCGGTCAGTCTTTCCCCGAAGGGGGCAGGGGGCTGACTTTCGCCGAGGCGCTGGCCGATGTCAGTGCACTGGGATCACGCATTGTGATGCTGGATGCACTGGGGACCTGGGCGGTCTCCGGAATGGCAGAGTATCTGGCAGACCTCGGGAAACAGGTTACCCTGATTGTGCCGACCGGCACGCCGGCCTGGACTGTCAGTGTCTATTCTTCCTATGCCCTGCGCCATCGACTGCGGGAAAAGCAGGTCAGGATCATCGGCACTCATGCGATCCGGTCATGGGATGGCGGGAAGGTACAGCTGACGGACCTGTCTCTGGGAGAGGCTGGTCCCGAACTGACGGCCGACAGTGTGATCGCCCCGCTGCACGGTCATGCTGATGACCGCCTGACATCGGAGCTGATTGCCTGGCGCAATGAAGCGAATGCCCCCGTCGATATCCGCTCTGCCGGTGACTGCCAGTCCCCGCGGACAGCACTGGAAGCTGTGTTTGAGGGGCAGGAAGCGGGCCGGCTGGTCTGAAGTCAGCCCATGCGCAGGCCGCCATTGACGGCGAGGACAGCACCGGTGGTGAAGGCGGCTTCGGGGGATAGCAGGTAGGCCACGGCGGCAGCGATTTCTTCAGGCTGGCCCATGCGTTTCAGCGGGGTCGAGGCGGACATCGCGGCTTTCTTTTCAGCGGGATGGGCGGCCAGCATCGGTGTTTCGATTGCACCGGGGGCGACACTGTTCACCGTGATCTTTCGCGGGGCAAGCTCCTGCGCCATTGACTTGGTCAGGGCTTCAACCCCGCCTTTCGACGCTGCATAGGCTGTGCCGGTGATGACCCCGCCGGTTTGTCCTGCCAGCGAGCCCAGCGTCACGATCCTTCCGCCATCGACCAGCCAGTCACGTGCAGCCTGACTGCACAGGAAAAACCCGGTCAGGTTGATGGTGATGATTTCGGTCCAGCGGGCAAGTGTCAGGTCCGCCAGCTTGCCGTTATCGACAACCCCGGCACAGAGAACAAGGGCGTCAAGATCTGGCACGGCCTTGCGTGCGCTGTCGAAGGCACTGGCAATGCTGTCCGGGCTGGTCAGGTCGATGGGGACGGCGATACCACCGGTCTCTGCTGCCATGGCATCCAGCGCCGGTGTGGCGAGGTCCATGCAGACCAGCGGACGATATCCGTCGCGGGCGGCTCGTCGGGTGATGGCGGCACCGATGCCACCGGTGGCACCGACGATACAGGCAGAACGTGGGGATTGGCTCATTTTTCCTGGTCCTTTGCTCTGGTCGATCAGCGCAGATCAATCAGGCGTTTAGATTTGAGTGATTTCTCGGTGTCGAAAATCTCGCGGGCATCAACCAGATCGATCTCCGGACGTACACCAACAGCGGCCTTTACCAGTTCTGCCATCTCGCCCGCGAATTCGTCGCCGGTTGCCACATTGGCGGCAACACGTACGGTCAGCCGGTCCATCGACAGCCGGTCATTCGGGTCTGTCCGGTCAATGACGATCTGATATTCCGCGACCCGGTCATCTGCGATCAGGGCCTTGCCCAGCAGGGCCGGGTTGATCAGCATGCCCTTGACCTTCACCAGGTCGTCGGCCCGGGATGGCATTTCGACAAAGCGGTCCGTCGTTGCATGACAATGCGGGCAGGCTTTCCGCGACAGCACGGTCAGGTCACCAAGGGCATAGCGCAGCAGCACGGTGCCGCGACGGTTCAGATGGGTCATTACGGCCATGCCGCGCTGGCCATCCGGCAGTGGTTTGTGGCTTTCCGGGTCGACGACCTCGAAATAGAACTCGTCCGGGGCCGGGTTGTGATATCCGGCACCGGGCTGGCATTCGACGGTGCCGACCTGCATTTCAGTCGCGGCATAGGACACGCTGACCAGCGGGTTCTTTGCCCCCATATTGACCAGACGGCGGGTCATGTCATCGCGCATTTCTTCGGTTACGGCCTCGCCGGTAACGAAGACCAGACGTACAGCAGAGAAGTCCGCGCCGTTTTCTTCAGCCTGCAGGATGACGCGGCGGGTATAGCTGGCAACACCCCAGAGAATTGTGGCGCGGGTCCGGGCGACAGTTGCCACGACCTCGTCCATGCCCGAACTCCAGTGGAAATAAGGGGATGGCTTGCCGGGAAGCGGACTGACCACTGGTATTTTCATCGCGTTGGCGGCGGCGATGGTACGGTGATAAGCCCCATAGGGGTGAACCGTCAGCGGGCAGAGATTGGCAATGATATCGTTTTCATTTACGCCCCGGATTTCCAGCGCCCGGCGGTTGGTGGTCAGGATGTTGTAGAAATCGTAGGTCGTGGAATAGAAGGGCGTGGGGATGCCGGTCGACGTGCCCGTGGTATGCATGACATCCCATGTAACCTGCATTTCAATCGGCAGATCGCTGCAATCCATGCGGAAGGCTTCCGGTTCCGCCATATAGTCTTTCTTGGCAATGATCGGAATCCGGCTGATATCTTTCAGGCCGCCGATATCGCTGCGCTTCAGCCCCATATCGGCAAATCGCTGGCGATAATAGGGATGGCGCTCAAACACCAGGTCAAGTGTGGCCGCGAAATTCCGTTCCTGAACGGCGTCGATTTCGTCACGGCTGCGGTACGGCAGGTCGGCAATCATCTCGTCCATCACGTCAGCCTCTCTGGTCGAGTTTGAAGATGCGGATCGCATTGTCGCGGAGGAACATCTTTCGTGATTCCGGGCGCAGCTTCAGCGCATCAACTTCCCGGCGATAACGATCAAAGGTCAGGACCGGATAGTCGGTGCCGTACATGACCTTGTGACGGCCGTAGGAATCGATGTAGCGGACGAAGCTTTCGGGCCAGTATTTCGGCGCATGCGCGTCGGCGATGATATAGACGTTGTCATGTTTCCAGGCCATGGCGATCATTTCGTCGGTCCAGGGAATGCCGATATGAATTCCGATCAGCTTCAGTTCCGGAAAGTCGCAGGCCACGCCGTCCAGCGTGATCGGGCGACCGACACTGCGCAGCGGTCGTTCCTTTGCATAGACCAGCGACTGGCCGACCTGCAGCATGTAGGGAATATCGAGCTCAACGCATTTGGCGTAGAACGGGTAATAGCGCGCATGATCGGGTGCCAGTTCAAACCAGTGCGGATAGCAATGCGCACCGATGAAGCCGTATTCCTTCACAGACCGTTCCAGCGCACGAACGCCATCCATACCTTCCGTCGGGTCAATGCCGGCCAGCCCGTAAAAGCGGTCGGGGTATTTCTGTACGGCTTCATGGACCATTTCGTAAGGCAGATGCCAGCTGGCCGGTAAGCCAATCTGGCCGGTCTTGTTGGCAACCAGAAAGGCGCGCTCTGTTCCGGCGGCGTCCATCTGACGCAACATGTCTTCGTAGGTCGTGCCTTCCATGACGCTGTCATCACGGCCGAATTTTTCACGGTGAAACTTGCCGCCCCAGTCCGGGCGCATCCGGACAATTTCAGGTGTGTGGGGGTTTACGACCGTATCGATGGCAAGAATATCGAAATCACTCATGATCAGTCCTCTGTCAGTCCGAGATCGCGGGCGATGATGCCGCGTTGAATTTCACTGGAACCTTCACCGAAGGTATAAAGGCGCGCATCACGCCAGTATCGCTGCATGTCGCTTTCCGCCGCGTATCCGGCGCTGGCCATGATCTGCATGCCGTCGTCGGTGACACGGTGGAGGGTCTCTGTTGCGACGAGTTTGGCCTGTGCCGCCAGCCGGGTGCAGTCTTCGCCCTGATCAATTGACCAGGCCAGCTTGCCCACCATCAACCGGGAAAGGTCGACCGCCGTCTGCATATCAGCCAGCCGGTGTGAGATGGTCTGGAAACTGCCGATGGAGCGACCGAACTGCCGGCGTTCCCTTGCATGGGCCAGCGCACAATCCACTGCGGCCTGTGCGACGCCGGTAACCGAGGCAGCCAGCCCGGCGCGGGCATATTTCAGGGTATTGCGCAGAATGCTGAATCCCTTTCCAACCTCGCCCAGCACCGCATCATCGGGGACAAAGACATCCTCGAACCCGATATCCCAGGACAGCGAACAATTGTTTCCGACCTTGGTCAGCGGGGTCATGGAGATGCCGGGCGCATCCGGTGGAATCAGGAACATGGTGACGCCTCTGGTGCCACGCTTCTCCGCGCCGGTGCGGCAGGCGGTGACCATATAGGTCGCTGATTCTGCCCCGCTGATCCAGGTTTTGCGGCCATTGACCCGCCATCCGCCATCAACCTTCGTTGCGCGGGTGATGATCCCTCCGGCATCACTGCCGGCCCCGGGTTCGGTCAGGGCGAGGGCAAAGGCTGCATCGCCGGCGATCAGTTTCGGTATCAGTACCTGTCGTTGTTGTGCATTGCCTCCGGCCCGTATGGATTCAAGGCCGAAGCAGGTCACCCGGTTGAGCAGGGCAACCGCCATGAAGGCGTGATAACCCATACGTTCCTGAACCAGCACCAGTGTCTGCCAGTCACCGCCAAGGCCGCCATCGGTTTCTGGTGTGGTGATTCCGAGCAGGCCCATTTCACCCATCAGGGGCAGCAGATGATAGGGCGGATCGGCTTCTGCGTCGCGGCGACGTACCTCTGCCGGCGGCAGATGTTGCGCCATGAAACGGTCGATACTGTCGAGCAGCATGCGTTGTTCATCGCTTACTGAGAAATTCAAACCGCCCTCCCATTGGTTGTTGCCAAGCGTCGGATGGTGCGCTGATTATTCTGACCATGACTGAAATACGTGATGCGATTATCATTGGAGCCGGTGCAGCAGGAGCCGCAGCGGCCTGGCGTCTGGCAACGTCCGGTATTGACGTGCTGTGTCTTGAACAGGGCGGCTGGGTTGACCCGGCGTCCTCGCCGTCTTCTGCGGATGACTGGGAGATCCGGCGACAGCAGGACTGGCATCCCAACCCCAATATCAGGCAGGCCGCGTCCGATTACCCGATTGATGACAGTACCAGCCCGATCCGGCCGCTGATGTATAATGGTGTCGGCGGATCGACGGTGATGTGGTCCTGCCATATCCCGCGGTTTCATCCTTCCGACTTCCGGACATTCAGTCTCGACGGTGTCGGTGACGACTGGCCGGTCTCCTACGAGGATCTGGCCCCCTATTATGACCTGAATGAAGCGATGATGGGAGTGGCCGGGCAGGTTGGACATGGAGCCTACCCGGAAATGGGTGAGGGACGCCTGCCGGCGGCACCGCTGGGCAAGCCGGGGCGTCGTATGGCCGATTGCTTCGATGATCTCGGCTGGTCCTGGTGGCCGGCTGATCTGGCGGTTAACACGGCGTCGCATATGGGGCGTGATGCCTGCAACAATTGCGGTCCCTGCGAGTTGTATTGCCCGACCGGATCGAAGGGCTCGGTTGACCAGACCTACTGGCCCGCAGCCCTCGACGCGGGAGCTGAACTCCGAACCGGTGCCCGCGTTTTGCGGATCGAGACAGATGCCGACGGTCATGCCTCCGCAGTGATCTGGCGTGATGGCAACGGCATTGTGCAGGAAACCAGAGCCCGGACCATTCTGCTGGCCGCAAATGGTATCGGTTCGGCCAGAATTCTGCTGATGTCCGAAAGCGGGCGGCATCCGCAGGGCCTTTCCAATCGTTCGGGACTGGTCGGACGCCGGTTGATGCTGCATCCGCTGGCCCGCGTCTCTGCCTGTTTTGATGAGCCGATGGACGGACATCTCGGCATCACGGCGGGAGGATTTGTGTCGCATCATTTCTATGAGACAGATACAGCCCGCGGCTTTCCGCGCGGGGTGAAGCTTCAGATGCTCGGTACACATGGCCCGGCCCTGACGGCATTGGGCAGCCTTGGCAAGCGTATGGGCTGGGGTGCGGATCATCATCGCGAATTCGCGAAGTATTTTGGCCGGTCGTTCAGTCTGTCGGTCTGTGCTGACGATATGCCGGATACGGAAAACCGGATCGTGCTGAACAGTGAACGCACTGACAGTGATGGCCTGCCCTCCGCCCAGATGATCTACCGGGTATCGGAAGATGCCCGTGCTGCTCTGGATTTCGGCATGGACCGTGCGCGGGAAGCGCTGGCCCATGCGGGCGGGTCCGGGTTTGTTGAGATGGATCTGGTGGCTGACGCCGGATTTCACCTCATGGGAACCGCCCGGATGGGCGATGACCGGGAGACCTCGGTACTGGATTCCTGGTGTGAGGCGCATGATACGCCGGGGCTTTTTGTGATCGACGGCAGTTCGTTTGTTACCGGTGCGGCGGTCAACCCGACCAATACACTGCAGGCGCTGGCGTTGCGTGCCGCAGACCGGATCAGGGAGACAAGGCGGGAACGTGGTTCTCACTGAGCGATGTAACCGCCGTCAACAACGAGGTCAGCCCCGGCCATGAAGGCGGCGTCATCTGATGCCAGAAACAGGGCAGCACCGGCAATTTCATCAGGTTCGCCAATCCGACCAATCGGATGTTTGGGGCCTAGTGCAGCCTGCGCGCCCTCTGGTGTGTCATAGAAATCGAGCAGTCGTTCCGTCACGACGGCGCCGGGTGACAGGCTGACCACCCGGATACCTTCTGCGGCATGATCGAGAGCCAGAACCCGCGTGAACTGGATCAGCGCACCTTTGGAGGCACAGTAAGGTGCCCGGCCCTTCGAGCCGACGGAGCCCAGCTGCGAGGCGACATTGATAATCACCCCGTTGCCGCGCTCCCGCATGGCGGGGAGGACAGCCCGGCACATCAGAAAGGCACCGGTCAGGTTGATATCGATGGCCCGCCGCCAGTCTGCCGGTGATAATTCCAGAATCGACTGGGTCGGCGTGATGGAAGCTGCGTTGTTGACGAGAATGTCCAGCTTTCCGAATGCAGCGATGGCGGAGTCTACGGCCATCAGGCCGGAGGTTTCATCGGAGACATCAAGCTCGACTGCAATGGCCTGACCACCGGCCTCCGCAATCTTTCCGGCGGCCTCGCGGGCACCATCCGGATTGATGTCACCAATGACGACAGCAGCCCCTTCAGCGGCATACCGCCGGGCGATGGCAAAGCCAATTCCCCGGGCGGCACCGGTTACAAGGGCGGTCTTTCCGGCAAGTGTCGGCATGTCAGTCTGCTTCCGTAACGGGGGTCGGGGCTGCGCGTCCTGCGCTGCTTACAACAAAGGGGGCTTTGCCATCGGCGTCTGCCGGTGCGCGTTCCATATCCAGCCAGTATTGGAACCGGTCCGGCCGATAGCGCGCCCGGACAAATTCCACCGGCTTGCCGCTCTCGTCATACATGACACGGTTTGCGGTAATCAGAGCGGTACCGACATCGACGCCAAGTGTGCGGGCGATGATGGGGTCGGCCAGACCGGCCGAAATATTCTGACTGGCATGGGTCAGTTTTCGGCCTGTCGATTCAAGCAGGTCGACCAGTGAATCTGTTTCCAACCGGGCGCGGTCGAAATGAGCGGCTATCTCGTAGGGTACATAGGCTACAATGAAACTGAACGGGTTGCCGAGAGTCGACCGAACCCGCACCGTCCGCTGTACCTGTGCGCCATCTTCCAGCCGGAGCGCCCGCTTGACGTCCGAAGGCGGCAGGTCGATGCCGTATTCCAGAAGTTTAACCGTGGTCTCCTTGCCGATTTCAAACAGGCCGCTCAGGATATTCTTTACGTCGACACTGATGACATCGCGCCCGGGCTCGTAGGTGACATGTGTGCCGGCCCCACGGCGTCGGCGGACAAGACCTTCGGCAGCCAGATCTTCGACGGCGCGCCTTACGGTGATTCGAGAGACACCATACATACGGGATAATTCTGCTTCGCTGGGGATCAGGTCGCCATCGTTGAACACCCCGGAGAGAATTTTGTCGCGGAGTATCAGATAGACCTGATGATAGAGCGGCGTACGTAACTGATCGTTCGGACGGGTGTCCGCAGGCATCTCGCTGGTGCGGCTTTTAATAGCCATTTGCTGCTCCCTAACACTGTTTTCCGGTCGTTTCTGGCCTCTCCTGAAACCTGCGCCAACTCTTTTTGTCTGAATGCAAAATTTTCTTTGGCTAAAAAGTTATAAATCTATAACATTAGACACTCAAGTCGAAATGCGGGAGGGCATGACGGTAATGAGCGGGGCGATGTCGCAGGGGAATCAGAATTATCCGGTAAGTGTTTCTGCCAGATGTTGGGATCGGGCAGATATGGAGGCTGTCGGTGATGCCTTTCGCTACACCTTATCGAAGGATGCTCTTTCTGAAATTGAGGCGGCTATCGGATTTTGCCGACGTAACGGACTGACGTCCGATACGGTCGAGCAGGAAGACTTTCGTATCCCGTCATTCTCTTCGGACGTGCCGTCGCTGCACCAGCAGCTTGATGCGGGCCGGGGATTTGTGGTTATCGGCGGGCTCGACACTTCCAGATACAATGATGATGAGGCTGGTATTATCGCCTGGGGACTGGGGAATTATCTCGGTCGGCCGGTGCGTCAGGGGCTGCATACAGACCGTCGTATGTTCACGGTGACCGATACCGGCGGCAAGAATACCGATCCAACCCGTATCGGTGCCAGTTCCAAGCGGTCTGCCATGCATTCGGACAATGGTTGTCTGGAGCGGCGCCCGCCCTGTTACATTGGCCTGCTTTGCTTCAAGACTGCGGTGAAGGGCGGCGACAGCATGCTCATTTCTGCGGAGACCATACATGCGGTTGTGGAGCGTGAACGACCGGACCTGCTGCCCCTGTTCTATGAGACATGGGATTTTCGTCCGCCGGTTCTGCATACCTGGCCGGATGGGCCGAAGACCATTCGCAAGCCGATTTTCGAACGCGATTCCGGTGAACTTCGTATCCATTATGCCCGTGTGATGATCGAGCCGGGTATGGAACTGGCGGGAACGCCTCTGACCGACCGGCAGCGTGAGGCTCTGGACTATTTTGACAGCGTTCTAGAGCGCCGGGATCTGTATTTCTCTTTCGTGCTGCGGCAGGGAGAGTTTCTCGTGACCAATAATCTCGTGAACCTGCATGGACGTGAGGCTTTTGCCACTGATTCAGCAGGCGGTCGCATTCTTAAACGCATCTGGATGTGGCGTCGACATGTTGGCGCCGGTGATAACCCCGTCGCGCTCGACGCGGCAGAAATGAGGTAAAATATGCAATTTTCGGCGACAGTGGCTTCCCGGGCGGGTGGCGATAGCAAACAGGATTTCCCGATCAGACGGATGTACAATTTCGGCTCCGCGACACGTGATCCGCAGACCGCGGTCGCGCATCAGGAAGAAGTTGCGAAGTCAGGTATTTATATCGCTTTCGACGTTCCTGCGCCGCGTATCTATCCGATCGGCCGGCATTCCTTCACCATGGAAGATGAGGTCTTTGTGCAGACGGAGAAAACCTCCGGCGAGGTCGAGATCGTTCTTCACATGGCGGACCAGCTCTATGTCGGGGTTGGCAGTGACCATACGGATCGGGCGCTGGAGACCGTCAGCATTCCGGGCAGTAAGCAAGCCTGTCCGAACCATCTTGCCGGCACGCTCTGGCCTTACGCCGAGATTGCCGATCACTGGGATGAATGTGTTCTGAAGGCCTGGGTTGATGATCGCCTGTATCAGGATGTCAGCGTCGCGGCTTTCATGAAGCCGGAAGTTATCATCGACACCCTGCGGGAGCGGGTGGGCGGTGTTCCGGATCGCGATTTCACGGTGTTTTGCGGTACTATTGTCAGTGTCGATAAGGCGCTGGGCTTTGGTGCGCACTGGAAATACAGCCTCGAAGACCCGGTAACATCGCGGAATATCACGGGGAATTACGACGTTGTGAACATACTTTCTGAAGTCAGGGGCGGTTTTCAGGTCCCCTTCTTCAACCCGCAAAAACAATAAAACACCACTCGGGAGCCGACTGCCGGTTCGGGTCCGGCGTCAAACTTAACAAGGGAGCATAGAATGCTTGAATGGAAAGATATGAGACGGGGAACCCTCGCCGCTGCGGCGCTTGGTTCCACATTGCTGGCTGGCCCGGCTCTGGCGGCGACGCTGGTCGTTGCTTCGCCGAATACGCCGGAAGGTTTCGATGGTGACGCGCTGCGCCCCCATACCCAGAACGTCGTCGTACAGACCTATGAAGGTCTGACCAAATACGGTCGCATGATGAAAGACGGTCGCGAAGTGCTGGATCCCAGCAAGGCGCTGCCGCATCTGGCCGAAAGCTGGACAATTTCCGACGACAAGAAAACCTTTGTGCTGACGCTTCGTAAAGGGGTCAAAAGCCCTTATGGTAACGAACTGACAGCCGATGATGTCGAATGGAGCTGGGCCAAGTCCTTTGCTCAGAAACGTACCGGCAACTTCATTGCGCGTGTGTCGAACGTTGAGGCCGTCAAGGCGGTTGGCAAATATGACGTGGAATTCACGCTGAATGCGCCAAGCTCGATTTTCCTCAAGGCGCTGACGCTCTACGTTCCGGGCATCTATGATTCCACCGAAGTGAAAAAGCACGCTACGGCGGAAGACCCCTGGGGTCTGAAATGGATGGAAAACAACACCGCCGGATTTGGTGCCTATCATCTGGAAACCCTGAAGCCGGGTGATCAGGCGATCTTTGTCGCCAACCCGAATTACTTCGGTGAGAAGCCCTATTTTGATCGGGTGATTTACAAACAGATCCCGTCAGGTGCCAGCCGGGTCACCCTGCTGAAAACCGGTCAGGTTCAGTGGATTGACCGTCCTGCCATCCAGCAGGTTCTCGACATGCAGAAGGACTCGTCGGTCAAGATCGAAAAAGCGACAGGTCGCAGCTCTGCTGCCGCCCGTATGAACCCGAAGTGCAAGCCGTTTGACGATGTCCGGGTCCGCCAGGCAGTCAACTACGCTGTTGATGCGGAACTGATCAACAAGGCCGTGTTCGGTGGTACAGCAGCTCTCGCCAAGTCGGTGGTTCCGCCGATTGTCGATGGTTATGACACCAGCACTTTCACCTACGACTACAACCCTGAGAAAGCCAAGGCCCTGCTGGCGGAAGCCGGTTATCCGGACGGATTCGAAATGGATATCTTCTATTCGGATCTGTGGTGGCATCAGGAGCCGGTCGCCATTCAGATTGCTGACCAGCTCAACAAGATTGGCCTGAAAATCAAGCCGGTGAAGCTGATCGGCTCGGAAATGCGGTCACGCGGGTCACCCAAGGTGATGGATATGTGCTTCTTCACCTTTGAAGACGGCCCGATCGTGCTTGATCCGGTCTACACCATGTACCTGATCGCGCATACCAGCGGCGTTTCAAACCGCGCAGCCTATTCCAACCTGAAGGTTGATGAGTTGATTGACGCCGGGCGTCAGGAACTTGATGCCGACAAGAAGAATGAGCTGATGAAAGAAGCCCAGAAGCTTTGGCTCGCAGATGCTCCGTGGGTAATGACCGTTTATTCGGCGACCTTTGAAGCCATGAATCCGAAGATTTCCGGATGGGTTCACTATCCCGACGAACATGAGCGTTGGGCCGATCTGACGATGAAGTAAGGCTGTCGGACCGTGCGGGGAGCATGTCGGTGACGTGCTCCCCATAGTTCCCGATCTTTTTTACGGATGAAATCATGACTTTCGGACGTTTCTTTCTGCGACGCATGCTGATGGTGATCCCGCTGATGCTGGGTATCGTCTTCGCCACTTTCATGCTGGTCCGCGTTGGCGGTCTCGACCCGGTAGGTCTGCTGGCAGGACCAACGGCAACCGCGGCCGAGTTTGATCTCATTCGTGGTGAACTGGGTCTCGACAAATCATTATTTGAACAATTTTTCATTTATCTCGGTAATTTGCTGCAGGGTGATTTTGGTGAATCCTGGCTGAGTAACCGGCCCGTTCTCGACGATATGCTCGACCGGGTGATGGTCTCGGTGGAACTGCTGTTGTGGGGTGTGGGTATCGGCACGCTGGTCGGTATCCCGATCGGACTGCGGGCAGCCTTCCGGCCAGATGGTGCTTTCGACCATATCAGCCGCTTTTTCTCTCTGCTGGGTTTTTCCATCCCGACCTACTGGCTCGGTCTGGTGATGCTGTTTGTGTTCTTTTATCTGCTGGGATGGGCGCCCCCCGGCGTTGGCCGGATCGGACTGATCATGAGCCCGCCACCAACCGTAACCGGCAGTTACTTCATTGACGCGCTGATAATAGGTGACTGGGATGTGGCGAAATCTGCTGCGTCGCATCTGGTGTTGCCGGTGATCTGCATGGCGATTGTCTCGTCCGCACCGATTATCAAGCATACCCGGGCTATTACGCTTGAGGTGCTGTCGAATGACACGGTGCGCTATGCGCGGGCATCCGGTCTGCCGAAAGATGTGGTGAAACGGATTGTCCTGCGCAATTCCACAGTCCCGATCCTGACTTTCGTTGGCACAGAAATTACCGGCCTGGTGGGGACCATGTCGCTGATCGAGTTTGTTTTTGCATGGGGCGGGCTGGGCGAATACGGCCTGGCGGCGATTGTCCGCGGCGATTTCGCTGCGGTGCAGGGATATGTGCTCTTCCTCGCACTGTTCTCGGTCATCGTCTTTCTGATTATCGACTTTGTTGTCTATCTGATTGAACCCCGTGCGGAGTTGACGTGATGCCTGATGGTTCAAATTTCCCCGCCGGCGCAGCCCCTGTTCCCGGCTTTTCGGTCGCCCGGCGGATTGCCGGGATGTCCCGGTTCAGCCCGACCGCGGCGATTGGTCTGACGATCATTTTGGTCTTCGGTATTCTTGCCCTCGGCTCGAATATTTTCATGCCTTACGACCCGGTCTCATCCTTTCCGGAGCGGGTTCTTCAGGCCCCGAATGCGGATCACTGGTTTGGTACGGATGGTAACGGGATGGATGTGTTTTCCCGTGTCATCTACGGCGCACGCTATGGGTTCGGGATTGCCATTCCGGCTGTCATCATCTCCCTGCTGATCGGTGTGCCGGTGGGGCTGTGGACGGGTTATAAAGGCGGGATCGGCGATGAAATCGTCATGCGCTTCTTTGATGGCCTGCGGGTTTTCCCCTCGATCATTCTGGCGCTTGCTGTCGTCGCTGCGACCGGACAGTCACTGATCAATGTGATCATTGTTCTTGGTGTGCTCGATTCTCCGGTCTTTGCCCGTGTCGTGCGCTCCGAAGTGCTGGCCCTGCGGTCCAGCGTCTTCGTTGAGTCCGCCGTGGCAGCGGGCAACCCGACCTGGCGCATCATGTTCGTTCATCTGTTGCCGAATGCCATTCAGGGAGCGATGGCCCAGACGGCGGTGCGTGCAGCATGGGCCGTTCGTATTTCTGCAACGCTGGCTTTCCTTGGTGTCGGTATTCAGGCGCCAACCCCGGAATGGGGGGCGATGATTCGCCAGGGTGCTGAATTCATGGTTTCGGGTCAGTGGTGGGTGGCCCTGTTCCCCGGACTGGCACTGATTATGCTGGTTCTCGGCCTGAATATGCTCGGTGACGGGCTTCAGGATTTCCTCAACCCACGTCGCAGGTCGGTCAAGTGAGTTTACTCGAAGTCAACGAACTCGAGACGCATTTCGTTTCCCGTGATCTCGATAACAATATTCGCACCGCCCGTGCGCTGAACGGTGTCACTTTCTCTGTCGATAGCGGAGAGTTTCTCGGCATCGTCGGGGAAACCGGTGCCGGCAAGTCACTGACGGCCCAGTCGGCGGTCGGGCTGTTACGCCCCCCGGCGCGGGTGGTTGGCGGTTCCGTCAGGTTCGCAGGCAGGGAACTGCTGGAGCTGTCTGATGACGACCTGAACGGTCTTCGTGGTCATGAGATTGCGATGGTTGTGCAGAACCCCCGGACATCACTTGACCCGCTGACCCGGATTGGCGATCAGCTGGTCCGTATCCGTCAGGCGCATGTGAAAACCACTTACAAGGAAGCCCGCAAACGTGCCCTGGAAATGATGGATGCTGTCGGCATTCCTGATCCGGAGCGCCGGGCGATGGCCTGGCCGCATGAATTGTCCGGCGGGATGGCCCAGCGGGTGCTGATCGCAATGGCCCTGATGAACGAACCGCGGCTGCTGATTGCAGATGAGCCGACAACCGGCCTGGATGTGACTGTGCAGGCTCAGATTCTTGATCTGCTGCGCGATCTGGTGAAGCGGATGAATATGGCGGCGATCATCATCACCCATGATCTTGGCGTGGTGGCCCATTACTGTGACCGCATGGCGGTGATGTTTGCCGGATCAATGGTTGAGGTGGGGCCGGTCAAGTCGGTCTTCGATCATCCGGCGCATCCCTATACGAAAAACCTGATTGCGGCCACGCCGGAGCGGCTCCAGCTTGGCGAGACCAGCATTCTCGGGGCGCCGCCACCGGATCTCTACAATCTTCCGGAGGGCTGTCATCACCGTGACCGGTGTCAGTTTGCCGAAGATATCTGCCTGACCGACCCGAAAATTGAGGATGTCACTCCCGGCCATGCCGCACGTTGTCATCTGGCTGCACGATTGCTGGAGACTGCGAAATGAGCGAACAGCCCGTCATTGAGGTCAAGGGCCTCAAGAAGCATTTCCCGACCGGTCACAAGGACAAGGTGGTCCATGCCGTCAACGGGATCGATTTCGCCATTCGTCCGGGCGAGACTCTCGGCATGGTGGGGGAAAGCGGTTCCGGCAAGTCAACGGTTGGCAGGACGATCCTGCGCCTGACCAATCCGACTGCCGGGAAGATTACATTCTGTGGTCAGGATATATCCGGTCTCACGATGGATCAGTGCCGGCCGCTCAGATCTGACATGCAGATGGTGTTTCAGGACCCCTGGAGCGCGCTGAATCCCCGAATGAAAATCGGCAGCCTGATCTCGGAGCCGCTGCTGTTGCATGACAAGATGCCACGCAGCGAACGGCAGGACCGTACCGAGGCGCTGGCTAAGCGTGTGCAACTCAGTACCGAGTTTCTGAACCGCTATCCCAGTGACCTGTCCGGTGGACAGTTGCAGCGGGTCTGTATCGCGCGGGCGATTGCCACGAACCCGAAACTGATCGTCCTCGACGAGCCGACCAGCTCGCTTGATCTGTCAGTACGGGCCGGCATTCTGGAACTGCTGGCGGAACTGAAGGAAGAAACCAGAGTCGCGATGCTGTTCATCTCCCATGATCTGGGCACGGTGAAACTGATCAGCGACCGGATTGTGGTGCTCTATCTCGGACAGATTGTTGAACAGGCTGAAGCCGGTTCCGTGTTTGATGCTCCGGCTCACCCCTATACCCAGTCGCTGATGTCGGCACATTTACCGGCGGACCCGCATTTCGTGGTGAAGCGTCAGATCCTCGAAGGCGAGGTTCCGAGCCCGATTGATCTGCCGGCCGGCTGTTCGTTCCATACACGCTGCCCTGTCGCAGTCGATAAGTGCAGCCAGCAAGAGCCACCACTCGACCTGCTTGGCGAAAACGGCCATCTCGCAGCCTGCCTGCGTATCAAGGATGGCGGCAACAAGATCGCCTGACTGACAGGCTATACAGAAAGGAAGACGATGTCTGGAGATACGGCATATACACGCTTGTTCAGTCCGATGAAGCTGGGGCCAAAGACGGCCCGTAACCGGATCTGGATGACCGCACATGCAACCTTGCTGGTGAAGGATCATCTCTTCACGGATGCGCATATCCATTACTACAAGGAGCGCGCCAAAGGTGGGGTCGCGGTCATCACCATGGAAGCGATGGCGGCCCATCCGACAACCCAGCCCTACAAGGGCAAGGCCTTCGCCTTTGATCAGCGGATGGCGGCGCAGTACCGGAAGCTGGCGGATGCCGTGCATGAATATGACACGCTGTTGCTGTCGCAACCCTGGCATCGCGGACGGCAGACAAATTCTGTCGCCAATGGTCTGCCGGTCTGGGCACCGTCCTCGATCCCCTGCAGCGTTTACCGTGAAATGCCGCATGTCATGACAACAGCGGATATCAATGAACTGATCGAAGGCTATCGTCTGTCGGCCAGGTATTCGAAGGAAGGCGGACTGGACGGGGTCGAGGTTCATGGCATGTCCCATGGCTACATGCTTAACCAGTTCCTGTCTCCGGCGACCAACAACCGGCGGGATGCCTATGGTGGCAGCCTTGAGAACCGGATGCGGATCGTCATGGAAATCCTTGATGCGTCGCGCCAGGAAATCGGTCGCGACATGATCATGGGAATGCGGATCAACTCGAATGACGGCCATCCCGGTGGCCTCGGCCCGGATGAATGGGCCGATATCGCAAAGGAATTCGAGGCCACTGGTCTGATCGATTACATCTCCGTCAGTCACGGAACCTATCTCAACCGCATGCTGATCTATCCGACATCGCCGGAAGATCAGGGCTATCAGCTGGCCGCGACGCAGAAAGTTGCAGATGCGGTCAGTGTTCCGGTTGTCGGCGTCGGCCGGATCATCGATCCAGCTGCGGCGGAAGGTTATCTGGCAGACGGAAAGTGCGAGTTCATCGGCATGGCCCGTCAGCTGATCGCTGATCCGGAATGGCCCAGGAAAGCCTTTGAGAACAAGGCCGGTGATATTCGCCCCTGCGTCGGTGCGAACTGGTGCATGTCATCCATCTTTGCGCAGGCTGCAATCGCCTGCATCCATAACCCGGCAGCGGGTAATGAGATGGAACTGGGTGCGGGTACGCTGAGCCAGGCAGAAACAGCAAAGAAGGTTGCCGTGGTTGGTGCCGGTCCGGGGGGGATGCGTGCTGCGCTGACCGCCGCCGGACGGGGACATGACGTGACACTGTTTGAAGCCCGCGACAATCTTGGTGGTCAGACAGCATGGTGGGCGAAAGCCGACAGCCGCAAGGAACTGGTGGGAATTGTCGACTGGCTGGAGACCCAGCTTCGCCAGACCGGTGTGACCATTCAGACCGGCACAAAGGTTGATGCCGGGATGCTGGCCGGGTTCGATGCGGTGGTTGTGGCTACCGGTTCCCGGGCGCTGAAACATGGCTGGAACATGCTGCATCCGGAACGCTGGGACGGGGATATCCTGCCCGGTGCCGATCAGCCCCATGTCTTCACCTATATGGAACTGCTGGGCGATGAACCGCCGGTCGGCAAAAAGGTCGTCGTCATCGACAGTATGGGCGGTCGTCAGGGGGCGGTCACAACCGAGTATCTGGCGCAACGTGGTGCTTCCGTCACTTTCATCACCCAGCTGGGGCAGCCATCGCCGGATCTGGCGGGCAGCCGTGACTGGGGCAAGGTCCATGGCATGTTGCGCCGGATGGGCGTGACCTTCATGTCGGACTCTGAAGTGACAGCGATTGATGGCCCGCAAGTTACGGTGCGCGATCTCTACACGGACGAACACACCCTGCTTAACGATATTGATCAGGTTGTCATGATTATCGGCGCACATGCCGAGGATGACCTGTTCCACGAACTCAGCCCGCGCAAAGCCGACGGGTTAGAGCTGCATCTGATCGGTGACGCCATGTCGCCGCGTCGGGTCAATGACGCAATTAGAGAGGGCGAACTGGTCGCCCGCAAAATCTGAGGAGAATCTGATGACACCTGAAGGCAAAGCAGAACTGGATAAAATCCGCGAAGTCCGCGGCTATACACTGCCGGTTCACGAATATCTTGCGGAACTCGATCCGGAAATGCTGAAGCGTTATGGCAATCTGGCAAGCTACACCCTGTTTGGTGATGCCGAAGGTCGCCCGATGGACCTGAAGACCCGTTTTCTGGTGCTGGTCGGCGTGACCACCGCCGTCAAGGGGGACCGGGAAGGTATTGAATGGGCGGCCATCCGCGCCATCCAGAACGGAGCAACCTGGAAAGAAGTCTATGAGGCTGCCTTCATGGCTGCTCTGCCAGCCGGTATCCCGGCATTTGAAGCATCCTGCCGCGCCTTCAATGAAATGAAGAAGGGTGATGGCTGGGTTGATCTGGAAGTGCCGGAAGAATGACCACCGGGCCGGAAACAGCTGATGTGGTGATTGTCGGCGCCGGGGCATCCGGTGCTGCAACCGCATGGGCACTTTCCGACCATGGGTTGAAGATCGTCTGTCTGGAGCAGGGTGACTGGGTCGACCAGTCATCCTCGCCCAGCCTCGATAATGGCTGGGAGATTGCCCTGCAGACGGTGTTCCATCCCAATCCGAATATTCGCGCCGGTGCACGGGATTACCCGGTGACCGATGACGCAACGCCTATCAAGCCGGCTTTGTTTAACGCTGTTGGCGGTGGCACGATTCGCTGGGGCGGGCATTTCCCGCGTCTCCATCCCAGTGATTTCCGGGTACATACACTGGATGGGGTGGCCGATGACTGGCCGGTATCCTATCCGGAACTGGAACCCTATTTTGATCTGAATGACCGGATGATGGGTGTCGCCGGTCTTGCCGGTGATCCGGCCAATCCGCCGCGCGCCACCCGGCCAACCGGCCCACTGCCACTTTGTCCTGCGACCCGCAGGATTGCCGCTGCCTTTGACAGTCTGGGATGGCACTGGTGGCCGTCGGATGCGGCGATTGTCTCCAGCAACTATGGCGACGGTCGCAAGGCCTGCAACAATTGTGGTCCCTGCGGTCTTGGCTGTCCGCGCAAGTCGCGCGCCAGCACGGATATCACTTACTGGCCTGCCGCCATTCGGGGCGGTGTTGATTTGCGGACACGCTGCGTTGTCACCGCACTGAAGGCTGCGTCTTCGCATCAGGTAGGCTCTGTCACCTATATTGACGGTGACGGGCAGAGACAGGAAATTTCAGCCGGAACAGTGATTGTCGGCTGTAACGGTCTCGGGACATCGCGTCTGCTGCTGGCATCAGCCAGTGATCGGCATCGTAATGGTCTGGCCAACAGTTCCGGTCAGCTTGGCCGCAATCTCATGTTGCACCCGACGGCCATTGTGACCGGGGTTTTTGCTGACAGGCTCGACAGCCATCGCGGTCCCTTTGCAACATCGCTCTACAGCCAGCAATTCTATGAAACCGATGGGTCGAACGACTTTATCCGGGGCTATCAGTTACAGGCGCTGCGAGGTCAGGGACCGGTTGGCACGGCGCTTGGCGGCTATATGCACCGCCTGCCCTGGGGTGAGGCGCATCACGGCCGCTTCATGGCTGAGTTCGGCCATTCGGTCAGTCTGACAGTAACGACGGAAGATCTGCCAGAGCCGGTCAACCGGGTGGAACTGGACAGAAACCGCAAGGATGCCTGGGGACTGCCAGCGCCGAAGATGACCTACCGGCTGGGTGAGAACACCAGACGTATGCTGGCCCACGGATCAGAAAAGGCGCGGGAGGTGATGGCCGCAGCCGGTGCTTCTGAAATTATCGTCAATCCGCTGGCACGTCAGGCCGGGTTCCATTTTCTCGGTACGGCCCGCATGGGCAATGATCCGGCAGTTTCTGTCGTGAACGGGGACTGCGTGACCCACGATATTGATAATCTGATGGTCGTCGACGGATCGGTGTTTCCGACCTCGGCGGCTGTTAATCCGACCCCCACCATTCAGGCGGTGGCACTGCGTGCTGCTGACCGCCTGCTGCATCGACTTGGCATATCAGAAGGACCGAGAGCATGACCGCTTCACTGCTTTCCGCAATTCTCGACCGGCTTCTGCCGGGCAGCAGCGAGGGATGGCCCGCAGCCGGAAAGCTGGGGCTGGCCCCGTCGGTCGGGGCTTTCATCTCACGGACGCCGGAAGGGGCCGCCTGGCTGGAAGTTGTTCTCGCCGGGACGGCACCCGGTTTCCTGGACATGACGCCGGCCGAGCAGACCCGTGATCTGCAACGACTGGAGGAAGCAGAGCCCGAAGCGTTCGAGCGGCTCGTCGTCGCAGCCTACAACATGTACTACACCCATCCGGAGGTTCGTCACGTAATTGAGCGGCTGACAGGCTATGAAGCCCGCCCGCCACAGCCGCTGGGCTATGAGATGGAACCGTTCGACGAGGCACTGCTGGTGCGTCAGAAGCAGCGTGCGCCGTTCTGGCGACGAACAGGCGGAGAAGCATGACGCAAGGCTCCGGCATTCTGCAGCCGCGCCCGCTCATCGGAGTGGGGGCCATGATGCTGACCACCATCGTTGTTCCGATGATGGGCGTCTTTGTGAAAATTCTCCATGGCTTTGGCCTGAACTCTACCGAGATGCTGGCGATCCGTTCGGTCATCGTGACGCTGGTACTGTTGCCGGGGTTGCTCTGGGCGGTTAACCGGGCAGCACTGATTGCGGCTGACAAGAAGGCGCATCTGCTGCATGCGGCCTTCGGCCTGTCTTCTATGGCCTGCTTTTATTATGCCTTCCAGTTCATGCCGCTGGTCATCGTGACTGCGATCAATTTCACAACCCCGATCTTTCTGGTTCTGATGGCCCGGTTCCTGTTCGGTGAACAGCTGGGCTGGCGCAGCTGGGTGGCAATTTCAGTCGGCTTCCTGGGCGCACTGATCGTACTGCAACCGGCGGCGCTGGATGTCGGGCCGGTGGCCGCCGTGGTGGTGCTGGGCTCTTTCCTTGGCGCTTGTATGTTAATGGCAATCCGCCGGATGCCGGCCCGCAGTTCCAACTTTGCGGTTATCTTTTACTTCTCGATCTTCGGCACAATGGCGTTTGGCGGGCTGTATCTGCCCTGGATGGATGTACCGCCACGTGAGTCATGGTGGAGCCTGCTGGCGCTCGCGGCACTGGCGCTGGCTGTCCATTCCCTGCTGACCTTCGCCTACCGGTTTTCCTCCTCCATGCTGGTGGGGGCGCTGGATTATACCCGGCTGATCTGGGCCGGATTGCTGGGCTGGTATCTGTTCAATGAGACCCCTCAGACCAGCGACGGGGTTGGCATGATACTGATTCTCGCCAGCGGATTTTATATTCTTTACCGTGAGTCACGGGGGCGCGGCGGCGCGACCTCGAAGACGGCGGCCAAGCGACTTGAATAGACGTGAACCCTAACTGACAGGAGACGGAACATGGATCTCAGACTGGCAAGGCCGGATCAGGCCCGACTGGATTTTGTTGAAGGACTGAAGGTTTTTGTGGCGAGCGATGTCGCCCCGGCACTACGGGTGGAATATGACGACTGGGTCAGCACAACAAAGCCGGACGAGGCAAAGCTGCGTGACCGGAATTTCATGAGCGAACGCTTCGAGCATGATCCGCTCTATCAGACATCCCGTGGTTTGCAGCGTCTCAGTCAGGAGGCCATGTGGCGGGAGACCATCTCTGGCCTCGCAGCCCGCCGGGGCGAGATCGAGGCAGAACTCGACGCGCCATCAGATGCCCCGGGATCACTGACGCTGGATCCGTCGCTGGAGATGCCGCGCTATTACGATGCCAACGAATTCCATCTGCAACCCGGCAACTATCACCGCGATACGCTGTCCGGTCCGGTCTACGAGGTCGGGGTCGCCACTTACACCATGCACCGCTATGGCAAGGCAGGTGACGAAATGGGGCGTGCGCTGGTGGGTGCCCTGCCGAAACGTGACTACAAGCGCATCCTCTATATGGGCTGCGGCCCGGCCTATAAATGCTATCCCCTCGTTGATGCATTCCCTGATGCGGAATTTCATGCCTGTGACCTCAGCGCCCCGATGCTGAAGTTCGCCCGTAACCGGGCTGCCGAACATGGCAAGGCGATTCATTTCAGCCAGCAGAACGCAGAAGACATGTCCTATCCGGAAGGCCATTTCGATCTGGTTTTCTGCAAGCTTCTGTTCCACGAAATGCCGACGAAGGCGGTTATCAACGCCGTTAATTCTGCCGCCCGCGTGCTGGCTCCCGGTGGCATTCTCGCCAATCTGGAACTGCCAAGCTATGAAAGCCTCGACCCGTTCAGCGCCTATCTGATGGACTGGGATACGCTGAACAATGGCGAACCTTTCTGGCGGGCCTATCACGAAATGGATCTGGAAGGCGCCTATCGTGACGCCGGTCTGGAGGCGAAAACCATTGAAGCCTACAGCGAGTGGGGCGGTGCGAAGGGGAATTACATGGGCAAGTTCTCCTATCACGTCACCATGGGCGAAAAGACGGAGGCCTGAGAGCATGGCAACGAAGACTGACTATTTTGCAGATGTCGCCCAGACCGACCTGATGCGCGTCGTCGTGGCGCTGGCGACGGAGGTCTATGAACTTCGCGACCGCCAGCGTCTCACGGAAAGCCTGCTGACCGAACAGGGGCTGAAACTGGACGATCTCGACGCAAAGGCGGAACCGGCAGTCTATGAGGAAGACCGGTTGCGGGAGCGCGATGCCTTTGTCGCCCGGGTTTTCGCCGCCATGAAAGACCCGGTGGGGGGATAGGGTTCAGGTCAGGAGAGCGAGAGCCGGGTTGTTACATCCATGTTGGCATGCAGCACACGGACAATCAGGAGACTCTCCGGGTCTGAGATGTAGACAATGAGGTGCTTCTGGAAGGGATGAATTCGAACCACAGGTTCAAATTCCGGACGCTCTGGTGCGAGGAGCGGGTTTTCAGCTATCTGCTGGAAGCCTTTCTCAAGCCCGTTGAGATAGATTCGGCGTTGTTCTTTTCCCCATATTTTCTGGGTATAGAGACCGATCTCCCGGATGTCTTCCTGCGCTTTTCTGCTGATGCGATAAGGGCTGTTAACGGGCGTCAAGTTCGGTCTGGATCGCCTCCATACTGAAGTCATCTGCGGTGCCGCTCTCAATCCCTTCGGTGATGGCGGTCTGAATCCTGGCGAGTTCTGCTGCCCGCGCCTGATCTTTTCGTATCAGGTCGCGTACATAGTCGCTGGCATTGCTATAACGCCCGGTTCGGGTCTGGGCCTCAACCCAGACCTTCATGGGATCGGGCAGAGAAACATTCATGGTTGCCATCAGTATCTCCTTTTCCCGAACTTGACATATATTGGCAAAGTTTGTCAAATTCGGCCGGGCGATGACAGCTCTCAGCTCTTGCAGACTGCCTCCAGAATATCCCGGATCGACTGGTCGGCGAAGGCGTGCAGCTCTTCTGTCGTCTTGTTCTGCATCGGATGCGGCACGTAGATTGATGCTGCATCGAGACCGATGGCTGCTTTCTGGGAATCAAAGGCGTCGCGGAACTCCTCCGTCAGGATGCTGACGCCGGGGATGCCGCGTTTGTCCAGATCATTCAGGTCATGCAAACTGCACGACGTGCATGACCCTCAGTCGGACAGGGCGACGACGACGGCGTCACAGGTACCGGCGATCTCGCTAATCATCTCGGGCGGGGCGACGCGGGTGTTGGTCGGTTTTTTGAAACGCCGCGTTGCAACACCCCGCTCAGTACAGAGCTGTTCCAGCCGGTCGATGAACTCATCGCCGCGCATCTTGCCGATATCCATCAGGGCAAGGGTCTTTCCGTCAAATCCCGCAAGCGGTGACGTGCGGTCCCGCAGCAGGGATGTTGCCTCACCGGTGGGGTCTCTTAGTGTTACAGCCATGGATTTATCTCCCGTGTTACAGTTTTTGACTCGTGGCGGAACCGGCCGCCTGTCCAGCCTGCGCAGATGGCGGAGAACAATCCGGCCTGTCCGCCGGCATGCACAATCTGCAATCCTTCCGGCCAGAATTTGTCGACCATGTCGTCCAGTCTGTCTGGGCTGACGCCTTCTCCGATGCCATGGGCACCCTGAACAACATCGCTGCCCGGTCGCCGCAGGGCGTCGTGCAGGGCGGTTGTGATGCGGTCGCGATCCCAACCGGCGTTGCGGTAAATCGCATAATGTTCGGGCACTAGCACCAGCATGGCGTTGGTGAACTCGCAAAGCTTCCAGTTGCCAACAGCCATCAGTGACCGGGCGAGGGATCGGGTCAGCTGCTCCGGGGTGCGGGATCGCTGGTCGACAAAGCCCTGTATGCCGTCGCCCTGAAACAGGGTCACCGTATCCGTATCCGGATCGAAACCACGTGAGACATTCAGCGGGGTCCAGCTCGGATCCTGCTCGTTCTCGGCAAAGCAGAAGGTGAATTTTCCCGGTCCGCCAAGAACAGCCCTGTCGAGCTCGCCGGGGCGACCGCCACCAACGTTTCGAATGATTAATTGGAGCGCCCGTCCGATTGTGGCATTGGCCCGGTTGCCCTGACCGAGACAGTTAATCCCTGAATTCATGCCGATCTTGCGGGTGATGGGACCATTGACGACAAGGATGGGAGAGGAAAAGCAGGTGGTGCAGAGAACGCCATGCATGGTGGCTTCCGGCTGCAGGGCCGCGTCGAGCGCAGCCAGAATTACCGGCATATATTCCGGCCGTGCGCCCGCCATGACGGCATTGATGGCAACTTTCTCAACCGTGATCGGGGTCAGGTTCGGGGGAACTTCTCCCAGAATTTCGTCCGGCTTGCGGCTGGTGCCGCCCAGCATGCGGATGATCCGGGAATCGGTTGGCGGCACAACCGGCAGGCCGTCTGTCCAGCCCCGGTCATAACAGGCTTCGGCGTCATCATCCCAGTCGCCGAGCGGGACAGGACGCGCCGCAATATTACTGTCGCCATAGCGTTCCATCAGGATTTCCCAGGCACCGGGGTCGCGCGAACGCGATCCGCATCCCGGCCGCTGATCCGGAAGGTCAGGGGCAAGGCTTTGCTGCCCGGTCAGTTCTTCCCAGTCAGCCCTGTGCCATCCGTAGGTTCTGGCTACTTCCTGTCCGTCCCGGAAACGGATGACGGTTGGTACCACCTCGATGTCGTGACGAAACGAGAGCTCCAGTGATCTGTCATCAAGACTGCGAAGGCCGGCCGGAAAGGCTGGGTCGTCCTGAGAAATGACGGTCAGATCCTGCAACTGCCGGTCCAGAGCGCGGAGGACAGGCTGAACCATCACACAGGTTTCACAGCCAGCCTTGACGAATACAACCAGGCCGTCGCCGGGCAGTCCTGTCTGTTTCATCTTCGCCTCCTGAAAGTTTCAGATTGATATATTAATTAATCAGGAAGGTTTGTCGAATCTATAAAATTCTGGGAAAATACGCTGAATTCATTAAGCTGGTCAGATTATTAATATATCAGATAATTATGCAGACCATGGAACAAAAGCTTGCGACAACTGTCCCGGCTGTCGGGCAACCGGCGCTGACGAAGCCTGTCATTGCTGATCTGATACGTGACCGGATCATTGCCGGGCGGCTGGCGATGGGTGAACGGATTGCGGACAAGCAACTGGCGGCTGACCTTGGTGTCAGCCGGACACCAGTACGTGAGGCATTGTTGCAGCTTCAGTCGGAAGGGCTGGTTGAGATAAAGCCGCAAAGCGGAACATTTGTCTTTGATCTGACGGCTGCGGATATCGCAGAGATCTGCGCACTCCGGGTCATTCTGGAAACAGGTGCGATCCGTTCACTGCTGGCGAATGAGATGAAAGAGGCGCTGGCCAGGCTGGGGCTGATTGTGGGCCAGGCGGCACTGGCGCTTGAGGACGGCGACATGGCGCAATGCGATGCGCTGGACTGGCAGTTCCACGAAAGCCTGATTGCGGCGACGGGTAATCAGTACCTGATCCGGGCCTATCGCGGCATCTCCTCCCAACTGCGTGCCTTGCGTCAGCGAATGCCGCGGGATGCAGATCGCATCGCACAGGCCATTGCACAGCATCGTCGCATCGTTGATCTCTGCGCCGCCGGTCGTGTGGATGAGGCGGTGGCACAGATATCAGGCCATGTTGGCAATGTTGAACGGCTGCTGACAGCCATCGGAGAGACCGGCTGAGTTCCGGCGCAATGGTAAGTGACTGGCAGGGCTGTCCTCACCTCATGTCATTCCATCGTGTTGCGGAATGACATGAGGGATGGTGTCGGGGAAGGGAAGTCTAGGTTCCCAGAAACCGGTTAAACGCGGCTGTCGTTTCCGCCAGTGTCTCTTCCGTGCGAATTCCCGGCAGCGCCTGATATTCGGCGTGGGGGAGGATGCCGCGGGCTTCTTCCAGGACCGGGAATACCATGTCGGTGGTGGCGAAGGTGATCAGGGTGGGCTGGGTGATCTTCGGCACATTGACGGCCATCGGATAGCGGAAGGCGGCGCGGTAGGATTTGTGGTAGGTGGTCAGGCCCTTCATGACTTCCACGAATTTGTCATGCAGGAACTCGGCTGACGGCAGATCGAGGGGGACACGATGTTCCTTGTCCTTCTTGAACCAGGGGAAATAAATGTACTGGTCGCGGGCGAAGTGCCAGCCCCACATCACCTGCAGACCAAGCTGATCCGGTTTCATCTCCGGGGCGTAAGTCTTCAGGATTTCATCGAGTTCATCCGGGGTATAGAGGCCGAATCCGTCGAGGATGACCTTGCGGACCCGGTCTGGCCAGTTCAGTGCCAGACAGGTCGCCATGCGGGCACCGGTATGGGTGCCATAGAAATCAGCCTGCTGAATGCCGAGACTGTCCATCATGCCGATGACGGCGGCAGCATAGTCGGCGATTTCCGGCTGCACGCCTTCCGGGGGCATGGAATCACCGTTGCCCATGGTGTCCGGGGCGATGACATGGCGGCTGTCGCCGAGGCTGCCGATCACCGGTTCCAGCATCTTCGAGGAACCGGGGGAGGCATGCATCATGATCAGGGGCGTACCCTCTGGTTTGCCGGCGGTACGATAGTGGATCTGGCCACGATCCAGGTCGGCAAAGCCGCGTCTTACAGTCGCCATTGTCTGCATTCTCCCTTTGAGGACTAATCAATCGGTCGTTTGTCAAATTCCGGGGTTGCCCGCTCATAGGCGCTGGCTCCGCGCAGCACTGTTGCATCATCCAGCATGGCACCGCTGATCTGGAAGGCCATCGGCATGCCGGCTTTCGAGAAGCCGCAGCGCACGGAAGCACTGGGCACGCCGGCGATGTTGGCCGGGGCTGTGATCAGCGGTGAATTGAGGAAATAGAAGGGTTTTATCTCTTTCGCGATTGGTGGGTCACCCAGCATGCCGGGATAGATCAGCAGGTCGACGCGGGTCATCAGCTTTGCTGTTGCCAGTGCCAGTTCGCGGCGGGTCTTCTGGGCGTTGATATAATCGGCTGCCCGGATAAAGGCCCCCATGCTGATGCGCGAGCGGGTGAAACTGGTATAATTCTCAGGCTGTTCCTGCAGCCATTTTTCATGAATGGCGTAGGCCTCCGACATCATGATGACGGAGTTGGCGACCGTGAAGTCCCAGAGGTCGGGCAGGGTGACATCAATGATTTCAGCGCCCAGAGCACGATAGACCTCCAGCGCGTCGGTGGTGGCCTTGCGATGCTCCTCCGAGATGGCGGAAAGTTCGGAGAAATTCGTGACATAACCGATCCGTAAACCTTTCAGGTCACCGGTCAGGGCAGCGGTACAATCCGGTGCCGGGGCATTCAGGCTGGTAGGGTGTTCAGGGTCATGACCTGAAAGAACATCCAGCATCAGGGCGCAATCTTCCGATGTGCGGGCCATCGGGCCGGTATGGTCGAGTGAGCCGGAGAGGGGGAATACACCCCGCAGACTGACCCGGCCATAGCTGGGCTTGATCCCGGCGGTGCCGCAGAAGGCCGCAGGAATGCGGATTGATCCGCCGGTATCCGTGCCCATGGCGGCGGGGATAAGACCGGCAGCGAGTGCAACCCCGGCACCACTGCTGGAGCCACCGGCATAGCGTTCCGGATTCCAGGGGTTGCGGGCATGGGGGACCAGTCCGTCGCCGGATGGCCCGCCAAGGCAGAACTCGGTGTTCTCCAGCTTGCCCATCAGTACGGCACCTGCCGCCCGCAATTTCGTCCAGGCAACGGCATCGGTTGCCGGCACACGGTCTGACGTTACCCGCGAACAGACGGTGGTCCGGATACCCGCCGTGTCATAGGCGTCTTTCAGCCCGACCGGAATGCCATGCAGGGGACCGCGATACTTCCCGGCAGCGATTTCTTCGTCAGCTTCCTTCGCCTGCTGTTCGGCAAGGTCGAATGTCGGGGTGATGAAGGATTTGCAGCGATCATCCAGGTTTGTGATCCGGCTGATCAGTGTCCGGGTCAATTCCAGTGACGACAGCTTGCGGCCTTTAAGCAGCCCTGCCAGTTCGGCAATGGACTTATAATGAAGAGGGGCGTCGCTCATCCGGCATTTCCCTTCGCTGCATCCACCACCAGTTCCAGCGGATCAAGCGTTGCCATCGTCTCTGCCCCGATATCTCGGCCTTCAGGGCGCAGGCGCGCCGTCAGTTCGCGCAGGCGGTCATAGGCGTCACGCAGGCTATCGGTATCCTGATGCGCGGAGTCAAGGCCGGCGCGTTGCATGATACGAAGGAAGTCATCGGGTGGGGTGGGGATCATCATGGTTCCTATTCAGCGGCAATGGCGGCGGCGTCATGCAGGAAGGGGCGGGAAGCACTGGCGCGCCGGACCAGATAGTTCCAGCGCAGGTCATAAACCTTGTCCGAGGTGAGGAATTTCTTGGCCTGTTCTGCGGCCTCTGCCGGGACCGGCCGGAGGTCGCCGGCGGCCATTGCGGCAAGCTGAATACCTGCGGTTTCATCAAACAGGATGCCGCAGATAACAGCCTCCCGGATCGAACGGGCGGCAATCAGCAACCCGTGATTTTGCAGCAGGAGGGCGCGGCGGGGACCAATGGCTTCGGCCAGTGCACGACCGGTCGCCTGATTTTCGACGATGCCGTCGTAATTGTCGTAGAGGGTGCAGTCGTCATGAAAGACCAGTCCGCTCTGGAAGACTGGTTCAAGGTTCGATCCGGTCGCACTCAGCGCCACGGCGTTGTGGCTGTGAGTATGCAGGATACAGCAGACATCCGGGCGCTGCTTGTAGATTTCCGTATGGATGACCAGTGACGGGCTGACCTTGCCGCCGTCGGTGGTCTTCAGGCTGAAGTCGGCCTGATGGATATTGTCGGCCCGTACATCATCAAAGCCGTGACCATAGGTATGGGCAAACAGGTTATCTGCGCCGGGCAGACGGGCACTCAGATGACCGGCGATGCCGCTGTTCTGTCCCTCATTGTCGAGAATGTGATATCCGAGGAGAAGTTCGCGGCGAAGTGTCGACTGATCCATGACCGATCCTTTGACCTGACAGATTTGTTCCATCAGTATAACATTATGACATTAGAAACGGAACAAGTGATTGAGGGCGGATATGACTGATAATCTCAAAGGCTTTGTGGCGCCTCTCGACCCGGTTGGCGGTGCCAGTCTTTATGGTCCTCCGCCCTGGCATTTTCATGGTCGTTCCCTGACGATTATCGGACGTTGTGACCCCGATGCAATTGCTGCACTTGTGCCTGCGCCGCTGAAGCCGGTTGGCGAGCCGCTGGTACGGTTCAGCCTGCATGAACTGACCTGTGATATCGGGCTGGGCCGGGATTTTGCGCAGCGTCACCCTGAACGCAGCCGCTGTCATGAAGCCGTCATTGGTCTGATCGTCACAGATGGAAAACGAACCGGCTTTTATGATCCGTTTCTGTGGTGCAATTCAGATGCGGAAATTGCGGTCGGGCGGGAGATGTTTGGCTGGCCGCAGGTGGCTGGTGATCTCTGGCTTACCGGGCCAGACCCGCAGACCGGTCATCAGTCCGGTGACGTGATGGCGGGACTGGTCTCGAAGTCCGGGCGCCCGGTCATGGAGCTGTCGATGACACTGGATGGGCCGGGCGAGTTGCCGTCACAATGTGGTGCCTTCACGACATTCTTCACCATGCGGGTGCTGCCAGACCCGGCAGGTGGCCCGACGGTACGGGAAGTTTATGGATCCGACATGATCAACCCGACCGCAGGGGATCGCTGGATCGGGGCTGGTGAACTGACCCTCAGCGCACCGGAATTGCTGCCCCTGCAACCTGTGGAAATTGTTGCGGCCTGCACCAACACGATCTCCTGGGCAAAGCCTTATGCAGAACTTGTTGACCGGCGGGAAGTGCCGGTCTGAACAGCTTCGGTCAGGTATCGTCGGCGTGAGAGAGCAGTTTGGCGAGCAGCCCGGAAAGGGTCGCCAGTTCCTTGTCTGACAGACAGGCTGTCAGTTCCGCCTGATTGGCAAGATGCTCGGGGACAGCGCGATCAATCAGCGCCAGCCCCTTGTCACTGAGACTGACAAGAACGCCCCGGCGGTCAACCGGGCTCGGGCGGCGCTTGATCAGTTTCCGGCGCTCCAGCCGGTCGAGGCGTGCAGTCATGCCGCCGGACGACATCATGGTGATTTCGAACAGGCGGGTTGGTGTCATCTCGAAAGGCTCGCCGGAACGGCGGAGCGCAGCAAGTACATCAAACTCGCCCGGCTGCAAGCCATGTTCTGCGAACAGGGGAGCCTGATGGTCGCGGCTGATCACAGCCGCAGTTTCCCCCAGCCTGCCGAGCAGTTCCATCGGGCGCAGGTCCCAGTCCGGATACAGGGCTGACCATTGTGCAACGGCACGCGCGGCACGGTCATTCGGCTTGGTCGTCATTTTCATATTTACCTTTATATCGAGATACTTTATATAAAGATAAATCATTGATGCCGTAATGGCAAGGAAGCCTGACCATGACAGAGATAAAACCCGGTGAAAGCTCCGGCGGATACGGACTGCTGCCACCCCTGTTGCTTCTTATCGCCGGGTCTTTGCTGGCGACCACGCTGATCTTCTCGCGCCTGGCCTCAGACGAAGGTGCAGCCATGCTGTGGTTCCTGTCTCTTGTCATGGGGGGTGCGGGGCTTTTGCTCTATGCGGTCGTGCTGATCACCGGCAAGGCAACCGGGAGTTTCCGGTCATTGTTCCGTTACAGCCTGATCGCCGGATGTTTTCAGGCCCTGCCGATGGCAATGGCGTATCTGTCGGTTGGTCATGTCGGGGCCGGGTATATCGCGCTGGCCTATGCTTTCCCGCTGCTGATGACCTATCTGCTGGCACTGTTATTCCGGATGGAGGGGTTTCGCCTGATGCGCACCCTTGGTGTTGCGGTAGCGTTGGCGGGCGGGCTTATGCTGGCACAGGGAAAATATGACGGGCTTGCCGCCGGATCGGAAGCGCTGGGCTGGGTCGTGATTGCGTCGGTCATTCCGGTCATCGTTGCGGGCGGCAACCTGTTTCGCACACGCTTCTGGCCAAAAGGTGCGGCACCGCTGCATCTGGCAGCGATGATGCTGATGATGGCATCGCTGGTCAGTCTGCCTTTTGCGCTGATGTTTGAAGGTACTGCCGGTTTGACAGGTCTGGCAGCCAGCCCGACGCTGGTGATCTTCACGCTGGCCAATATTGCGCTTTTTGCGCTCCAGTTCGTTGCCTATTTCCAGCTTCAGCTCCTTGCCGGGCCGGTTTATATGAGCCAGATCGGATCAGTTTCGGCGGCAGTTGGTACACCGGTCGCCGTAATCATGCTGGGTGAGACATTACCGCCGGTCTTTCCGGTGGCGGTTCTGCTGATTGTTGCCGGTGCCATTCTGTTCCAGATTCGTCTGTCACGGCGCGGGCCTGTGCCTACATCTTCATGACGGCCTGTACGATAAACCAGATGCCGCCGACAACAATAAGGACTTCGATCAGCCGGTTGTGAATGCGGGTGCCAAGTTTTGCGACGATAAGACTGGCAATCCAGGTGCCGGGCAGGGTGATGATGCCCATCAGGATGCCGGCGCAGACAAGGTCTGTACTCATCAGTCCGACCCGCCAGAAGGCCAGAACGCGGGCGGCTGAATTGACAACGCCAATGGCGGCATCGGTGCCGAGCAGCGCCATCCCGTGCAACCCGGCCGCATTCAGCCCGGCAATGACAAACATGCCTGACCCGGCGGCGGCACCACTGACCAGTCCAAACACCAGGCCCAGCGCCAGAATTGACGGGGTTCCCGGTGTGAACTCTGTTTTCTTCAGATAGTTCCGCAGCGGAATGACCAGCAGCAGAACGACACCGAGAAAAGCGAGCAGCAGCACCTCTGACACGCGGGCCAGAAATTCTGAGCCGAGATAGACGCCGGGCAGGGACGCCAGCGTGATCAGGAAGACGAACTTCCAGCGGATATCATGCCGGTAGATATAGACCCTGCTGAAGTTCGAACAGAGCGCAAAGACCGACAGCAGGGGAATGACAGACTTTGCCCCGATGATCGGTGTCAGGATGATGACAACGATAAAACCACCACCGAATCCCCCCAGACCACTGACAATGGCAGCAACCAGTGCAGCAAAGGAAATGATCAGAAGGTCGGGCGTTGTCAGATTCGTGAGGCTGATGAGCGTATCCATCAGAGGCCAGACCAGTTTCACCAGGCTGGCGGCACCATAATCATCCTTCATTGCAGTAACTCATTGTTCGGGGGGCTGGTATTCAGACAGCACCTCACGGACATAGCCCTGAAGTGCCTCTGCCGCGGGTGACAGGCTGTGGCCGCGTAATTTGACGATTCCGATGACGCGGTTCACCGATGGAGACTGAAGAGGGCGGGTGACAAGTTTCAGGTCAGGTCGCTTCAATGCTCCCAGCCGGGGGATAGCGGAAATGCCGAGGTTTTTGCCGACCAGAGCCAGCAGGGCTGCCAGATGCGCCACCTCAAAGCGGCCATCAAAGCTGACGGCGAGATCATCGAGAGAGCGTTGCAGGGAACCCCATGTCCCGCTGCCTGGCTGCATCTTGATAAAGGAATGACCGTTCAGGTCGGACCAGCAGACGGTTTCATGTTCTGCCAGCGGATGGTCGGGATGACAGACCATGACAAAGGGGTCATCGATCAGAGGTTCGAAGTCGATATCCGGGCTGGTCTCCTCAATTTGTGCGATGCCAAACTCGACCTCCCCGCGGATGATTCGTTCTACCGTGGCCGGACTGGAATCTTCGGTGATCCGTATCTGAATGTTCGGATAGGCATCACCAAACCGGCTGAGTACTTCCGGCAGCAGGGTGTCGGCGATGGTCATGTTCGAGGACATCGAGATAATGCCTGCCCGGATCTGGATCACATCAATGATGTCGGACAGGGATTTTTCGAAATCGCTGACCATCCGGGTGGCCATTGGCAGAAATTCATTTCCGACAACCGTCAGTCCGATTTTCCGCGTTGTGCGGTCCAGCACCTTCGAGCCGAGATTGTCTTCGAGTTTCTTCAGTCGCCGCGACAGGGCTGACTGGGTAATGCCGAGTTCATCGGCGGCCCGATTGAAGCTCCGGTATTCGGCCACTTTCACAAAGGCCATGATGTCGTCGACGGTGATCTGCATGATGCCTGACGTTATTATGCAAAATTATCATTAAACAAGGATAATTATGAGTTTGTATCAGGTTGGTGGCGATGGGTAAGTTCCTTCCTGACCGGACCAGAAGGTCCCGGTTCAGAATCTGGCAGGCATTCTGTGGACTATAAAAATAACGGGAGGGGACGATCATGTCTGGAAATGTATCATCGGGGCAAGGCGCCGAATCTGGCAGGATTGAGCGTGTTCTGGCCGGTTATATTGCCGGGACCACGGGCAGATCATTGCCGGCAGAGGTCGAGGGTCGCGTCCGGTTGCATCTGCTCGATACGCTGGCAGCCATCGTTTCCGGTCGAAAGCTGCCGCCGGGGGCGCAGGCTTACGCATTTGCAGAATCGCTTGGTGGTCAGCCGGAATCGACACTGATTGGCAGCGATGTCAGGGTTGGTGCCGCACATGCGGCGCTTGCCAATGGTATGGCTGCACATGCAGACGAAACCGATGATTCTCACACCGGCGGACGGTTTCATCCGGGCTGCGGAATCGTGCCGGCGGCGCTGGCAATTGCCGAACGCAGGCAGTCATCCTCTGCTGACCTTCTGAAGGCTGTCGCTCTCGGCTATGATGTCGGTGCCCGTGCGACGATGGCACTAGGTTATGCCAGTCCGAAAACGGCGACTTTTTCGACCCATACACTGGGAAGCCAGTTCGGCGCAGCGGCGGCAGCCTCTGCCTTGCTGGAACTGAATCCGGCCCAGACAGAGGCAATGCTGTCTTTTACGGTTCAGCAGGCCTCCGGTTTGCCTTACTGGAACCGCGACCCTGATCATATCGAGAAGGCTTTTGACTTTGGCGGCAAGGGCTCACGCGACGGCGTTTATGCGGCACTGATGGCGGAAGCCGGCTTTACTGCCCCGGATGCTCCGCTGACGGGAGAGCGCGGGTTCCTTTCTGCATTTGCTCACGATGCTGATCCGGAGGCGCTGATTGACGGACTTGGCGTCAGGTTTGAAATCCTTCAGGCATCACTGAAAAAATGGTGTGTCGGGTCGCCGATCCAGTCGGTTCTGGATGGCATTCAGTTTCTTCAGTCAGAGCATGATCTGGAGCCGGATGATATCGAGCAGGTGGTGATTACCCTGCCATCTGATCGGTTCCACATCATTGATAACCGCGAAATTCCGACAATCTGTGTACAGCATCTCGCTGCCCTGCTGCTGCATAATCGCTCGGTTGGGTTTCATGATGCGCATGATGAATCCCTGATGGCCAAACCGGAAATCCGTTCCCTGCGGGCCCGTATCCGGGCAGTGCCGGATGATGATCTGGCCGAAGCCAGACCGGCCCGTCAGTCAATTGTGACGATTGACCTCCGGAACGGACGCCAGCTTTATCGCCATACCCGTGCGGTGCATGGCACACCGGAACGCCCGATGTCGTCGTCTGATCTGGCGGTGAAGGTGCAGGACATTCTGGGCGACCTGCTTCCTGGCAGGGTCGACCGGCTGATTGATGTCTGCGTCGAGGATGCCATGTTCGATATCACGGACCTGATCGGACTTTGTAAGCTCGACTAGGGATAAACCTTGTCATCCTGAGCTTCTGAGAGGGTCATACGCAGTCGTTCGCGATGGGCGCTGCGGACATGTTTCTCCCCCAGTGCCCGGGCCGTTGTTTCGTCACGCGCCTCTATTGCGGCGAACAGGGCCAGATGTTCGGCATAGGCGGTGGCCCGTCGTTGGTTCACATTGAGTGTGGAGGCGCCGAGCAGGGTGGTCTGGATAGCTGTGCGCTTCAGGGCGTCGGTCAGATATCGATTCTGGCTGCCACGGGCTATCTGCTGATGAAACAGCCGGTTGATCCGGACAATCCCGCCGGGGTCATCAAGGGACAATCGTTCACGTTCCAGCAACTCACGCAGGGCTTCGATCTCGCTGTTGGAGATATGCCGGGCACAAAGTCCCGCAGCCATACCCTCCAGCGTTTCACGATAAAGATAGAGTTCCGTCTCGGCCCGGTGATCGAGTTGCCGGATACAGAGGCCCCGGCGGCCGCTCTGTTCAAGCAGACCATCGCTTTCAAGCAGGCTGAGCGCCTCCCGAACAGGGGTGCGGGAGACGCCAAACCGTTCTGCCAGATCGACTTCGGTCAGGCGCTGGCCCGGCGTCAGTTCACCAGACAGGATAGCCTCATAAAGCCGCTGACTGACCAATGTCTTCGGATTGTCCGCTCTGGCAGCTTCTCCGGGAGCCTCAGCCATCGGCCTGCAACCTCAGCTTTTCATGCGGCGGGTCGACAGCGCGGCCTTGTAATTCTCGATCGTTTCAGCCGGGTTTTCGATGTAATGCGACTTCAGGTCAATATCGGCGGCCCATTGCTGACGCTCGGCAATGGCCGTTGCCATCAGCGGCTCAATGCCCAGGCTGCGAACCGTATCCGCAGACTCCCGCATTTCTGCGGCCCGGCGTTTGCCGTGAACGCCCAGACGGCTGATCTGGTAACCCGCAATCTCATGCCAGTCGAGACCGGGGTAGGTTTTGGCGAGGGAGCCGATAATGCGATCTTCTACGCCAATCACAGTCGCGGCGGCGACGGATTCTGCAAACAGGGCTTCCATGCCTTTGATCAGAACAGAGCGCAGCAATTTGATCGACGAAGCCTGACCAAGTTCAGGGCCAACAACTTCAGCAACCATGCCATGTGCGGTAAGGCGATCCAGAATGCCGGCGGCGTCAGGTCCGGCCAGCAGCAGCGGAACCTGAAACCCTTTCTGGGGAACGGTGTCCATCGCAACCCCTTCAACAAAGGAAGCCCCTGCTTTTGTCACGATGGCAGAAATCGCTTTCTTCCGCGCCGGGGCACAGGAGTTGAGGTCAAAATAAATCTGGCCGGGCTTGAGATAGGGGGCAACCTGTTCCGCTGCAGCCTCGGCCAGGTCGGCAGTCACCGTGCAGATAATCAGTTCTGCGCCTTCGACCGCATCGGCCCGGTTCAGCTTCAGTTCAGTGCCTGAGTCTTTTGCCCGTGCTTCAAAGGCTGCATCTGTTTCGCCCTTGCCATAGGCGATATCGAAGGCACGTGCGGTTGTGGCACCGGAATTGCGAAATCCCTTGGCAAAGGCCGGACCGGCTTCGCCGAAGCCAATGATCGCGATGGAGTTGAATGTCATGTTGCTCTCTCAGGTAATCACGTTGTCAGGTTTGTGGTCTAGAATTGCGCCAGATACTGGGCGGGATCAATATGCGCACCAATGATCAGCGGAGTTGTGCCGTTTTTTGATGCCAGCGCGTCAGCGAGCGCCTGTTCGGTTTCCACTTCGATACCATGACATCCCATTGATTCGGCCAGCGGAACGGTTGCCACCGGCTCAATCACTGTGCCGATTGATTTGTACTGCCGGGCCATCTGTTTCAGTTCAATGCGGTTCAGCGAATTGTCGAGGAAGACGACGACCTTGATGCCTAGTTTCATGGCAGATGCCAGTCGTAGTTCACCCTGAACCATGGCCAGCCCGCCATCCCCGGTAAAGCAGATGACTTCGCGGTCCGGGTTCAGCATTTTTGCCGTGATGGCTGCAGGCAGGGAGAAGCCCATCGAAGACAGGCCATTCGTCATCAGTACTCGTCGTGGCGCGGTCGGCCGCCATCCCAGTCCGACCAGTAATTTGTGGCTGCCGACATCCGTGGTGACAATGGCATCTTCCGGCGCAACTGCCATCGCCACCCGGATCACATCGGAAGGGTTCATCCGACCGGAAACACGGCCGTCTTCAAAGGCGTTGAACAGGGTTTCCATATGGCGGGAGACATCGCCGGCGGAATAGCCGGGCTGCTCCGTCAGCGAACTGCGCAGCCCGTCCAGAATGCCGGAAAGCGGTCCGACAATCTCGATATCGGCGGCATAGATCTGGTCGGTGTTCGGAACCGTGTCGATATGGATCACCGGCGTTTCAACCGTCCAGGGTTTGATCAGTTCCACAGCATCGAAGCCGACGGCCAGAATCATGTCCGCATCTTTCAGGAAAGACCAGACGATCTGGTTGCAGGCCATGTCGAGGGTTCCGGCAAACAGGGGATGGTCTTCACTGACGGTTCCCTTGGCCATCGGTGAGGAGACAATTGCCGCGCCAATATGTTCCGCAAGCGCGGTGATCGCCGGACCGGCATCGGATTGCATGGCAGAAATGCCAAACAGGATGACAGGGCGGCGGGCCTTGCTGATTTCAGCCGTGATTGTCTTGTCGGTCGCGGAGAAACTTGCCGCTCCGAACTGGCTTCCTGTGGTGGGGGGCAACCGTATTTCAGCATCTTTTGCGACGGCACCGACAACATCGGCAGGGGTCGATATATGTACGGGGCCGGGTCGGGGAGCCATCGCTACACGGTGCGCCTTGCGCAGAACATGGCCAACCGTATCCGGTGTGATGGTGGTCGCATATTTTGAAATTGGTCCGAACAGCGCGTTATGATCGATCACCTGATGGGTAAATGTCGGCAGACGTTTGGTATCGATCTGCCCGGAAATGGCAATCATCGGGGTACGGTCAAGCAGGGCATTGGCGACGGAGTTCACCAGATTGGTTGACCCCGGACCAAGCGTCGACAGGGCAACCCCCGGTCTGCCGGTCAGCATTCCATAGGCCTCGGCCATCAGACCCGCCGTGCCTTCGCGACGTGCCAGCACGAATTCCATGCCCTCGCGCCGGCAGCCTTCAAGGAATTCGACTGACGGGTCGCCGGGGTAACCGAACAGATGACGGATGCCGGCTGCTTTCAGATATCGCGCCATCACTTCAGAAACGTTCATGGATTTTCTCCTGCTCCGGCGCGGGTTGCGATTCCGGCTTTGTTGTCATTTTATTGTGTACAAAGGTACACAATATGGTGAAAGTTACGCAAGGTCGATCTGGAATGGGTGGCCGGGATAGTGTGGGTTGCTTGATTGTTGCGTTTTACGCAGCAGAGCTGACCATAATTGCAATGGACAGCAGTACGTTGCGTGATAGCCTTGCGATAACCCCTTCTTCAAGAAAGGGCATCGCATCCGGCGACTGGCTACGGCAGAGACATCCTTTGCTGAGACCTGACGGGTACTAATGATAAAACGGGAGGAACAAGATGAAGCTCAAGACATTTGCAAAGACCGCAGGTGCGGTTCTTATGGGTGGTGTGGTCGCAACCGCGATGGCCAGCACTGCACAGGCTGAATTTCCGGAAAAGCCGGTCAAGATCATGGTTGGTTTCTCCGCAGGTGGCGGAACAGATACAACCGCACGCGGTTTTGCCAGCTATGTCCACGAAGCCGAGGTGATGAACGGCATGCCGGCTGTCATCATCAATAAGCCGGGCGGTTCCGGCATGGTTGCAGCCAAGATCGTCAAGGACGGCGAGCCTGATGGTTATACCCTGTACATGATCAATTCCGGGTCTTTTGCTGCAGCTGTAATGAGCGCCAAAGGCAAGGCACCGGTCGATCCGCGCAAGGATTTCACGAATCTCGGCTGCATTTCGCAGCTGGTTACCGCGTTGACAGTGCATTCCAGCAGTCCGTACAAAACGGCTGCCGAATGGGTGAAGCACTACAAAGACAGTGGCGAGACCGTGCGCTGGTCAACCTCTGGCCCGGCAACAATGCATGCCCTGCTGGGGCATCTCTTCCTTGATACGATCGGTATCAAACATCAGGTCATTCCGTTCCAGGGCGGATCAAAGGCACGTGGTGCTCTGGTTGCACAGAAAGTTGATGCATCCTTCAACGGTGTTCACCTGACCGCGGGCTTTGAGAATGAAATCCGTGTTATGGGTGTGCCGACGGCAAAGCGTGATCCGGTAAACCCGGATGTGCCGACCTTTGGTGAGCAGGGACTGCCGGCCCTGAATATTGCCGGTCCGATGTGCCTCTGGGGTCCGAATGGTATGCCGGCTGAAACCGTCGCCAAGCTGGAAGCAGCTGTGAAACATGTCTCAGGGGTCAAGGGCTTTGGCACCTTCATGGGCAAGTCAAAGCTGGCGGCCTTCCACATGACTTCTGAAGAGGGTACGGCAGCCACCAATGCGCTGTTCGACACCCTGCAGCCGGTCATCGACAAGATTATCAACTGATCACTGCTGACAGGATACCCTGAGGGAGCTGAACGGGCTTCCTCAGGGTGATCCGTCTTTTGATATCTTCCTGATCAGCCCAGGCTGAAGTGAGTATGGCATGTCTCAATTTCGCTATCGAACCCGTATTGATCTCGGGGTAGCCGCCGTCACCCTGCTGACCGGCTCCTTTTTCCTGTATCAGGCAATGGGTATAGAACCCGGTTACGGCGGGTCCGTCCGGCCGATGATGCTGCCCATTTTCATTGCAGTGACGATGATGGTGCTGGGAGGGCTGGTTGGTATCGCCGCTCTCATCAATAACGCCGGATTGCCCTCGCTCAAGGATGAGGCGGTGGAACTTGCCGATGCTTCCGGCGACCAGTTCGGATTTCGCGATTCCAACCTGCGCCGCATTGCGGCTGTTGTCGGGACGGGTATTGCCTATCTCATTCTGTTTCATGCGTTCGGCTATTTCCTGGCCACGCTGATTTCATTTGTTCTGATCCTGCTGACATTTGGCAGCCGCAATCTGATCACCATCGCGGTGACCGCTGTGATCGGGACGGCGATATATCAGTATGTGTTCATGCATCTGATGGGGCTTTATGACCCGCCGGGCGCACTGTTCAATTTTGGCAAACTGATCAGCAGTCTGTCAGGCGCGTGATGTCTGCGCCGTGTAATTGCGATAATCTGAAAGTGATCCCGAAAGATGCTTGATCTGATCGGCGGCTTTGCCAACCTGTTTTCTGACCTTGAAGCGGTCGGTTTCGTTTTTCTTGCTGCCTTTGTTGGCATTGTCGCCGGAGCCCTGCCCGGCCTGACAGCCTCGGCGGCCATCGCGATGTTGCTGCCGTTATCGTTCCATCTGGGAGCGCTTCCGGCTCTGGCATTTCTGTATGTCATCGGTAAATCGGGCCGGTATGGCGGCTCTATTGCTGCGATCCTGTTCAACACACCCGGTACGGCAGCATCGGCTGCCACCATGCAGGACGGCTATCCGATGACCCAGCGGGGCGAGGCGGGCAAAGCGCTGAAGACGGCAACCATTGCCTCCATATTCGGAGACTTCTTTGGCGAGATCATTCTGATTTTTGGTGCGGTTTATATTGCCAGCTATACCAAGACATTCGGCCCGACAGAATATTTCTCGATCTACATCATGGCATTTATCGTGATCGGGTCTGTTGTCGGAAAGTCCGTGATCAAGGGCATCCTGTCGACCTTGCTCGGTGCCTTCGTGGCCCTCGTCGGACTTGATGCAATTTCCGGCGAACCCCGGATGACCATGGGGTTCGATGAATTGCAGGACGGCCTGGCGCTGGTGCCGCTGCTGATCGGGGTTTTTGTTATCTCTGAAGTGATCATTCAGGCTGAGAAATCGGCCAAACAGGAACTGGTCAGTTCAGGCATGGCGGATGTCAGCAACAAAGACGCCAATCACATGACATGGGCCGAGTTCAAACGTTGCGTTCCGCTGATGATCCGGTCGTCCTTTATCGGTTCCATCATCGGCATGATGCCGGGTCTTGGTTCGTCGGTTGCCTGCTTTGTTGCCTATGGCGAGGAAAAGCGGCGGTCGAAGTTCAGCGAGAAATGGGGGACCGGCATCGTTGAAGGTGTTGCAGCACCGGAATCAGCGAATAATGCGGTTTCCGGTCCCAGCATGATTCCGTTGCTGACACTCGGTATTCCGGGCAGCACGGTGGCCGCTGTGCTGATCGGTGTCTTTCTGATTCACGGATTGCAGGTCGGCCCGGCAATCTTTGACAGTACGTACAGCCGTGAGCTGATCTTTTCACTGTTTGCGGCAGGGCTGCTGGGAATTGCCGCTTATGGTGTCATGGGTTACTGGGGCGGACCACTGATTGGCCGGATGATTGCGAAGCTGCCGACCCATATGCTCTATCCCTTCATCTTCGTGACCTCAATTGCTGCCGCCTATTCAACCAGAGCTTCTATTCTGGATGTGGCGATTGCCCTGCTGTTCGGGATTGTCGGCTATTGCATGCGCCGGACCGAGTTTTCGACTGCAGCCTTCGTGATTGCCTTTGTTCTTGCCAGTAATACCGAGGTTGCCTTCCGTCAGGCACTGCTGCTGTCCGATGACGGTGTCCTGATCTTTATCAAGGAGCCGGTGGCGGCATCGTTCCTCGGCGTTGGTCTGGCCGTGATGATCTTCCGTGCGGTTTCCCTGAATCTGGCAAAACGTAAGGCTCAGAAAGCCTCTGCCGGTTCCTGACAGCGGGGATTGTCGTCTGCATATGAACCGGGCTGATCACATCGCGCCATTTCGCGGCCTGCGGGTTGTCGATTTCACTCATGTTCTGGCCGGGCCGGCCTGTGCCTACTATCTCGGGCTGATGGGCGCAGACGTCATCAAGGTAGAGTCGGTCGGTCGCGGTGATGCCATGCGACATCGTGGCGGCACGGACCGTGATGCCGCCCGCGATGCGATGAGCACGGCTTATCTCACACAGGGTGCAGGCAAGAAGTCACTGGCGCTGGATCTGGGACAGCCGGAAGGTCTGGAGGTCATGCACCGGTTGCTGGCAACGGCGGATGTGCTGGTTGAAAATCACCGCCCCGGCACCCTGACTGAACTTGGTCTGGGGCAGGATCTGCTGGCGGAGAAATATCCGCGACTGATTCATTGTGCCATGACCGGCTATGGCCGGGGCGGGGACCGGGAAAATGCACCGGCCTATGACGTTAATATTCAGGCCATCTCGGGAATCATGATGATGACCGGCCCTGCCGGTGGTGGTCCGGTCCGTACCGGTGCCCCGATTATGGACTACAGCGTGGCTCTGGCCGCGGGTTTCGCGATCAGTGCCGCCCTGTTTCAGCGTCAGGCAACCGGGCAGGGCAGTTTCGTCGATGTTTCGATGCTGGAAACCGCCTATACGCTGATGAGTTCCACAATTACCGATTACTATGCCACGGGTCATGAACCTCGTCAGCGCGGCAACGCAGCCAACAGCCGCAGCCCCAGCGCAGGCAGTTTTGAGTGCCGGGAAGGGGTGCTCAGTCTTGGTGTGAACGAGGAAGGGCAGTTCGCAAACCTCGCCCGTGTGCTGGGATGTGAAAGCTGGCTGTCCGATCCGCGCTATGCCGATCCTGCTGACCGGAAGGATAACGCGGACATACTGGTTGAGGAATTGTCGCAGCGATTAAAGCAGCGGACGGCAACGGAATGGGAAGATCTGATGATGACAAACGGTGTCCCCGCTGCCCGGCTCAGAACCCTGCCGGAGAGTCTCGCAATGCATCAGAATGAAGCCCGTCATTTCATTCATACCGACCCGGTTACAGGTGTGAGAAATCCGACCCTGCCGTTCCGGCTGAATGGCGCAAAGGCTCACAGCCCGTCATCTCCGGCACCAAAGCTTGGAGAAGACAGCACGGATATTCTCAGCAGCCTGGGATATGACGCGGCTGAAATCAGCGGCCTTCTGAATAATCACATTGTCGGTGACTGACCGGACTGGCTCCGGCCTCTCCTGTCAGAATCAGCTGTTGCTGTCGCTCCAGCTGGCAGCCAGAACCGTATCAAGCTGATCATGGAGACTGTCTGACAGTTCGGTTTCGTCCAGCGCAGGCGGAGTAAGGGAAGCCATCGCCGAGATCAGATTATCCACCTGCGCCGCAGCCAGTGTGGCACCGTCAGAGGTTTCAAATGCGGCGACCCGGTCATTCACATCACTCCAGTTCTGGACGGTGACGCTATCGTTGGTTCCGATAATCGAGACCTGAAGGTCATTGCCGGACTGACTGAACCACAACTGATCCTGTGAAACGCCGTCGCCAAAGACAAGGCGATCATCGCTGCCACCTTCACCGGTATTGACGATCTGGTCTGCGCCATCACCGCGGGCAAAACCATAACGGTCATTACCTGCGCCACCGGTCAGCAGGTCATCACCGGCCCCTCCGGCAAGGATGTCATCGCCGTCAGTTCCACCGAGAATGTCATTACCACTGGTTGCCGCGAGAACTTCCATGACGCCCGTGGTGTCCGGCATGTCATCCGTATCCTGCGGGATGCTGCCCTGCAGGGTCA
>TARA_R110000787_G_scaffold63679_4_pt1 | contig 100818 bp, 94 predicted proteins | sample TARA_R110000787 | Tara Oceans TARA_R110000787 (sample SAMEA4397920) | marine metagenome | biome: Polar Biome; feature: [DCM] deep chlorophyll maximum layer (ENVO:01000326); material: water (ENVO:00002006), including particulate matter (ENVO:01000060) such as... | depth 35 m | reverse complement strand
ATGATGAAGCCGCCCTCGCCGATGCCTTGGCCGCCGGTCAGATGGACGGCGCCGGCGTCGACGTGTTCGATCAAGAACCGCCGGGTCCGGGTCATCCGCTGATGCAGTTTCAGAACGTCCTGATGACGCCACATGCGGCGGGCATTACCGATGTCTGCAGCTACAACATGGCGAAGTGGGGGGCCGAGCAGTGGATCGAGGTATTGAATGGGCGTCGTCCGCCGCGTTTGGTCAATCCGGATTGCTGGCCGACATACGTTGAACGCTATACCGGGATTTTTGGCCATCCGCCCAGCAGTTGATGCTATAGTCGCGGCATGAACACACCCAATACCGATCATCGCACTGCACCTCGTTACGCCGTTGATGCAGCCGTCCACGGACAGATCGGCGAGCAGCCGTTCGAAGCGCGTTTGCAAGACGTCTCTGCAACCGGCGCCGCCGTCGTCGGCATGGGCGGTGTGGGCTACGAGAACAATGCCTTCGTGCAATTGCACATGGACGGGATCGGTACGCGGGACGGCTACATCCGTCGCGCCATCCCCGAAGGTTTTGCGGTCGAGTTCATCGACAAAGACGAAGAACAACAAAAAAAGCTTGAGGCCATGGCGAGGTTTCGCGCCGTCAGCGCATAGAACCGTATGGCGCATCGGCGTGTAGATGCCTTTCGAGCTTTAAACCGGAGGAAAAGCCATGCCGATGGCCCAGGTGCTGCACGAAAAAGGCCCTCCAAATGTGATGAAGTGGCAGGAATGGGCGGTGTCCGATCCAGCCCCCGGCGAGGTTCGCGTGCGCCACACCGCAGTCGGTGTCAATTTCGCCGATACTTATCATCGCGGCGGTATCTCGCATCCGTGGCCGGTGCCGGATGTGCCTTGCGTCATCGGCTTTGAAGCCGTCGGCATCGTCGAAGGCTTGGGCGAAGGTGTCACGGAATTCGTCGAAGGTGAGCGTGTTGCCTATGGAATCCCGCCGTTGGGGTCTTACGCAGAAGTGCGAAATTATCCCGCCGACAAATTATTGCACCTGCCGGAGTCCCTTGACGAAAAACAAGTCGCTGCCCTTTTGATGAAGGGCATGACAGCGCACTACTTGTTGCACCGGACATATGCCGTGCAGCCCGGCGACACCATCTTGGTGCACGCGGCGGCGGGGGGTATGGGGCTGATCTTGTGCAAGTGGGCGAATGCGTTGGGCGCAACTGTGATCGGCACCGTGTCGACGGCGGAAAAGGCCGAAGCCGCTGCGGCTGCCGGTTGCCACCATCCGGTGATCCGCAGCGAGGAAGACTTTGAGGCGAAGGTCAAAGAGGTCACCGACGGCGAAGGCGTTGCCGTGGTTTATGAGTCCATCGGTAAAGACACACTGCAAAAATCATTGGATTGTTTGCGCTTGATGGGCATGTGCGCGGCGTATGGGCATGTTTCGGGCCCACCCGATCCGGTCGATATTATTCAGGATTTAGGCCGACGCGGTTCGTTGTTCATCACCCGGCCCGCGATCATGCACTATGTCGCCAAACGCGAAGATTTGGTGATGACGGCAGATGCGCTGTTCAAAGCCATCAGTGACGGTATCCTCAGCGCCAATATCAATTATGAATATCCGCTGAAAGATGCGGTGGCCGCGCACACGGCGATTGAAAGCGGGACCACATTGGGTGCGACGGTATTGCTGCCCTAAGACGAACGCTGCGCTTTTAGTAGATCACGACCTCAAGGCTGTTGATCACGAGCAGAAAAACACCGTACCCGAACCCCAGGGTCGCCAGCGTTGTGCCGGCAGCGGCACCGAGCGTTTCTGAAATGATTTGGCGCCAATGTGTGTTCATTTTTGCCTCCGTTATCATCCAGGATCGCGACGTTCTGCCGCACTGGACACCCTGAATATTAACCATTAAAGCCCAAGCGCACCGGGCTGTCTGTGATGTGGCACACAGATTTCAATGGGCCGCATTAACCATCTTAGTCGCAGATTTTTTGCAGCGTCCGCCAGTCATAGGCGCTCATCGCCCGGCCGACCCCTTGTGACAGGGCACGGATATCGCGGGCACGGTCCGCGCCGGCCGGATGCGTGCTGAGGAACGTCGGCATAAAGTCGCTGCTGTCGTCATCCTTCTCGATGCGTTCCAGAAAATCGGCAAGCGGACGAGCGCTTAGGCCCAGTTGATTAAGCGCGGTGACGGCGATGAAATCCGATGCGGCTTCGGCATCTCGGCTGTAGCCGCCTTCGATGATCGCCGAGGCGCCACCCGCCAACATCGCGCCGCCGACAACGTCGCCGATCAGCAGACTCACCAACAGTGCAGAGCCTGCATTTTTCATGGAGGCCTGCATCGCATCCCGTCGCACCACGTGGGCGATCTCGTGTGCTAAAACGCCGATCACTTCATCCCCGGATTTCGCCGTTTTGATTAGTTCCGACAAAATCAGAATATGCCCGCCCGGCAGCGCGAACGCGTTGGCGATGGGGAACCGCACCACCGTAATTTGGATCGGAAACGGGCTTTCCATTAAGCTCGCGATCGCGTCGGCGCGCTTTTGTAAGATGCGCAGCGCGTCCGCGTTGCGACATTGCACCGGCTTGCCGCCCTCGTCGACGCGTGCGGCTAAGTCCAATAGCTGATCGCGGTATGCACCGCCGATCCGTGTTTCCAATGACACCGGGATTGCGCCGGTCAGCAGTGCGGCTGCGCCCGGCAGCAGAAAAAACACCAAACCTAAGACCGAGATCACCGCGAACACCCCGGCGCCGGTCCACACCGGCCATCGCACGCGGCCCGCGTCGCGCTTGTTTAAATTTGGGCATGCCGCCGCCAGCCATGCACCGTCGTCAGCGTTGAGGGTAAGCCGAGCGTCGTCATTTGTGGTGCGAAACCGCTGCGGGCGTTCTGCCGTGGTCCCGATACGGCGGATGTCGACGAGCGGCCAGCGCGCGGCATGGTTGGCATCCGAATGGTGGATGACCAGAGCGTCGCCTTCGATCGCCAGCGTGACGTCGCGCCGTGCTGCCGTCTTGCCGTCGTTGAATGCGCCTTGGTGGGGCATGGGCTGTTAAAATCCACCGCCGAGATCAAACGCATCGGCGAACCCTTCGCCGGTGCGCGGGCCAGCATCTGCCGCTTGGGCGGCGCGCTCAAGCGCCGATGGTTGATCCAAGTCGGACCGGCGCACGGTTTGTTTCACGGCTTCAAAACTAAACACCGTCATCCAGATCGTCGGCACGACGGTGGTCAGCAGGACAAACCCGATGAAGCCGCCCAGCAAGAGCAGCAACGGATTGATCTGACCATCTGTATAGATCGGGGTTCCCCACAGAACGGGTATCAGTGCGGCGAGGCCGGTAAAGATTGCGACAAGCGCCAGGGCAAGGGTGGCAAACGCCAACAGCCGACCGAAACGCAAATCGCAGTTGAACCGGGCGTCGGCAAGGGCAAGCCCTGAGATTTTCCAGCGCGTCAGGCGGATCAAAAAGTATAAATATGTGAATGGAAAGGTTATTGCCGAGAGGGTTAGCGTACCGATGGCCACAATAAAAAGGTTTCGTATGTCCGGAGTGATATTGGACGGGCGACTCAGGTCGAACTGACCGTTGCCGGCAATCATGAACCCGAGCAATCCCGCGCCCACAAGAAATACCATTCCCGTCAGCCACACCATCAGCCAAGGCCGCAAAAGCGCTTGCGGGGTGCCATGAAAGCGGAACGCCTGTTGGCCGAACCGAGTGTGCTGAATTTGATAGCGCCACAATGTGGCTTCGCGCCACGGCATCATAAATCCGAGCGTGAGAATCCAAAGCACGTCCCACAGCAGCGCCAGTTTCAGATAGCTCCAGGTTGAACCTTGTAGGCTGAACCGGATGCCGCGCCATGCCGTGCGGCTCAGTCGGTAGCGCCACATCCGGTACAGGCCGATGTGAATCAGCCCGATGATCACGGTGTAATATGCGATCTCTAGGCTCACCTGTAATCCGACCTGATCGGGCGGCACCAGGCCAGCAATCGCAGAATATACCAAGCCCAGCGGAAACAGCACGGCGAGGACGATCAGAAACCCTAAGAACAATTCTGCGCCGGTGCCGGTGTATTCTAGCGGGTCGCCCAAAATGCGGACGTGGTGCCACATAAATCGGCGGATGCGGGTGCGTGCCCAAAAACGATAGACTCCGATGGTGATCAGGGTCAGTGCGCTATTGACCAGCAACAATCGAAAAAAGCGGCCCCTGGAAGCATCGAACGTGAATGTCGATGCTTTCGCCTCGAGCCCGGTGGTCGAGATGTTTTTTATTTCATTTATTTTATTTGGGGGGCCTTGATCCGTCGTCATGAAGCGGTTCCACTCGTCACCCAATCATCTGATGACAATGGATGCACCAATCCGGTGAACCGGGCAAGGCGTGGGCTTTAAATTTATGATTGCAATTTTATCTCAGGGGCTCGGTTTCTTAGGGCGCCATGCACCCCAAGCGATGGCGCTGGGTGTGTTCGTCGGCTTGGCGTTGCCAAGTGTGGCCGACATGCTGAGGCCTTGGCTGACCCCAGCGGTGTGGGTGTTGTTGTATCTGGCGATGATGCGCATTGCTTGGCGTGATCTGGTCGAGCGTATGCGCCGACCGGTGTTCAGCGCGGCGCTTATTTTTTGGATGCTGATCGTGACGCCGACAATTGTCGCGGGTGCGTTGGCGTTCTTTGATATCCGGCCGGGCTTGGTGGCGGCGATGGTGCTGGCGGCCTCGTCGGCGCCGTTGTTCTCGACGCCGTCACTCGGCGTCATGTTTGGCCTGGATGGGGCATTGTTGTTGATCGTCTTGGTCGCCACCACGTTGTTGGTGCCGCTGACGTTGCCGTTGATGGCGAGCCTACTTATTGGTTTTGATTTGGGGGCCGAGCCATCGGCGCTGATGATGCGGCTCGGCGGCTTGGTCTTAAGTGCCGCTGTTTGTGCCGCGATCTCGCGGCGGCTTTTCGGAGAGGCGCGGGTGGCGGCGGCAGCGCAGACCGTGGATGGGATCTCGGTGGTGTTGTTGATCGTGTTTGCGGTCGGCATCATGTCCGGGGTGACGGCAAGGATCATCGCAGATCCTCTTGATATCGCCTATGTCGCAATGCTGTCTTTCATCGTCTACACCGGCTTGATGGTCTTGGGGTTTGCCGTGTTTGCATTCGCCGTGCCGGGTGTTGGGCGACGCGGATCACTCAGTGCCGGGTTTATTTCCGGCACGCGAAATCTTGCCATCATTTTGGCGGTTTTGCCGGTGAATGTGGATTTGGATGTGCCACTCTTTTTTGCGGTGGGTCAGTTCCCTATCTATATCATGCCCATGGTGTTGCGCCCGGTGTTTCGAAAACTGCTCGGTAACTCCGAGAAAGCCTGAGGCCGATTTGGCGCGCAGCCCGTAATTTGGAGTATTCGGCATGCGGACGTGGAAGTTTTGGCGGCGCGTTGGGGCCATCTTTGTTTTGGTGGTGATTGGGTCCGGCCTGACCGCCTTTGAGCGACATCAAGTGCATGCGGACTGGCGCACTGCCAGCCGGGAGTCGACCGGCATCGCGCCGGACCCCGCAGACGTGTCCGAAGCGATCATTCAAGTTTATGGTGCGCGTGCCTATAACTGGCGCGGCTATTTCGGCATCCATACTTGGGTTGCGGTGAAACCCACCGACGCCGCGCGCTTCACGGTCTATGAAGTCATGGGCTGGCGTGCGTACCGGGGGGGCAATGCGGTGGTGGCCTCGAATCGGCCGGCGGACGGGCGCTGGTATGGCGCGGCGCCGGAAATCCTCGCCGACATCAGGGGCGCGGGCGTCGATCAGATGATCGAGCGTGTTGCGGCCGCAGTCGAGAGCTATCCATACCGGGAACAATATACGGTATGGCCCGGCCCGAACTCGAATACGTTCACCGCGCACATTGCCCGCGCGGTGCCCGAGTTGCAGCTTGATCTGCCGCCGACGGCCATCGGCAAGGACTACCTGCCCGACGGCGGCGTGTTCGCGATGGCACCAAGCGGTACCGGCGTGCAAGTCTCGCTATTCGGTTTATTGGGCGTCATGGGAGCGCTCGAAGAAGGGTTCGAGCTCAATGTGTTGGGCCTGACGTTTGGTATTGATTTAAATCGACCGGCATTGAAACTGCCGCTGGCTGGGCGCATCGGTGCGCAAAACGGTTAATCGGAAGGGAGCTGACGGCGTATGAGCATTTGGGGAAAAGTGATTGGTGGCGTCACCGGTTTCGCCGTCGGCGGGCCGATTGGCGCCCTGATAGGCGCTGTTGCCGGCCATCACGTGGTCGACAAAAAACGTGACGCGGGCGAAGCTCGGATCGGCAATGCGGATAAGCAAATAGCCTTCACCACGGCGGTGATCGTGCTGGCGGCGAAAATGGCTAAGGCCGACGGTCACGTGACTCGCGAAGAAGTTCAGGCGTTTAAGCAGGTGTTCCGCATTCCGCCCGATGAAATGGCGGCGGTCGGTAAAATTTTCGACGAAGCCAAACGCCGTGCCGACGGTTATGAAGGCTATGCCGAGCAGATTGGATCGATGTTCCGAGGCGAACCGCAGGTGCTTGAAGAATTACTGGGTGCGCTGTTCCACATCGCTAAGGCCGACGGTAAAATCCACCCTAAAGAAATCGAATTTGTGCGCCGGGTCGCCTTGTTGTTCGGTTTTTCCGAGCACGATTTCCAGCGTCTACACACGATTTATCTCGGCAACTGGCAGGGCACGGACGGGCATGGCAGCGGGGCGCCCGATGCCTATGAGGTGCTCGACGTCGCCAAAGATGCCAGCGACGCCGAGGTCAAAGCTGCGTACCGCAAACTGGCCCGCGAAAACCACCCTGACACCCTGATGGCCAAAGGTATGCCCGAAGAATTCATAGATCTCGCCAACAAAAAACTCGCGACCATCAACGATGCCTATGACCGGGTGAAAAAAGAACGCGGGATATCGTGAGCGCAGCGCCGATCTCCCCCAACTTCAACGCACGCGACGGGGTGCCGGTCGACATGCTGGTGTTGCACTACACCGGCATGAAATCGGCGGAAGAAGCCTTGGTCCGTATGTGCGATCCGGCGTGCGAGGTCAGTGCGCATTATATGATCGACGAAGACGGCACCCTGACGCATTTGGTCGATGAGCAGATGCGTGCCTGGCATGCGGGCGTGGCGATGTGGCGCGGCGATAGCAATATCAACAGCCGTTCCATCGGGATCGAGTTGGTCAATCCGGGCCATGAATTCGGCTATCGAGATTTTCCGGACACGCAAATGCAAACGTTGATTACGCTGTGTCAGGGCATTTTGGCACGTCACGAAATCCCGACACGGAATGTCGTGGCGCATTCGGATGTCGCACCGAGCCGCAAGCAAGACCCTGGCGAACGCTTCGATTGGGCGCGTTTGGCGGCGCACGGAATCGGTCTTTGGCCGGCAGCCGATCTTGCCTCTGCGCCCGTGCCCCTAGACGATGCGATGCTGTACTTGAGTGAGATCGGCTATGATTGCAGCGATCCCATCGCCGCCGTCGTTGCGTTTCAGCGGCACTTTTGCCCAACTCGTGTTGACGGCAAACTTGATGTGGAAACACGGCGCGCTATTGCTCGGGTGCATACTCTTATATAATGTCCGCCGGCCAGACGGTTGGATGACCGCGCGCAGCACACCGAAAGGGGCTGTGGGAGGAAAGTCCGGGCTCCACGGGAATACGGTGCCGGGTAACCCCCGGCGAGGGCGACCTTAGGGAAAGTGCCACAGAAAGAAAACCGCCTGCGCTTCGGCGTAGGTAAGGGTGAAAGGGTGCGGTAAGAGCGCACCGCTCCAAGGGTAACTGCGGAGGCAAGGTAAACCCCACCGGGAGCAAGACCGAGTAGGGACGATCAGCGGTTCGGCCGCAGGCGCATTCCCGCGCTATCGTCCGGGTAGGTCGCGTGAGGCGTTCGGTAACGAACGTCCCAGATGAATGGTCATCCATCGCTTCGGCGAGGACAGAACCCGGCTTACAGACCGTCTGGCTTTATTTTTAGATGTAAAACATCCCCCTCCCCCCACTTGTGGGGGAGGGGGACGAAGACGCGCTCTTCGAACTAACGCTCAACTTTGCCGAATTTTGAGCCGTCATATTGTTTTGCGGCAGGGCCCTTGAAGATCAGTGCGATCGTAATGACGAATCCAACAACGGGAATGAGCGCACAATAAGCCGGGGTTTTGCTCCAACCGGCATCGCGACTTCGCCGCGAGAAGGCGCGACCGAATGGATAGGCGATGATGAGTAAAAATACCACAGGGACTAAGTCGCTCGGTGATAGGTAATACGATTCGAACAATTTTGATAAAATTATGTTGCCGACACCGACAAACAAGACCCACCCTAAAAACGATAGGCGCGTCATTTTCTCTTTTGTATCGTCCTTGTATATCGCGAAGATAAAAAGCCCGACGCTGATGACCAATAAAGATATGAGGACTGTCAGTAGCATTCCTGTCGCCTTTCTGTGATGTCACGGATGTGGTGTGTGTTCATTCAAAATAATGGATGAGCGTGCGGTGTTTTTTGACATGAGAAGAATAAAATATAAAAAAACATATTAAAGTTGTTTTTTTATATGTATTTGAAGAGCTATCCCTCTCCCCCACCCGTGGGGGAGAGGCTAGGTGAGGGGGCTTCGGTATTAGATAAAACGCCGTTGTCGCCGTGTGCGCACACCGGTCTCACCCCCTCACCTAAGCTCTCTCCCCCGCAAACGGGGGAGAGGAACTTGAGTGCTTGCCACCAAACCACCCACATTTGCCCATCATTCTGACATTGTCAGCGCCCATAACGGGCTGCTGAAACGCGCGGATTCCTTGGCTTCCGTTAACCATATTGGGAACAGAACCCATTGACGCCCATTAAAACCCATGGTATCCCAAAATATCCCAAAACCGTTATGAGCGTCTCGCTCGGGATGTTAGGGGGCGCAGCGTGTCTCGGGAGGACGGCAGAAGCCGTTTATAACGCGTTGAGATTAAGGAGCCCTAAATGGGGGTCTTCACGGGAACACATACCAATAAGGTCGACAAGAAGGGCCGGGTATCGGTGCCTAAGACCTTTCGCGCGCTTTTTGAGCGCGAAGTGTTTCAAGGTGTCTATGTCTTCCCGTCGTTCCGTCAGCCCGCCCTCGAAGCCTGCCCCGAAAGCTTTATGGAGCGAATCGTCGACAGCCTCGAAGACCTGCCGATGTTCTCTGACGAACAAGATGACCTCTCGATCATCATTGAAAGCGCCGAGCGCCTGGCCTTTGACCCGGAAGGCCGCGTGGTGATTTCTGATGGCTTCCGTGACGCTGCCGGCATCGAGTCCGAGATCGCTTTTGTCGGCCGCGGACGGACATTTCAGCTATGGGCGCCGAAAGCCTATGCGAGCGCCCGCAAACCGGCGTTCGAGCGCGCCAAGACACGCGGCCTCACCCTCAAACTTCGTCGACCCAGTGACCGCGCTTCAGACGGTGGGGAGGGCTGATCATGTCAGATGTGTCCGCCACGTCCGCACCCCGCCATATCCCGGTTTTATTAGATGACGTCATCGACGTGCTGGCACCCCGTGACGGCGCCGTCTATGTCGACGCCACGTTCGGCGCCGGCGGTTACAGCCGGGCGCTTTTGGACGCCGCCGACTGCACCGTATGGGGCATCGACCGCGATCCCGACGCGGCCGCTGCGGGCAATGCGATGGCCGCAGACTTCGGCAATCGGTTGACGGTATTGAACGGCCGCTTCGGCGAGATGAAATCTTTGCTGGCCGATGTCGGCGTGCATCAGGTCGACGGCATCGCGTTGGATATCGGCGTGTCGTCGATGCAGATCGATGATCCGGCGCGGGGCTTTTCGTTCCGCAGCGACGGGCCGCTCGATATGCGTATGGGCCAAGACGGTTTGAGCGCGGCAGACGCGGTCAATCAGCTTGCCGAAAAAGAACTCGCAGATATTATTTTCCGCTATGGCGAAGAGCGTGCGTCGCGCAAGATTGCGCGCGCCATCGTCGAGCTTCGTGAACAATCGCCGATCACCCGCACCGGCCAGTTGGCCAGTGTCGTGCGCAGTGTGGTCCGGCGATCCAAAGATGGCATCGATCCGGCGACGCGCACCTTTCAAGCGCTTCGGATCTACGTCAATGAGGAGCTGGCCGAGCTGGACCGCGGCCTGACGGCTGCCGCCACCCTGTTGGGTGAGGGCGGACGTCTCGCCGTGGTCTCGTTCCATTCCCTGGAGGACCGTCGCGTGAAGACGTTCTTCCAAAGCTTAAGCGGCGCCGGGCCCCGGCCGTCCCGACACCTGCCGCAAGCTGCCACCGATGTTACAGACGACAGCGTATTTCATGTGCCCGAGCGCCAGGGCCGCAAAGCGTCTGCCGCCGAGACCGCGCGCAATCCGCGTGCCCGTTCGGCGCGTCTGCGTTGGGGCATCCGCACCGCCGCCGACTATCGAGACGCAGCATGAGGGGGCCGGCATGATCATGAAACGCTCCACGCTGATGCTGTTGCTGATGGCCGCTGTCGTCAGCGTCGCGCTGTTCGTCGTCAAATATCGGGTCCAGGACTTGGATCAGGAAATGCGCGAGATCACGCGCGCCACGGCAAACGCGCAAGAAAGCATTCACGTGCTGAAATCTGAATGGGCGCACCTGAACCAGCCGGACCGTCTGCGCCTATTGGCACAGCGCTACCTTGAGGTTGGGCCGTTGGATGTGGACCGGGTCGGCGACGTTGAACATATGCTGACCGGGCTTGCCGACAAGGTGTCGACGGAAGTCGACGATGCGGAGATCAAACCATGAGCTCGCATCAACTCCCCCCCGTCAGCGCGCGTCGGCGCATCGAAGGTTTCGGCAAAGAAGCGCTCGAGACCGGGCGCAATCGATTGTTGGTGACAGCCGCGGTCCTGACGCTGGCGTTCGTTGGTATCGGCGCCAGACTGGTGGACCTGTCGGTCTTGAACGGTACCGAGCCCGCCCAGCAAACCACCCAAGATATCAGCGCGCCGGCTTTGGTCAGTCGCGCCGACATTGTCGATCGCAACGGTGTCGTGCTGGCATCCAGCTTGCCGACCGCTTCTCTGTATGCGGACCCGGCCGAAGTGCTCGACGCAGAATTGGCGGCGGCGAAGATCGCGACCGTGTTCGATGATATTGACCCGGCATTGCTCGCAAAAAAGCTCGCAAGCGGCGGACGGTTTTTATGGATCAAACGCAACCTGTCGCCAGAACAGCAGTTAGCGGCGAACCGGCTCGGTATTCCGGGATTCGATTTTATCCGTGAAGAGCGCCGGATTTATCCGCTCGGCAATTTGACCGCGCACGTGTTAGGCGCGACCGATGTCGACGGCAACGGTATTTCCGGAATCGAAGGCTTCTTTGATGCCCGCCTGCGCCGTGGCGATACGCCACTACCGCTGGCCATTGATGTGCGTGTGCAATCGATTTTACGGACCGAGCTTGCAGCCGCGATGACCGAGTTTAAGGCCCTGGGGGCTGCGGGTGTGGTGATCGATGTGCGTACCGGCGAGACCTTGGGGCTGGTGTCGTTGCCCGATTTTGATCCCAACGACCGCAGTCACTACGACCCCGAAGAGCGCTTTAACCGCGTCACCAAGGGTGTCTACGAGATGGGCTCGACGTTCAAGCTGTTCACGGCGGCTATGGCGCTGGATACCGGCACCATTAAAATGTCCGGCGGTTATGACGCCACCGACCCGATCCGCATCTCGCGCTTTACGATTTCCGATTATCACGCGCAAAAGCGTTGGCTGACGCTGCCTGAAATCATCGTCCATTCTTCCAACATCGGGGCTGCAAAAATGGCCGTTGATGTGGGAACGCCAGGGCAGCGCGATTATCTAAAGCGGTTTGGTCTGTTGCAGGACTCGGCGCTGGAAATTCCTGAAATCGGACATCCGCTGATGCCCGACTATTGGCGTGAAATCAATACCATGACCATTGCATTCGGGCATGGGATCGCGGTCAGCCCGTTGCAGTTGGCATCCGGGATTGCGGCATTGGTCAACGGCGGCGTGCATCGCCCGGCCACCGTGCTGCGCCATGAAAACGGTGCGCCTGCGAACGGCACCCGTGTGATCTCGGCGGCGACGTCCGAAAAAATGCGCCAATTGATGCGTTTGGTTGTGGCCAAAGGGACCGGTCGCAAAGCCGAAGCCGAAGGCTACTTCGTCGGCGGTAAAACCGGCACTGCGGAAAAGCAGGTCGCCGGACGCTACAAAAAGAGCGCCAAGATTTCATCCTTTGTCGGCGCGTTTCCGATTCAAGACCCGCGCTATGTGGTGTTCGCCATGTTGGACGAGCCCGAAGGCAACAAGCGGACCTTTAATTATGCGACCGGCGGTTGGGTTGCAGCCCCCGTGGTTAGCCGGGTGGTCGCCCAAATCGGCCCCATGCTGGGCGTGCAGCCGCGCGTCGCCGAGACCGAACCGTTGGACCTGCCGCTGATCGACGACGAACGCCAAAAGAAGATCACGCGGACCAAGGCACTGGTGAAAAACGCCTCGGTCACGACGACGCGGAAGCCCACCGAAGAGGTGGTGCGCGCACCGCCTGCCGTCAAAAAAGCGACGGCGCCCCCTGCAAACGAGACACCCGCAGATCGAATTGCACGAAAAACCCGCGAAGCGCTGGAGCAGGCCTTTGCGGTTCAATGATATTTGGGATGAACAGACTTTGAACGCCATCGACGACGCCTTGCGCCACATAGACATCACAGGGGTGACCTGTGATTCTCGGCGTGTGGAGCCCGGCTATCTGTTCGCCGCGTTGCCCGGTAATCAAGCTGATGGCCGCACGTTCATCAATGATGCGGTGGCCAAAGGGGCTGCGGTGATTTTGGTGCCGGCGGATAGCGAAGATCTGATGAAGATCGATGTGCCGGTTATCCGCGATCCAGACCCACGCCGCCGATATGCCAGAGCGGCGGCGAATTTTTACGATGCGCAACCGGCCAACATTGGCGCGGTGACCGGCACCAACGGCAAAACGTCGGTCGCATGGTTTGCGCGGCAATTGTTGAATGCATCGGGTGTTGCTGCGGCCAGCGCCGGTACCCTTGGCATCAAGGCATCCGGCGCCGACGGGGCGGACATCATTAATATTAGGGGCTCGTTGACGACGCCCGATCCGGCAGACCTGCACCGTGACCTCAAAGGCGTGGTCGAGCTCGGGGTCGAGCATTTGGTGATCGAAGCGTCCAGTCACGGCTTGGATCAGCGCCGTTTGGACGGCCTGAATATTCAAGTCGGTGCGTTTACCAATCTGAGCCGCGATCATCTGGATTATCACAAGACCGAAGATGCCTATTTAGCGGCAAAGCTCCGCCTGTTCGACGTCTTGGTTGAAGACGGCGGCGTCGCGGTGATCAACATGGACGGCGCGTTCGCCGATGTGTTTGCGCGTGCCGCTGAGCGACGCGGCCTTAAAGTGGTGCGGATTGGATCGGATGAGTCCTGCGACCCACGTTTGCTCAGCATTAAAGCGGTGTCGGACGGATTGACGGTTGAACTCGCCGTTCAAGGCACCTCTCATAAATTACACCTCCCGCTGATCGGCGCCTTCCAAGCGGAAAATGCCGTGGTCGCGTTGGCGCTCGCAGGCGCGCTGGGTGCGGATATGCAATCGGCCGTCCCGGCGTTGGAAACGTTACACGCCGCGCCGGGGCGAATGCAGTTTTGTGGGCTTCGCGACAATGGCGCGGCTATTTTCGTCGACTACGCGCATACACCGGACGCCTTGGAAACCGTGTTGGCGGCGGTCCGACCGCATGCCAAAGATCGAGTCCATGTGGTGTTCGGGTGCGGCGGGGATCGCGATCCGGGTAAGCGGCCGGAAATGGGCAAGGCGGCGGCTGCCGGTGCCGACGTGGTTATTCTGACCGATGACAATCCACGCACCGAAGATGCCGCAGAGATCCGCCGCCAAGCCAAGGCCGGCGCGCCTGATGCGGTGGAAATAGCAGACCGCCGCGACGCCATTCACACTGCCATCGGCGGCCTCGCCAAAGGTGACGTCTTGGTGGTCGCCGGCAAAGGCCATGAACAAGGTCAGATCGTCGGCACCGAAGTGCGCCCGTTTGACGATGTTGTCGAAGCGCGCGCTGCACTGGCCGAGGTGAACGCATGACCGATGAACTTACCCCACTTTGGCGCGCCGACGAGGCCGCAGATGCGACGAACGGCAAATTGTTGCCATCCGACGCGGGTGCAGATTGGCAGGCATCTGGTGTCTCTATCGATACACGCACCTTGAACCACGGCGATCTTTATACAGCCATCAAAGGCCCCAACCATGACGGCCATGATCACGTTGCCGATGCGTTTGCAAAGGGCGCGGCTGCGGCGATGGTCGAACATCTTGTGGAAGGGCTTGGTCGTGAGGCGAAACTGTTGCAGGTCGCAAGTACCGAGCACGGGCTGCGCGCGCTGGCCGCAGCTGCGCGGGCGCGCACGGACGCGAAAATCTGTGCGATTACCGGTAGCGTCGGCAAGACCGGCACCAAGGAATTGCTCGCGGCCGCGCTTGGTAGCCAAGGTCGGGTCACGGCGACGGCCGGCAACCTTAACAATCATTATGGCCTTCCGCTGTCGTTGGCGCGGATGCCGGCGGACACGGACTTCGGCGTTTTCGAAATGGGTATGAACCACGCAGGCGAGATCGCGCCGCTGTCCACGCTCGCTAAGCCGCATGTTGCCATGATTACTAATGTTGAAGCGGTGCACATTGAATATTTCGAAAGCATTGAAGGCATCGCCGCTGCGAAAGCGGAAATCTTCACAGGCCTGGAACCCGATGGGGTTGCGGTGATCAGTCGCGACAGCCCATTCTTCGACTACTTATCTGCCAAGGCAAAAGACGCCGGTGCCAAGATGGTATGGGGGTTCGGCGTGCACTCGTTCTCGAATGCACGACTGCTGGCGTTCGAGCCCGATGCCGAAGGGGCTAGGGTCGAGGCTACGGTGGGCTCACAACATATAAAGTATCGTTTGTCGATGCCGGGTAAGCACTGGGCGTTAAACTCCGTCGGCGTATTGGCGGCGGCGCAATCTATGGGTGCTGATCTACAAAAAACCGCCGAAGCCCTGAAATCGGTAAAGCCGCCGAAGGGCCGGGGTCAAATGTTGGCGATCCGTGTTGACGAGGGACTCCTTACCGTGATCGACGAGACATATAACGCAAGTCCTGTTGCGATGCGTGCGGCGTTTAACGTTTTGGCGGCGCACAAGCCTGGACGCGGTGGGCGTCGGATCGTTGTGCTCGGCGACATGCTGGAACTCGGTGACGACAGTGAACGCGAGCACTCGGCGTTGGCCGACGACATCCAGGCGCACGACTTCGATCAAGTCTTCGTCTGCGGTCAGTACATGTCGGATATTCTGAGCGCGCTGCCACAAGACATGCAAGGCGCCAGGGCGGCAACGTCGCAGCAATTGGCGGCAAAACTCGCCGACAAAGTGCGGAGCGGTGACTTGGTGATGGTCAAAGGCTCCGCCGGTAGCCACATGGGTTACGTCATCGAGGCGCTGAAGGCGCTCGGCCCCCTCGAAACTGGGAGTGCCTAAGCGATGCTGTTTCATATTCTTTATCCGCTCGCCGAACAGTTCAGCGCGTTGAACGTGTTCCGCTACATTACGTTCCGCACCGGCGGCGCAATGATCACGGCGCTGACCATGAGCTTCCTGTTCGGCCCGGTGATGATCGAACTTCTCCGTTCCCGCCAAGGCCAAGGGCAGCCGATCCGCGACGATGGGCCGGAAAGTCATCTGCTGACCAAAAAAGGCACGCCGACCATGGGCGGCGTGTTGATCTTGATGGCGGTGTGCACGGCGACGCTGTTGTGGACAGACCTGACCAACCCATATGTCTGGGCGGTGCTGGGTGTGACGCTTGGCTTTGGCTTTATCGGCTTTCTGGACGACTTTTTGAAAGTCTCGAAGCGCAATTCCAAGGGCCTCGCCGGTAAGCTCAAGCTCGCCATGCAGTTGGCGATTTCGAGCGTTGCGATGTTCTGGATTTTGAGCCACTTGCCGGCCAATTTGCAGACCACGCTGGCGGTGCCGTTCTTTAAGGATCTGTTGCTCGATTTCGGCTGGATGTTTGTGGTGTTTGCGGTGTTCGTCACGGTGGGCTCGTCGAACGCGGTGAACTTGACCGATGGCTTGGACGGCCTCGCCATTGTGCCAGTGATGATTGCATCCGGTGTGTTCGGCTTCATCAGTTATCTGACCGGCAACACGATTTTCTCGGATTATCTACAGCTGAATTATGTGCCGGGCGCGGGCGAACTTGCGGTGTTCTGCGGCGCGCTGGTCGGCGGGGGCTTAGGCTTTTTATGGTTCAACGCACCGCCCGCGAAAGTATTCATGGGCGATACCGGCTCCCTCGCCTTGGGCGGCGCCTTGGGCGCGCTCAGTGTGGTTACCAAGCACGAGTTGGTGCTGGCCATCGTCGGCGGGCTGTTCGTGTTGGAAACGGTATCTGTGATTGTTCAAGTGGTGTCATTCAAGCTCACCGGTAAGCGCGTCTTCGCGATGGCGCCGCTGCATCATCACTTCGAAAAGAAGGGTTGGGCCGAGAGCACGATCGTTATCCGATTTTGGATCATCGCATCCATCCTGGCACTTGCCGGGCTGGCAACATTGAAACTGAGGTAAGCGATGATCGACGTATTCCCATTTGAAGGTTTGCCGGTCCCGGTGCTTGGGCTCGGGCGCAGCGGCATTGCGGCTGCGCGCGGCCTAGAGCTTGGCGGCGCCGAAGTTTGGGCCTGGGATGACAACGAAGAAAGCCGGGAGCGCGCGCGCGACGCCGGCGTTAACATCGTCGATCTGTACGGGATCGATTGGCGCGAAGCGACGTCTTTGGTGCTGAGCCCAGGGATTCCCCACACCTATCCGAAACCGCATCCGTTGGTCGTCATGGCCCGTGATGCCGGATGCGAGATCATCGGCGATGTCGAACTTTTGGCCCGCACGCAACGGGATGCGGCCTACGTCGGCATCACCGGCACCAACGGCAAGTCGACGACGACGGCATTGATCGGGCATATCTTCCAGACCTCGGGCCGCGAGGCCGAGATCGGCGGTAACCTGGGCATGCCCGCATGTTCGCTTGAACCGCTCGGACCGGAAGGCACCTACATCCTCGAGATGTCGTCGTATCAACTCGAACTGACGTTTTCGATCACGTTTGATGTTGCGGTGTTGCTGAACCTAAGCGCCGATCATCTGGAGCGGCACGGCGGCATGGATGGTTACATCGCCGCGAAGCGTGAAATTTTTCGTCGTCAAACCAAGCCGCGCACAGCCGTGGTCGGCGTTGACGATGAATTGTCCGCGAAGATTTACGACGAGCTTTACGAGGCTGATGAACAAATGGTCGTCGGGATCTCGGCGAAAAAACGCGTGCACGGCGGCGTCTACGTGATCGACGGCATGCTGATCGATGATACCGAGGGCAAAGAAACCCCGGTCATGGATTTGCGCCAGATCGCAAGTCTTCAAGGCGTGCACAATTGGCAAAACGCCGCTGCCGCCTATGCGGCCTGCAAAATGACCGGCATTCAGCCGCATGCGGTGATGGCGTGCATCAACAGTTACCCGGGTCTGGTGCATCGCCAGGAACCTGTCGAGTTGGTCGATGGTGTCGGCTTCATCAACGATTCTAAAGCCACTAACGGCGAAGCGGCAGCGCGCGCATTAGCGTGCTTCGACGATATTTATTGGATCGCTGGCGGGCGCCCCAAGGCCGACGGTATCAAAGCCTGCGAAGAGTATTTCGGTCGTATCCGTCATGCCTATTTGATCGGTGAAGCGGCGCTGTCGTTTTCGCAAACATTGGACGGTAAAGTGCCGTTCACGGTCTGCAAGGATCTGACCGAGGCGACGCAAAAAGCTTATGCCGACGCTAAAAAGTCCGGCTTGCCGGGCAGTGTGGTGCTGCTGTCGCCGGCAGCTGCCTCATTTGATCAGTTCAGCGATTTCGAAGCCCGCGGTGATGCCTTCAAAGATGTGGTCGAAGCATTGCCGGGTGAACACATGGATCCGTTCGAAGAGCCCGGTGTGTTTCCGGGCAGCGTTGAGGCGGCTGTATGAGCACTCTCAACCGCACAGATACCAGCCTGATCGGCAAGTGGTGGTGGACTGTCGACCGATGGACCTTATCCGCGTTGGCTCTGTTGTTGGCGTTCGGCGGCGTGATGACGTTAGCCGCTTCGCCTGCGGTCGCCGAGCGGATCGACGTCGGCTCGTTTTATTTTGTCAAACGCCAAGCGGTTTTTTTGTTCTTGGCTGCATTAACTATACTCGGCGTGTCATTATTGTCGCCCAAGGGTGTCCGGCGTTTTGCGCTCGTCATTACCTTTGGCTCACTGGTGTTGATGGTCGGCACGCTTTTGGTCGGCGCCGAGATCAAAGGTGCGACCCGCTGGCTCAATCTCGGGATCATCTCGTTGCAGCCGTCGGAATTTGTGAAGCCGGGGATCGCGGTCGTTGCCGCCTGGCTGTTCGCACGTCGCCGCATGGACGAGACCTTTCCGGGTTTTCAAATGTCGATCGTGCTGTATCTGGTGACGGTGGCGATTTTGTTGCTGCAGCCCGACGTCGGCATGGCTTTTGTGGTCTCGGTGGTATGGGGCACGCAGTTCTTTATCGCCGGTCTACCGTTGATCTATGTCGGCATGATCGGCGCAATCTTCGTGGCGGCTGGGTTCGGGGCATACTTCACCTTCGATCACGTGCAGCGCCGGGTCGATAACTTCTTCGGGCCCGATGCCGAACTCGGCTACCAAGCGTCGCGCGCCATCGAAGCGTTTCAGCGCGGCGGCATCACCGGGCGCGGCCCAGGTGAGGGCCGGGTCAAAGAGGTCCTACCCGATGCTCATGCGGACTTTATCTTTGCCGTCACCGGTGAAGAGTTCGGTGTGCTGGCTTGCATGTTCTTGGTCGGCTTGTTCGCGTTCGTCGTGTTGCGCGGTTTCGGCCGCGTCATGAAGCGCGACGATCTGTTCGTGTTGTTGGCGGTCGCAGGCTTGCTTTCGCAGTTTGCTGTGCAAGCGCTGATCAACATGGCGTCCAGCGTTAGCCTGATCCCACCTAAAGGTATGACGCTGCCGTTTATTTCATACGGTGGCTCGTCGGTTGTGGCGTTGGCATTGGGGATGGGAATGGTGTTGGCGCTGACGCGCGAACGCCCGTCGGGCTCACAGGCGGGGGGTGTTTATGAGCGATAAGGGCCTCATCGTTTTGGCCGCAGGCGGCACCGGCGGGCATGTGTTTCCAGCCGAAGCCTTGGCGCGTGAACTGCAGGGGCGGGGCTATCGCTTGGCGCTGCTGACCGATAAGCGTGGCGATGTCTACGGTGGTGCGCTCGGCCAGATGGAGACCCATCAGGTGCGCGCCGGTGGCATTGCCGGCAAAGGCCCGATTGCGAAATTGAAAAGCCTTGCCAAGCTGGCACTCGGCACCCTGCAGGCGCGCGGCTTGCTCAAGCGCCTGGCGCCGAAAGCGGTGGTCGGCTTTGGTGGCTACGCCTCGATCCCGACGATGATGGCGGCGAGCCTGGCCGGGTTCCCGGCTGTGCTGCACGAACAAAACGCCATTTTGGGTCGCGCCAACCGATTGCTGGCCGCGCGCGTCGCGGCAATTGCGGTTTCGTTCCCGGAAAGCCGAGGTATTCCGGCAATCGCCGAAGCCAAAGTTAGGCACACCGGCATGCCGGTCCGAGACGCCATCTTGAAACTGCGCGGCACGCCGTATCCGAGCTTCACCGACAACCGCCCGCTTGAGGTCATGGTACTGGGCGGCTCGCAAGGCGCGCGGATACTGTCCGATGTGATCCCCGATGCCGTCGCAAAATTATCTGATAAACTCAAGGCGCGGCTGCATCTAACGCAGCAATGCCGACCCGAAGACTTGGACCGCGTCAAAGCGCGCTATGCCGAACTTGGCATCAACGCAGAGCTCGCAAGCTTCTTTGATGATGTGCCCGAGCGTTTGGCGTCTGCGCACCTGGTGATTTCCAGATCGGGGGCCTCCACCGTTGCCGAAGTGTTGGCGGTCGGACGCCCGGCGATCTTGGTGCCGTATCGCTATGCCATCGATGACCATCAATCTTTGAACGCGCACGCGGTCGACGAAGTGGGCGCCGGTTGGTTGATCCCAGAAGTCGACTTCACCCCGGAAAGTCTGGCGGCGCGCATGGAAAGCATGTTCGGCATGCCGACGATCTTGGAAAAAGCTGCCGTTGCCGCCGACAAAACCGGTCGCCCGGACGCCGCCAAGCGTCTCGCCGATTTGGTTGAGGCCGTGCTTAAAACTGAGAACGAGAGACAAGCCGCATGAGATCTATTCCGCTTGATATAGGGATCATCCATTTCGTCGGGATCGGCGGGATCGGCATGAGCGGGATTGCAGAAATTCTGCATAACCTGGGCTACAGCGTGCAAGGCTCGGACATTGCCGAAAGCGGCAACGTGACCCGGCTGCGCGGGCTCGGCATCCATGTTGCCATCGGGCATGAGGCAAAAAATGTCGTGGATGCCAGCGTCATCGTGGTCTCGACCGCTGTCAAAAAAGACAACCCCGAAGTGATGGCAGCACGTGAACGCCTGCTGCCCGTGGTGCGGCGTGCGGAAATGCTGGGCGAGTTGATGCGCCTTAAATGGTCCATCGCCATCGGCGGTACGCATGGCAAGACCACGACCACGTCGCTGATCGCCGCCGTGCTCGAAGCCGCAGACATGGATCCGACCGTGATCAACGGCGGCATCATCAATGCGCTGGGAACCAACGCGAAACTGGGCGCCGGCGATTGGATGGTGTGCGAAGCCGACGAATCCGACGGCACGTTCTTGAAACTGCCCGCCGCGATTGCCGTCGTCACCAATATCGATCCGGAACACTTAGACCATTACGGGTCGTTCGATGCGCTGCGCAAAGCCTTCGTCGATTTTGTCGAGAACATCCCATTTTATGGCTTCGCAGCATTGTGCATTGATCATGCCGAAGTGCAGGCGATGATCCCGCGTGTCGCAGACCGGCGGATCGTTACCTACGGCTTTAGTCCGCAGGCAGACGTACGGGCTGAAAATCTAGTCGTCGGGCCAGCCGGCTGCACCTTCGATGTCGCGATTACGGATCGCAAGACCGATGCCCAGCGCCGCATATCGCAAATTCAACTCGCCATGTACGGTAAGCACAACGTGCAAAACGCCTTGGCCGCCGCTGCGATTGCCATCGAAATGAAATTACCGGACGACGTCTTATATAAAGCGTTGTCGGGCTTCAAAGGCGTGAAGCGCCGCTTCACGCAGACCGGCATCGTCGACGATATTACCGTGATTGATGACTACGGCCATCACCCGGTGGAAATTTCCGCTGTGCTCCAGGCCGCCCGCGATGTCGCGACGGGCCGCGTGATCGCCGTTGTGCAGCCGCACCGCTATACGCGTCTGCGTGATCTATTCGAAGACTTTTGTACCTGCTTCAACGCTGCCGATGCGGTGATCGTCGCCGATGTCTATCCGGCCGGTGAAGCGCCGATTGAAGGCATCGATAAAGCCGCCTTGGCGGATGGGCTCCGCAACCACGGGCACCGCACCGTGATCTCATTGGATGGTCCCGACGCCTTGGCACCGTGTATCAACGATATCGCCAAGCCCGGCGACATGGTGGTTTGCTTAGGGGCCGGCAGCATTTCCGCCTGGGCTAACGCGTTGCCCGATGAATTGCGTGCGCTCCGCGGTCTGCCGCTGGGAGGCGACGCATGATGCCAGCAAATCGCACCCTGCCGCATCTGATTGATCACCTACCGAATGTGCGCGGACGGCTCCGCGCCGATGAGCCGATGGCCCGGTTCACATGGTTCCGTGTCGGCGGCCCGGCAGAGGTATTGTTTGAACCGGCCGATATGGACGATCTGTGCAGCTTTTTGGCCGCGCGCCCGAAACATGTCGATATTACCGTGATCGGCGGAACGTCCAACATTCTGATTCGCGACGGCGGCATTCCGGGTATCGTCATTCGGCTCGGAAAAACATTCGCCGGGATCGACGTTGATCGCACTCGTATCCAGGTAGGTGCGGCGGCTGCTGACGTCAACGTGGCGCGGCGTGCACGCGATGTCGGCTTGGGCGGTCTTGAGTTTATGGTCGGCATTCCAGGCACCATCGGCGGTGCACTCCGCATGAACGCCGGCGCCTACGGGGCTGAGATCAGCGATGTGTTCGAATCTGCCACCGCCGTCGATTTGGACGGGACGGTGCATAAATTGAGCATCGCGGACATGGGATTCGCCTATCGCCACTGCGACGTGCCCGCGGACTATATCTTCACCGAGGCGGTTTTGACCGGCACCGATGCCGAGCCCGCAGACATCGCGCGCCGCATGGCTGAGATCAGTGCCAACCGTGAAGCCTCGCAACCCGTGCGCGAACGCACCGGCGGCTCGACGTTTGCGAATCCCGAAGGCCGGAAATCGTGGCAATTGATTGATTCGGCAGGGTGCCGTGGCTTGCGAATCGGCGGCGCGATGGTGTCGGACGCGCACTGTAATTTTCTGATCAACGTCGAAAATGCCACCGCGCAAGATTTGGAAAGTTTGGGCGAAGAAGTCCGGCGCCGGGTGAAAGAAACCCAAGGCGTCGATCTGCATTGGGAAATCCGACGCTTAGGCGTCCCGGCTGCATCCGATTTGACGGAGGTGACGTCATGACCCGACACGTGGCTGTTTTGATGGGCGGCTGGTCCGCGGAACGCGAAGTTTCGCTGAGCTCCGGTGCAGCTTGTACCAAGGTTTTAAAACAAGCCGGCTTCGATGTGACGCCGATTGACGTGCAGCGCGACATGGGTTCGCTGATCACGCGGCTCTATCCGAAACCCGATGCGGTGTTCAATGCGTTGCACGGCCGATACGGCGAAGATGGCTGTGTGCAAGGGCTTTTGAACATTTTAGGCATCCCCTACACCCATTCTGGGCTGATGGCGTCGGCGCTCGCGATGGACAAACCGATGGCGAAACGCTTGTTCGAGGACGAGGGTATTCCGGTCGCCCCGCACGTGGTTGCGACCGAGGCCGAGATTCTCAAGGCCGACCCGATGCCGAGACCGTATGTGATCAAGCCGGTTAACGAAGGCTCCAGCGTCGGCGTGCACATCGTCAAAGACGGCGATAACGCCACGTCTTTCGACGGCACCGGCTGGCCGCACGGCGAAAATGTGATGGTTGAGAAATTCATTGAAGGCCGCGAGTTCACCGTCGCCGTGATGGGCGACCGACCGCTTGCGGTCACAGATATCACAACGGAACGAAATTTTTACGATTACGACGCTAAGTATAGTGATGGAGGATCGCGTCACGTCATTCCCGCCGACATCGATAAGGCGATTTATGACGAATGTCTCGATCTCGCGCGACGTGCTCACCGGTGTCTGGGCTGCCGGGGCGTATCGAGAGCCGATTTCCGTTATGACGGCGAGAAACTCTACATCCTCGAAGTCAACACACAGCCCGGAATGACGTCAACGTCATTGGTGCCCGAACAAGCGGCGTATGCGGGCATTACGTTTAGTGAGTTGGTGACATGGATGGTCGATAACGCGGAGTGCGATGCATGATGTTTGCGCGCGATAAAAAGCAAAAAGCAAAAGAACGGGGCGCACAGCCGCGTCCGCGCGTGCGTCCGGTTTGGCGGCGTGGTTGGGTGGTGCCGATTTTCACGGCTTTGATCATGGGCATTGCCGGCGGCGGCGGTTGGTGGGCGATCTCGTCTGGGCAACTGACTCGCGGCGCAGAGCAGGTCCGTTGGGCGGCGATCTCGACCACGGCCCAGATGGGCTTTCGAGTCAAAGAAGTCATGGTCAGCGGTCGTCAGCAGACGTCCCGAAAAACCTTGATCGATACCCTGAACGTTGCGCGCGGTGCGCCGATCCTGGCATTTGATATCAATGCCGCAAAGCTGCGGGTTGATGCGCTGCCTTGGGTGCGGACCGCGACCGTAGAGCGCATGCTGCCTGACACCATCTTGGTGTCGATCAACGAGCGCGAGCCGCTGGCGCTTTGGCAGCTCGACAACAAATTGCATCTGATCGATGCCGAGGGCGCGGTGATCTTGACCGACGGCTTGGAAAACTATGCCGATCTTTTAATGGTGGTGGGCGAGGGCGCTCAAGCCCGCGCTGCCGAATTGATCGCGACGCTGGGCGTTGAGCCGGAGTTGATGAACTTTGTCCGCGCCGCCACTTGGGTCGGTGATCGGCGTTGGAACTTACACCTTAAGGGCGGCATCGATGTGCGCTTGCCGGAAGACAATCCGGCGGCAGCCTGGACGCGGCTCGCCGAGTATCATCGCAGCCATCAGGTCTTGGATAAGAACGTGACCGTTCTCGATCTCCGGATTCCGGATCGGCTGATTGTGAAAACAGGCCCCAAGGGTTCGGGGCAGGAAACCTAAGTCATGAAACGTAACGGCACTGCGATCAAAACAAAGTCAGGCTTCGTGGCCGCGCTCGACATCGGGTCGTCGAAGATCTGTTGTCTGATCGCCAAGCCCCATGTGGACCGCGGCGCTTACGGCGACAGCGGCCCGCGGATCATCGGCATCGGTTCGCACCAATCGCGGGGTATTCGCTCAGGCGTGGTTGTCGATATGGAAGCCGCCGAGCAAGCGATTCGGGCTGCGGTCGAGCGCGCCGAACAAATGGCCGGTGACAATATCGAGAACGTGGTGATCAACGTGTCCGCCGGCAAGCCGCGCTCAAAGTTGGTGGCGTTTGAATCGTCGATCGGTGGCCATGGCATTACCGAGCATGACATGCGGCGTCTGTTGGACCCCGCAGCCTTAATGCGCGAAGCCAGCGATGACCGCGAGATTGTCCATAAAATTCCGGTCGGCTTTACCGTCGACGGCAACCGCGGTGTGCGCGACCCCATCGGGATGTTCGGTGAAGTGCTGGGCGCCAACGTGCATGTGGTCACGGCGCAGACGGCGCCGCTTCGTAATCTGCGGTCGGTGGTTGAGCGCTGTCATCTGCATGTCGATGCGATGGTCGTCTCGCCGTTTGCCTCGGCGCTTTCGTGCTTGGTTGACGATGAAAAGAAAATGGGTGCGGCCTGCATCGATATCGGCGGCGGCACCACCGGCATCGCCGTATTCTTTGACGGCGAGTTGGTGCACACCGAAGTCATTCCGGTCGGCGGCAACCACATCACCAACGACATTGCGCGCGGCCTGCAAACCCCGTTTGCCCATGCCGAGCGGATGAAAAATCTTTATGGAACTTGCCTGCCGTCGCCGTCCGACGACGCAGAAGTCATTCAAGTGCCGCTGGTCGGTGAAGACGACGAGACCGGCACGGTACAGGTCGCGCGTTCTATGCTGGTCGGCATCATTCGTCCCCGCGTCGAAGAAATCATCGAGATTGCCCGCGAGCGTTTGGCGAAGGCCGGCTATGACCAACTGGCCGGTCGCATCGTGCTCACAGGCGGCACCTCGCAGATGACCGGGATCACAGAAATGGCATCGCGCGCCTTTTCACAACACGTCCGCACCGCACAACCCAAACCCATCGACGGCTTGGCCGAGGCGGTATCCGGACCGGGATTTTCGTCGGCTGCAGGGCTTCTGCAATACGCTGTTGCTACCGCAATGACGCCGATCGAAGCGAGTATCGATATGACGCAGCCACCGAACGGGTGGCTCGGGCGTATCGGCCACTGGTTGCGAGAGAATTTCTAATGACGACGTTTGAAGATCACGACACGCACGACCAAGACGACCACGTTCGCCGCGCAGTGCGGTGTGCGTTCCTAGGCAAAGTATCACAGCATACCCAAAGGAGCGGAGGCTGACATGAGTATCAACATTAGCGTCCCGGGGGACGACGAAAACCCCGATCTGAAGCCACGGATCACCGTACTCGGTGTTGGCGGGGCTGGCGGCAATGCCGTCAACAATATGATTTCCAAAGAACTCCAAGGGGTCGACTTTGTCGTCGCCAACACCGATGCGCAGGCATTGGTGCGGGCGAAGACCGACCGCCGTGTGCAATTGGGCGCTGACGTTACCGAAGGTCTCGGTGCCGGGTCGCGTCCCGACGTTGGCCGCATCGCCGCTGAAGAAAGCCTTGAGCGTGTGATGGAAGAACTCAGCGGCGCACACATGGTGTTCATTGCAGCCGGCATGGGCGGGGGCACCGGCACCGGTGCTGCACCGGTTATCGCTAAGGCCGCCAAAGAACGCGGCATCCTGACCGTTGCCGTTGTCACCAAGCCGTTCCAGTTCGAAGGCTCGCACCGCATGCGGATCGCGGACGCCGGTATCCAAGACCTGGAAAGCTATGTCGACACCCTGATCATCATCCCGAACCAGAACCTGTTTAGGATCGCCAACGAAAACACGACGTTTGCCGAAGCGTTCTCGATGGCCGACGAAGTGTTGTACTCAGGCGTGCGTAGCGTCACCGATCTGATGACCATGCCAGGTCTGATCAATCTCGATTTCGCCGATATTCGCTCGGTCATGGGCGAGATGGGCAAGGCGATGATGGGCACCGGTGAAGCACAAGGTGACCGTCGTTCGCTGGAAGCTGCCGAAGCTGCGATCAACAACCCGCTGTTGGACGATTCGTCGATGAAGGGCGCCAAGGGCGTGCTCATCAACATTACCGGCGGCATGGACATTACGCTGTTCGAGGTCGACGAGGCCGCGAACCGTATTCGTTCCGAGGTCGACCAGGACGCGCACATCATCATCGGCTCGGCGTTCGATAAAGAGCTTGATGGCCTGATGCGTGTATCTGTCGTCGCCACCGGCATCGACTCGGCTGCAGCCGAAGCCCCGCGTCCGCAAGTGCTGACCGTCAGTAGTGATGCACGCCCGGCGATGGCGCCGAAGACTGTCGCGCCTGCGCCTGATGAAGAGCCGATGCGTCGCGTCCCGGCGGCACAACCTGCCGCCGCAGCCGCAGCACAACCGGCTGCAGCTGCAGCGCCGATGCCTGCTACAAATGCGGACACGTTCGACGACGACATCTTCGAGATCACCGATAACGTGACCCCGAAGCCTGCCGCCGCCGCCGTGCCTGTTGCTGAACAGCCAGAGATCGAAGCTGAAGATGCATCGGTCACTGAATCTGAAACCGATGCTGACGAGGTCACGGACGTAAAGACCGCCGACGCGTTTGCAGACGACACACCTGCCACCGAGACTTCGGCGAAAGCTGAAGACGAAACGGCTGAAGCATCTAAAGAAGATCATGCCCCAGCCGCGACGCCTAAAGTGGGTGCCACCGATGCATTTATTCCGAAACCGGCCGTCGGTATGAATGATCAAAATGACAAATCGGACAAAATCGATCCGATGGCCGAAGCCGATATGATCAACGGTGGCAAAGCGCCTGCTGCTGAAAAACCGGCGAAAACCAAATCGAGCTTGTTTGAGCTTGTCACCGGCACCGGTAAAGCTGCGTTCGGTAAAGTGACCGGCGGCGGACAGAAGACTGATGCGAAAAGCGCGGAGAGGACGTCTGCCGGTAGCGACAGCACTGGCACCAAAGCGCAAATGATCGAGCCGCCGCGCCCGATGCCACCAAGCGTGGCGCCGTCCGCGTCGCGTGGTGGGGCCATGGCCGCGCCGCAACATGCGCTGGGTGGGCTTGATCCCGAAGACCGGCTGCATGAAAGCTCGGATGACGAGGACGACCTCCTCGATATTCCGGCGTTCCTGCGTCGCCAAGCGAACTAAGGCGGCGGCGATAAGTCGTTTCCGATCCTATGCCTAGGATGATCTAGGGGTGCCCGTGCGGGCACCCCTTTTTCGCGTCAAATGATCTTGAACCTAGGAGCAAAGAGTGACCGAACATGCGTAGGCCGTTGTGTGCAGTGCGAAAGAGCAACCAAAATTAATACTGTAACCTATTGATATAAAATAACTTAAACGTAACATTTCGAAACAAATGTTGATTTGAGGGGTGGTGGCCCGCTTGCTACACCCATACACAGGAAAACACCGGAAAAAATGTTCGAACCGGTAAACCAACGCAAGCAATAAGACCAACAAGGATAGTACGACTTATGTTCGATCAACATGCAGACGCGCAAGACATTGTTCTGGACGGCACCGAAGTCCGTCAGCGCACGCTGAAAAATTCGATCGAATGTGATGGTGTCGGCCTGCATTCCGGTGCCAAGATTAAAATGCTTCTCAAGCCCGCTGCTGCAAATGCGGGCATTCGCTTTATTCGTACCGATGTGGCTGCCGCCGACGCTGTGATCCCGGCACGCTGGGATCGTGTTCGCGACACGCGTTTGTGCTCGCTGCTGGCAAATGATGCCGGCGTCACGGTGGGCACCGTCGAACATTTGATGGCCGCCCTTGCCGGGTGTGGCATCGATAACCTTGATATCGAACTCAACGGCGGCGAGGTCCCGGTGATGGACGGCAGCTCGCAGCCGTTCGTGGCGCTGATCGAACAGGTCGGTGTCGTCGACCAAGATGCGCCGCGCCGCGTCATCAAAATCTTGAAGCGAGTCGAGGTCGGTTTTGGTGCCGGTCACGTCGCGTTGTCGCCTGCCGACATGCAAATTTTCGACTTCGAGATCGACTTTGAAAGCGAAGTCGTCAGCCGCCAGAAAATCAGCCTACCTGTCGTCAACGGGGCGTTCTGCAAAGAACTCGCCAAGGCCCGCACGTTCGGCTTTCTGCACGAAGTTGAAGCGCTTTGGGAAGCAGGCTTGGCCAAGGGTGGCTCGCTCGATAACGCCATCGTGGTCGGGCATGAAGGCATCATGAACGAAGGCGGTCTCCGCTTTGACGACGAATTCGTGCGCCACAAGGTGTTGGATGCGTTGGGTGACCTTTATCTTGCCGGTGCGCCGGTGGTGGGTCGCTTCGAAGGTGTGTGCTCCGGCCACGCTGCAAACAACAAGCTGCTGCATGCTCTGTTCGCCGACGATACGGCGTGGACGTGGGATGTGGTGCGCGGTGATGCGGTGCGCTATGCCGTCGATGGCGGAATCCACGCCGATAAATCTGCTGAGATTCGCATCGCCGTCTAAGTGTCGATAGCGGACAAAGCCCCTACGCAGGGCTTGAAAACCTCGCAAATCCGCTGCATTTTCCTTAAATTAATGTGTTTCGGTGGGTACCGCTTGTAGCAGTGCGCGCAGGTCGTGGTATACTCCGCGCCAACGCTCTGCACGACTATGACGTGGTCAGGGCGACACAGTTTATCTGAGGATATCGGGCGACATGATGCGTGGTCTCAGCGGTTTTGGACGGGTTTTCGGCGCGCTTGCTGTGGTGGCGGGGTTAAGTGCGTGCACCATCGTCGAAGAGCCTGAATACATCGAACGCCCGGTCGCGGATATTTATAACAACGCGCTGGACCTTCTGAACAACACCGACTTCAAACAAGCGGCACGCGAGTTTGACGAGGTTGAGCGCCAGCATCCGTATTCAGTCTGGGCGACGAAGTCACAATTGATGGCCGCGTATGCGTATTATCAAACCAACCGCTATGACGATGCTATCATCGCGCTGGACCGCTTTACCCAGTTACACCCGGCACACCGGGATGCAGCGTATGCCTATTATCTAAAAGCGCTGAGCTATTACGAACAAATCTCCGACGTCGCCCGCGACCAAAAAATGACCGAGCTTGCGTTGGCCGCTCTGCAAGAAGTGATCAAGCGTTTTCCGGAATCTGAATTCGCCCGCGACGCTAAAGTGAAAATCGACCTCACCTACGATCACTTGGCAGGTAAGGAAATGGAGATCGGACGCTTTTATCTGTCGCAGAAATATTATCTGGCCGCCATCAATCGGTTTCGCACCGTCGTTGATCGCTACGAGACCACAACCCACGTTCCCGAAGCGCTGCACCGCCTGACCGAGGCGTATTTGGCGCTCGGCATCACCGGGGAAGCGCGAAAGACCGCCGCCGTGCTCGGTCATAATTTTCCGGGTAGTGATTGGTACGAAGATTCGTTTCAGCTTTTCGAGGGCAAGCCAAATGCCCAAGTTGTGGACGAGCCTTGGTACAAAATCTGGTAACGCCCCCCATGCCGTGTCCGACGAGGACCCGCCCCGAATGCTGACACGCCTTTCGATCCGTAATGTCGTGCTGATCGACGCCCTTGATTTGGAATGGGGTGCTGGCTTGAGTGTGCTGACCGGTGAGACCGGCGCGGGCAAGTCGATCTTACTGGATGCTTTGGGCTTGGCACTTGGGCTTAGGGCCGAAGCCGGCCTGCTGCGTAAGGGGACCGAGCAGGCGAGTGCGACCGCCGTCTTTAATGTGCCTGTCGATCATGCCGCCCGTGCGCTCGCCGTTGAAAACGGCTTAGAAGTCGACCCCCGCGAAGAACTCTTGCTGCGTCGCGTGCTGGGCGATGACGGTCGTACGCGCGCGTTCGTCAACGATCAGCCGGTCAGCATCGGACTGTTGAAGCGGATCGGTGAATTGCTCGTCGAAATTCATGGTCAATTCGAGACGCAACGGCTGTTGGACCCGGCCGGGCACCGTGATCTTTTGGATGCCTATGCGGGTCATGATGACTTATTGGCCGACGTGGCCGCGCTTCACAACAAATGGCGGAGCTTACGTGCCTCGTTGTCCGCCGCCGAAGAAGCCGCCCAACTTGCCGCTGAGAACGAAGATCATCTGCGATACGCCGTCGGAGAACTCCGCGCCCTCGACCCGCAGCCCGGTGAAGAAAGTGCGCTCGCTGAAAAGCGGAAAATTTTACAGCATAGCGAGCAAATTTCGACCGCGATGCGCGAAGCCGTCGATGCGCTTGCCGGCGACGATGGCGCCGAAGTGCGGCTTAGCCAAGCACTTACCGCGCTGGAGCGGGTACAGGACAAAGCGGGGGGGCTTTTGGACCATAGCGTCGGCGCATTGTCGCGCGCGGTTAGCGAAGCGGCGGATGCCACAGGCTTTTTGGAGCGTGCCGGGGAGGACTTGAACGTCGATCCTGAGGCCTTGGAAGCTGCCGAAGCTCGATTGTTTGCACTTCGTGCGTTGGCGAGAAAGTACAATACCGAAGTTGATCGGCTTGCCGATGTGATGGCGAAGCTGGTGCGTGATTTGGAAGGCCTGGAAAGCGGCAGCGCGAATTTGGCGCGGTTGCGTCGGGAAACCAAAGACGCGCTTGTAAACTTCGCTCAAAAAGCCGAGGCGCTTCGCAACAGCCGGACCAAGGCTGCAGGTAAACTCGATAAAGCTATGGCTAAAGAACTGGCGCCTTTGAAATTGGGCACAGCACATTTTGTCACCAACCTTGAAGCCTTGGACGAAGATAAATGGGCCCAGCACGGCATGGATCGTGTCGCGTTTGCGGTGGCGACCAACCCGGGCGCTGCAGCGGGGCCGTTGAACAAAATCGCGTCCGGTGGCGAACTTGCCCGGTTTATGCTGGCGCTGAAGGTCGTGTTGGCCGAAGCCGATCCGGTGCCGGTGCTGGTCTTCGACGAGGTCGATGCCGGGATCGGTGGCGCGGTTGCGGCGGCAGTGGGTGAGCGTTTGGCTCGACTTGGTGAATCGGTGCAAGTCTGCGTCGTCACCCATTCCCCGCAGGTCGCAGCCCGAGGCCGACAGCATCTGAATGTGCGTAAAGCCGTTGATGCGAAAACCGCCAAGACCGAAGTGGTGACGCTGACGGATGACGCGCGCCGGGAAGAAATCGCACGCATGTTGTCGGGCGAAGAGGTCACCGGCGAAGCGCGGGCGGCTGCGGACAGTCTGCTGAAGGGCAACGCAGCATGACGGGGAGGGAGAGCCTTCGCGATATCCTGGTCGATGCGCTGCTGAAACCCGATGCGGCCGTTGAACTGGAAGCGCTGGCCGCAGAGATTGCCCAGCATGATGAAGCCTATCATCAACAAGACGCACCAACGATCTCGGACGCGGCTTACGACGCGCTACGCGAACGTAACGATGCCATCGAGGCGCGGTTTCCAGATCTGGTTCGCGATGACAGCCCGTCCAAAAAAGTAGGTGCCGCGCCTGCGGCTGGCTTCGGTAAGGTGCGGCACAATCCGCCGATGCTGTCGCTCGGCAATGCATTTTCCACCGATGACGTTGCGGAATTTTATGATCGTATTCGCCGGTTTTTGAGCCTTGGCACGGATGAACCCGTGGCCCTCGTGGCGGAACCCAAGATCGATGGTTTATCGATTTCGATCCGCTATGAGCACGGGCGCTTTGTGCGCGGTGCCACGCGCGGTGATGGGCGCGAGGGCGAAGATGTGACGGCTAATCTCCGTACTCTCAATGAAGTGCCGGACAGCATCAGCGGTGATGTGCCGGATATTCTTGAGGTGCGGGGTGAGGTCTATATGTCGACCTCGGACTTCTTTGCCTTGAATGCGCGCCAAGAAGAAAGCGGCGGTAAGGTATTCGCGAACCCACGCAACGCGGCGGCGGGGTCACTTCGCCAGAAAGACCCAAGTGTCACCAAGGCACGTCCGCTCAGGATGTTCGTCTATGCGTGGGGTGAGGTCAGCGGGATGGATACACAGGGCTATGGCGGCGATGTCGATTGGCCGGACCAGTGGTCGTTCTATGAACGGCTCAAAGTATGGGGATTTGCGGTCAATCCGTATGCCAGCGTATGCAAGGATTTAGACGAGACGCTGGCGCTTTACGACCGCCTGGGCGCGGACCGCGCAACGCTTGATTACGATATCGACGGCGTCGTCTATAAGGTCAACCGGCTGGATTGGCAGCAGCGACTGGGGTTTGTCAGCCGCGCGCCGCGCTGGGCAATTGCACATAAGTTTCCGGCAGAAAAAGCGGAAACGATCTTGAATGACATTGTTATTCAAGTGGGACGCACCGGCGCGCTGACGCCGGTCGCGGCGTTGGAGCCGATCACGGTGGGCGGCGTCGTGGTCCGACGCGCGACGTTACATAACGAAGACGAAGTCTTGAACCGTCTGGACGCGCGCATCGGGGATAGGGTGGTTATTGAACGCGCCGGCGACGTGATCCCAAAAATCGTCAAGGTACTCAAAGACAAACGCCCCGCAAATGCGGTGCCTTGGACGCCGCCGACGGTGTGTCCGTGCCCCTTAAAGACCGAAACCGTGCGCCCGGAAGGCGAGGCGGTACGGCGGTGCAGCGGCGGACTCGAATGCCCGTTCCAGCAGGTTGCCCGATTAAAGCATTTCGTATCCCGAGATGCGCTCGACATCGAAGGCTTTGGCAGCCGCACCATCGAAGCGTTCTGGGACGAGGGCATTTTAAAAACCCCTGCCGATATTTTTCGGCTCGAAGCGCAAGACGGCGAGATCGGTAAACCGCTGGCGGCACGTGAAGGGTGGGGTGAAACCTCGGCTGCGAATTTATTTGCCGCGATCCGGGCACGCCGCGAGACCGATCTCGGTCGATTTATTTATGCACTCGGCATCCGCCAGGTCGGCCATACCACGGCCCGTGATCTTGCCCGTGCTTATGGCGACGTTGGGTCGTGGATGGCCGCAATGCGCAAGGCCGCCGAAGACCCGTTGAGCGAGGCCTACGCGGATCTGTCCAATATTGACGGGATCGGCCCCTCGGTAGCGGCCGATTTGGTCGCTTTCTTCGGTGATGCGCGCAGCCGCAGTGACCTGGAAGATTTGGTCACGCTGGTCGATGTGCAGCCACTCCAAGACACCGTCCAAGACAGTGCAATCAGCGGCAAGACGCTGGTGTTTACGGGGACGCTTGAGGTCATGGGCCGTGCCGAAGCAAAAGCGCGTGCCGAAGCGTTGGGCGCGAAAGTCGCGGGCGCGGTGTCAAAGAGCACAGACTTGCTGATCGCCGGACCGGGGGCCGGATCAAAGCTTAAAAAGGCTGAATCCCTTGGTGTGCAAGTGATTTCAGAACAAGAATGGCTGGCTTTGGCCCGCGCACACCCTTAATTAGGTCTACTGAGTTAACCAAAATAGGTTAAGTAATTGTCATAATAATCGTGAAACGGGCGTAATAGTGCGTGCTTTGCGTGGCAAGACTTTGGTAATATACACCATTGGCGATGTTATTTTGTCGCATTTCGAAACAGGAGATATGTGAGCATGCCTCATCCTACAGATGTCCATGTGGGCCATCGTTTGCGTGAAGTCCGAATTATGCGCGGTTTGACGCAGACCCAACTTGGTGAACGTTTAGGTATAAGCTTTCAACAAGTTCAAAAATACGAAAAGGGGACGAATCGAATTGGGTCTAGCCGACTGTGGGATATGTGTAATATCCTAGATGTGCCGGTGAGTTTCTTCTTTGATGGGTTGAGTGATACCAGTCTTGAAGATGAAAAGATTTCTAGGCGGGCATTGCAGCTTGCCAAGGAATTGGATCGGATTGTTGATGATGAAGTGAAGACAAACTTTCTTCACTTGTTAAAGGCTTATAATACGGGCACTTGAGCCCGACGGAAAACGATCTGCCGGGGGAGCCGCATGCGGGACACACGTCGTACGAACGATCACAGTGACCATATGCACCCCGGCGATCCGTTCGTTGAGGGTAAATGGTGGTTTGATGATACTGGGCGATATCTGCCGCACCGGTTTGTTGAGAGCAACCTTCAAGCACGCAGACGTGCCTTTCGATATTTTAATTTAGTTGAGGTTCTCGCGTCACGCACATTGGTGAAGATGTCGTGGGACGTGGCACATGTCTCGCCGTTGGCGATGATGATGGCGGGTCGATTCCTGACGACGCGTTTGCCAACGGCAAATGTGACGCTGGAATATTTCTGGGGTGCCTGGAACCGAGAGACCTCGTTGACGCCTGCAGCAGCGATTAAGCGGATGGTGGACATCGCGAGTTATCGTGATGTCGTCCCGTACTCAGGCACCATGATCGTGCGTCGACCACTGCACGGCGTGCGCAGTGAAGGCGAATTAATCCGCTCGACGTTCGAGTCTTGGGATCGCGATGGTGCGTATTTTATGTTGGGGCCTTCAGGGAACAACCAACTTGCGGAAATTTCGAAGTTTGCGCTCGGCTTCAAACCGGACCGGGGCGAGCATCGCTTGATATTTGACCACATTGGCGAAGCATCCGGGGCTGTCCAGGTTTTCGGTGACGAATGGGCGCGCGATGCCGTTGGCCGCGTCTGCCATCGAACGCAGCCTGACTTTGAATTCGACGACCGGGTCTGTAGTTCTTACGCCCAAGTCTTGGAAACGGGTGAGCCGTATGTGGACCATATTCGTGCGGCTATCCGCCGCGATGGCGGCGATCCGGTTTGGGTGCCGTATCGACGCCTCGTGATCCCGACGCGGGATCGCTTTGGTGCACCGGTCGTTTTGTCGGTGTGTGACGTCCGCCAAGACATCGATATCCCCTTCATGGCCGCGTAACGATTTTAGGCGCAACAAGAGTTGCCCGCCGTCTTCTGTCGTCGGGCAACTCATAACCACGTATTTCTTCGGACTATGGCGGTTAATTTCGCATGACGGCTTGCTCTAAGTCGTCTGCATTATTCCAGATAACCCATTCATCAAGCACACCGCTGGACGGCACATTCCAAATCATGCCGTGCGGCTGCATGTTGCGATACCCATATCGTGCGCCGACGCCCTTGGTGCAGATGCCGGGCTGCGCCATGCCGAACAGATAGTCCGGTGACCAGCGCAGCATGACCAATGCCATCAAGAGTTTAGGTAGTGTCGTCGTCAGCCCGCGTCCCCGATAGCATTGCTTCAGCCATAGCTCACCGTGATAGCAAACGTGACCTGAAATAGAATGGGTCGCCGGTGCTTCACACACACATTCCTCACCGTCTTCAGCATGCGCGGTGGGGTCTTCGTAAAACGCCTTGAGTGACTGATGCAACAAGGCCAGCGTCGAGTTGCGGCAGTTGTAATACCTAGCTGCTTGGGTGAAGACGACCTCGCCGCCAAAGTCGACACCCTTCATCCAAAAGCCGTTGGTCGGGTTAACATCGGCTTTGTCCGGATCGAAGTTGGGCGTTAGCGGCAGTTTGTCGAGATTTTTATTGATCTGCTTCAGCTCGTCAAAATCAGTGTTCAGCGTGATCTGAAGGCCATGTGCGTAGGCTTCCGCATCAAGTGTTTCAATGATCTTCATAAGCTCCTGTTCGCGCGTCGTGGTGCGAGGTAGTAGTTGGTCTGGAAGACGCATGAGAAAACTCCTCTCCTCATTAGGGTGAAAAGAGAAGGGTGAGCCTATTTATGGTTCTCGTAAAAGACGAAAAATCGTGTATATTTCGCAAAGAGAATAAACATCCTCTCTGCATTTTATGAAATAACCTGAAAAGGAATTTCTCATCCGTGACAACTTTAAGTGAGAAAAACCGAGATCTGCACTATGGCAACGATCGTGTAGATCGTTTGTACGCAAGGGTTTGGGGCGACAGTATCCACTTTGGGATTTATGAAAACGAGGCGCTCGATCACGAAGCGGCGGTCTACGAGACAAAGCGCCGAATGGCAGATGCAGTCGATTTGAAGCCTAATCAGCATGTACTCGAAGTCGCCAGTGGATGGGGTGCAACGGCCCGATATCTGGCCCGTGCCCGCGGCGCACGAATTACCGCGACCAATATCGAAGAGGACCATTCGAAGGCGGGAGCACTGCTGACCGATATGGCCGGCCTTGAAGCCCGCATTACCCATCGCTTTGCCGATTACCATCATCTTGATTTTAAAGATCAGCAGTTTGACGTTTGGTGGTGCCAGGAAGCAACCGTACACGCCGCCGATAAACACCAGGTTTTCGCCGAAGCCTGTCGCGTGCTGAAGCCTGGTGGGCGCGTGGTATTTTCCGATCAGACCACCGTGCGTGAAAAATGCACGGACGAGGACTGCTTGAGGCTTGTCCAGCGGCACGGTTCAGACGATCTGTACGGCGCCGAAGATTTTATGTCGGCCATGCGGGACGGCGGCTTGGTCGACGTTACGTGTGAAGATTGGAGTGCGCACATGGGGCGGCACTTTGCCAATCTCGCTGCGCGGATCGAGGCCACGTACGAGATCCTCAAAGCCGACATCCCGACCGAGACCATCGACTTCAATCATTCACTTTGGAGCTTTGGGCGGGATATGACAGCAACTGGTGCCATTGGATGGCACTGCTTCACCGGTAAGCGACCATAAAACTTAGAGCGTGACGGTGCCCTGCAGCGCGTCCATGTCGTCGGGGCTGGCATGCACGGTCCAGTCGATGTGATCAGCGTGGATACGAAATACCGCAGTCGCCAATGTGCAGCCATAATCATCGCCGCCATCGCCGGGGCGCCGGAGCACGCTTTCGCCGTGCGCCGCGTCGGAGTCGTCGCTGCGTTGGAACAGTATGGCTTCCGGCGTGCTCGGGTCGCCCCCCTCGGCCAGATATGTATCCACGGTGTCTTGGCGGTACTTGGAAGATGCGGTGATCGCTTGGTCCGCGTCTTCGAAGGTATCATCCAAAAGGTGATTAGCGTGCGCCATCGGCGCGGCGACGGTGCGGATAATGGTGGTCGATGCCGGCGCCTCGACGGAAAGCGGCGATTCTTCACCGATCATACCTAAGGCGTGATGGAAGCCGGACGCCCGGTCGCGGCGTGCGAGGTGTCCGATAACGCCTGGGATCGAGTCTTCATCCAATATCGCACGACAGACGAAATGCCGCGGGATGCCGGGCTTGAGGTCGCCCGCCCGAATATTGTTGATGGTCTGCACCAGCCCGGCCCCGTTCACAGCGACGCTGTGGCCCGGTAGCATGCCCGGGTACAAAAAGCTTTCAAACCCGGGTGCCGCGTCCGGATGCACACGCACCCAATAGCGATGCTTCATAAAGGCACCGCTGCCGTCTTCGTTATGCGCGATCACGGCAGGCTTGTCCTGGGCGAAGTCACCCGGCGCCATTAACGTCGTGCAGCCGTCGCTGAGCGCATCTAGGCGCGCCTGTGCGGTTTCGGGGGGGAAGCGTAAATCGCCTCGGCAATTCCATAAGAACAGACGTGCGGGATCAATGCCGATGGCCTCGGCCATGGCGGTCAGTTCGCGCATATATTTCGGATACGCGGTGTCGGCGGCGTCTGACAGATGCGCTAAATAAGGTGTGCCTGCGAACAGCGCCTCGGTTTCCATGAACTCGGGCTCTGCCAGGACGGCGTCCGCAAATGAGTCGGCAACGGCGGCGCCGATGGTGTGTCCGATGTCTTCAGGCGTGCCGGCAGCTTCGATCACTTTGATCATTTTTGTTTCCAAAATCGTTCTATGTAGCGAGGGAATGCACTCACCCGCGTCGGGTGGGCGCGAAAGTCGACCAAGATCTGGCCGCAGGTATCTTTTGGCTGGGTCGATTGCTGTTTCGCCGATACGCCCAGCGTTTGTTTAAAGCGCAATACGGCGTCATTGGCGGCGGCGTCGTTGGTGGTGACATAGGCGAACATGCGCGCGATCTTGCCTTTGATCGCGGTGGTATCTTCGCCACAAGCTTCGGCGCGTCCGGTCAACTCGCCAAATCGGGTCGCGGCTTTCATTACGTTCTCAATGGCGACCTCGGGTCTGCTTTGTACGGGGGCGTCGCGCATGGTTGTGAAGCGGGGATCTGCATGGATCATCGCCGCATCGGCCGGATCACAGCTGGCGCGGAGCGTGTTGCAAATCGCGATGCGATCAAAAAATCGCAGCCACTGCGCGGCCGTACGCGGGGAATTGGCGGGGCTGCCCGGATCGACCCGCCCGCCGGCCCAAATGCGCGTCACGATGTAAGAGTTGAATTCACCCACATAGGCGCGACCCATGGCAAAGCGGGTTGAGCCTACCGGCGCATCAGCCAGCTTTTTACAGCTCACCGTTACGGACGCCAAAGCACCGATATTGGCTTTTTCCCGCTGGATCGGGGCGACGCTGCGCTCAACGCAGCCTTTCGCCATGTCCGGCACAGCAGTCTTGATACGCGTCACCGGCGGTGTGCCGACCTCAGCGATGGTGAGGATGCTGACGATTTCGCTGGCGGTGCTGCCTGCGACCTGGAAGCGTTTCCAGGACCGCGTGACGCCGGCTTCGGACGTGATCGGCGTGCCACCATCCCAGTTGGGCGGCGGCGGCGCGACCAAAACCTCACCGGTAAATTCAGCCGCCCGCACCAGGGAGCTGAGGACTGAGAACATAAGTACGAGGGCCGCGATGCGAGACATTTTCATACCCCCTTATACGGCGCGAGTGTGAGCCTGAGAAGGGCGGAGTTTGAGGCTCTACGGTCCCGGGTCGCTGCGCGCCCAGGAAGTCGCAAACCTTTCTAGTTTACCAACCAAACGAGTGACTTCCCGGAAACGCCGCAGGCGTTATCCGGGATATTAGAGCGCCCCGACAAACAAAAAACCCGCCGAAGTGGCGGGCTTTTCGATAAATAATGTGACAGCGCTTAGTTGAGGTTGCTCGGCAACTGCTTGACGGCGTCGTCGACCAGCGCGTTGGCCTTGTCGGCACTCAGGCTGCTGGCAAGAACACTGCTGGCGGCGGCAATGGCAACCTCGACGGCGCGTGAACGCACCTGCTCGATTGCCTTTGCTTCGGCCATGGCGATACGGTCAGCTGCGAGTTTCTCACGACGCTCCAAGGAGGCCTTTAGGCGCTCACGACCTTCGTGGTCCATGCGCTCAGCTTCTTTCTTCGCATGGTCGATGATGCTTTGCGCTTCACCGGCGGCATCGCGCTGCTTGCGCTGATACTGTGCCAGTAAGTCCTGCGCTTCTTTGCGCAGACGCTCGGCTTCGTCGAGTTCCGCTTTGATTTTGTCGGCACGCTCGTCCAAGCCCTTTGAGGCCATACGGCCCGTCGGCTTGAAGATAAGTGCGATAAAGACCACCAGCGCGATGGCGACCCAAAATGTCGGATCATTCATCATCTCGGCTCTCCTCAGGCCTTGCCGACGACATTGTCGACAGCTTTTTCGACTGTCGGCATGTCCGGTGCATCACCGGTCAGGCGCTCAACGGCGCTGACGGCAACCTCGATCGCCACGCCACGGACGTTTTCCATGGCTTTGGCGACCTCTTTGGCGATGGCCTTTTCACTGGCTGCAAGTTTGGCTTCAAGCTTCGCATTTTGCTCAGCCTCTTCCTTCTCGGCAGCGGCCTGAAGATCGTTTTGGATCTTCAGTATTTCACCGTGTGCCTGGGCCCGTGCATCAGCCAGCGCCTTTTCATAGGCAGCCAGCGTCGCTTCAGCTTCGCGTTTGAGGTCTTCAGCCTTTTTCAGGTTGTCCTCGACACGCATCTGCCGCGTTTCCAGAGCATTGGCGATCTTTGGCACCGCCACTTTCCACATGATGATGAACATCGCGAAGAACGTGATCGCCAGCCAAACCAGCTGCGGTGCAAAGGTGGTGACGTCTAGTTGAGGCATGACATCCCCGCTTTAAGCGGCGGTGCCCAAAGGCTTAACGACCGTATGGTCGCCGTGCCTTAGGCACCAACCCGCATTAACCGAACAGAATAACCAGTGCGATAACCAGCGCGAACAACGCGATGGCTTCCACGAGCGCGAAGCCCAGCATGGTCATCGGGAAAACCGCGCCCTGAGCGGACGGGTTACGGCCAACGGCTTGGATAAACGAAGCAAAGATGTTGCCGATACCAATACCGGAACCGATAACGCCGATAACGGCGAGGCCAGCACCGATGAGCTTTGCAGCTTCTAATTCCATGGATCAGATCCTTTCTAGTCGAGTTAAACGATTAAACGGTTGATGAAGATATTGTCCGGACGGCCTTAATGCAGATGCAATGCATCGTTGAGGTAAAGGCACGTCAGAATGGCGAACACGAACGCCTGCAGGAAGGCGATCACGAATTCGAGACCAGTTAACGCGATCACGAACACAAACGGCAGCCAACCTGCGGCAACGCCGAGCGAAATAATAAAGCCTGCGAATACTTTCAGCAGCGTGTGACCGGCCAACATGTTGGCGAACAGACGTACGCTGAGGCTGATCGGACGCGAGAGATACGAAATAATCTCAATCGGCACCAGCAGCGGCGCCATCACAATCGGCACGCCCGGCGGCATAAAGAACGATAGGAAGTGCAGCTTGTGCTTGGCAATCGCGATCAGTGTCACGCCGACAAAGATAAAGAATGCCATCGCGAACGTCACCGCAATGTGGCTGGTGAACGTGAAGCTGTAAGGCATCATGCCCCAAAGGTTGCCCACCAATACGAACATGAAGATCGTGAAGATGAACGGGAAATAAGGTCGGCCTTCGCTGCCGACGGTATCTTTGATCATGTTGGCGATAAAGACGTAGGAAAGTTCAGCCATCGACTGCCAACGACCTGGCACCAACGCGCCTTTGCGCATGCCGCCGATCAGAAACAGGCTGATGGTGATGACCGTCAGTACCATGAACAGCGACGAATTCGTGAACGATGCGTCGACGCCGGCGATTTCAATCGGCACGAGCGTTTTGATCTCGAACTGCGCGAGCGGAGAATGTCCCTCAGCCACCTCAGTCTTTCCCCTTTTCGTCGGGCACATCCTCAGCGGATTTCGCCGGGTGCGCCTCGTTGTCTCTCTCATATCCCATGGTGTTACCGAACCCGGACGCCATGCGATACACGTTAATAATTCCAGCGGCGAAGCCCAAAATAATGAACACCACCATCAGCCAGGGCTTCGTATCGAGCAGGTAATCCAGACCCCACCCGATGGCTAAACCAACGGCTACGGCGGAAACTAACTCGACAGCGACCCGAAAAGCAAGCCCCAGCGCCGATTTTGGCGGCCTTGTGGCGTTACTTTTCCATAACCGCCGTGCTTCCTCGGATTCCCGCGCTTTAGAAAGCTTTTTTCCAAACGCGTCGAGGTCTTCTGGCGACTTTTTATCTGGGTCGTGATCGGGCGACATGTATCTCCTTTAGGGGATAAACCCCCTGACGAGTGGCCGCGCCCAGCCATTAAAACCCCGATAGTAACTATCTGGAGGTTGTTGTAGCAAATCATCCCACGCTCGCAAGGACTCATTTTTGCGCCTGCGAAATCCCCCTCACCTGACAAGTGAGGAGCCTGACAGGTGAGGGGGATTTTACGCCGTTTGGCGAATCTTTTCAGCTTTTTGTAGGTCCACCGAGACCAGTTGCGAGACGCCGCGTTCCGACATCGTGACGCCGTACAGGCGGTCCATGCGGGCCATGGTCATGCGGTGGTGGGTAATGACGATGAAGCGTGTGCTTTCGTTTTTCGCCATGTGCTCGAGCATCAAGCAGAATCGGTCGACGTTGGCGTCGTCGAGCGGCGCGTCGACCTCGTCCAGCACGCAGATCGGGGCCGGGTTGGTCAAGAACACAGCAAACAACAGCGACAACGCGGTCAACGCCTGTTCGCCACCCGACAGTAGGGTCAGGTTTTGCATCTTTTTGCCAGGTGGGCTCGCCATGATCTCAAGGCCGGCGTCGAGTGGATCATCGGCTGCGGTCAATTCCAGGTACGCATGCCCGCCGCCGAACAACTTCGCGAACAACTCTTGGAAGTGGGTGTTGACCTCTTCGAAGGATTGCAGCAAACGCTGGCGGCCTTCGCGGTTGAGTTCGGAAATGCCGCGGCGCAGTTTTTCGATGGCCTTGGTGAGGTCTTCGCGCTCGGTGGTCAGGGTCTCGATCTGTTCGCTCAACTCGTTCATTTCCTGCTCGGCGCGCAGGTTGACCGGGCCCATGGTTTCCCGTTCTCGGTGCAGGCGCTCGGCCTTGCGCTCCGACGTTTCCAAGTCCGGCAATGGCTTTTCCGGGTCCAGGCCGGAAATCTCGAACAATTGATCGGGACGGCATTCGAGCCGGTCGTCGACCCGCTCGGCAATCGCATGGCAGGTCTGGCGCGCTTGATCGACGGCACCTTCGGCTCGCACCCGACGTTCGCGGGATGCGGCCAGTTCGGCTTCGGAGGTACGCAAGGCTTTGTCGGCCGTGGCCAAGCGCTGCTCGGCCGTAGCGAGTTGATCGGCGGCTTCGGTCCGCTTGCCTTCGGCGGCGGTGATCTCGTTCAATAACGCTTGGCGGCGCTGGTTTAGCTCTGCCGGCTTGTTGGCAAGCTCGATGCGCTGCGCGTCCAAATCTTGGCGGCGTTGCGTGAGCTCGCCCAGGCGGGTTTCTGAGGTTTCTTTGCGTCCGGCCCATGAGGTCATTTCGCGCTCGATCGCGGCTAAGCGCTCGGCGCGTTCGCGGGCCATGCGCTCAATTTCGTCGTGGCGGGCACGGCATTCCATCAACTGCGTGCGTCGTTCGCTGAGTTCGACGCGCAACGACTCGATACGCGCCCGGTCATCGGCGACGTCGGGCAGCGCGGCGCGTTCTTGTTCCGCCACCGACAATTGATCGGTCGCTTCGCTCAGGTCCCCGTCCACGGTCGTCAACTGATCGCCGAGTGCACCCAAGCGGGAATTGTGCGCGGTCATTTTGTTTTGTATCTGCGCCAGCATCTGACGCGCGTCATTGAGGGCAGTTTCGGCATTGCGCAGGTTGGTGCGGGCGGTTTGCTCGGCTTCACCCAGCGTCGCCAGTTCGGCGCGGGCGGCCTCGGCCAGTTTGTCTGCTTCGCTGAACCGCTGATCGGCGGCGCTGACTTGGCTTTCGACTTCGCGGAGTCGGTTGCGACTTTCCAGGCGACGTGCGGCGGATGTGGTGGCGCCGGTCGACACCGAATAACCGTCCCAACGCCAAAGGCCGCCGTCACGGGTGACCAGCCGTTGACCGGGCTTGAGATCGCCCATCATGGCGCGGGCTTCGGTGCCGGTCGCGACAACGCCGATCTGCTGCAGGCGACGCGCCAGGGCCGGCGGCGCCTGCACCCATTGGCTGAGCGGCGTGGCGCCGGCGGGCAGCGCTGGGGCGTCGATCAGCGGCGGCAACGCACGCCAGTGGATCGGTGCAGCCTCGTCAATCGGCGCTTCGATTTCATCGCCAAGTGCGACGCCCAAAGCCGACTCCAGGCCCGGCTCCACGTTCAGCGCGTCGATCAGCGGCGGGAACATGTCCGGATCGCCGGTATCCAAAAGCTGGCTCAGCGCGGTCCGCTCAGCCTGCAGTTTGGTCGCCGCGTCGCGGGCTTCGTTGAGGGTTTGGCGGGCGGCTTCACGGGTGCGGTCGCCGGCTTGGCGCGCGGTTTCGGCGTCTTGCAGCATCACCGTTGCATCTGCGACGTCGGTTTGGCGGCGCGTGAGATCACGCTCGGCATCAGATAAGGCTTCGGCCTCCGGTGCGTCGGCTTCGAGCTTTTGCTTCTCTTCGCTCAGCTCCGTCTTGCGGGCCTGCAGGCGGGCGGAGCGGGTCTGCAATTCGTCGGTGCGCCTGGCTAAGGAATTCTGCCGTGCTTCACTTTCCGCGACGCGCTGCGTCAATTCGCTGAGCGTACCTTCGTGGGCACCGACGGCTTCACCTGCAGCTTCAAGCGCCTGTTTTGCCTCGGCGCGGGTTTCATCTTCGCCGTTACGCGCGGCATCGATGCCGGCGCGCTCTTCGGTTAAACGTGTGTGTGCGGCGTCGGCGTCCGAAATCAGCGATTGCTCGCGGGTGATGTCGGCGACGGTCTCTTCGATGCGGCGCTGAGTTTCGTTGGCTTGGGCTTCGATGCGGGCTTCTTCTTCGTCCAAGCCGTCGCGCGCAATGATCAGGCGTTGCAGCACGGCAGCCGCCGCGGCTTCTGCTTCGCGCAGCGCCGGGATATCGGCGGCCGCTTCAGCTTGTTCGGTGCCCGCTGCGGCGACGACGACGGCGAGCCGGTTGACCTCGGCCTCAATCTCGGAAAGCTCGATGCGGAACGTGTCCATGTCGCGCTCGGCGGCCGTCCAACGCAGATAAAACAGTGTCGCGTCGGCGGTGCGGATCAGGTCGGACAGATTGCGATAGCGGGTGGCTTGGCGGGCCTGCTTTTTCAGGCCGTTCATTTGCGCTTCCAGGGTGACCAGGATGTCGTCCAAGCGCTCAAGGTTGGTCTCTGCGCCGCGCAGTCGAAGCTCGGCCTCGTGACGGCGGGAATGCAGGCCACGGATACCGGCGGCTTCTTCGAGCAGGGAGCGCCGTTCGGTCGGCTTGGCGGCGATCACGGCGCCGATTTTGCCTTGGCTGACGAGTGCGGTCGAACGGGACCCGGTGGCTTGGTCGGCAAACAGCAACTGCACATCACGGGCGCGCACATCGGCACCGTTGATGCGATACAGCGAGCCTTTTTCACGTTCGATCTTTCGGGCGATTTCCAGGTCTTCGGCTTCGTTGAATTGCGCGGGCGCGTTCTTGCCGATGTTGTCGAGGGTGAGCACGACCTCGGCGACGTTGCGTGCCGGGCGCTTGTCGGTCCCGGAAAAGATCACGTCATCCATCTCGCCGCCGCGCATCTGTTTGGCCGAGGTCTCGCCCATCACCCATTTCAGGGCCTCGACCAAGTTCGACTTGCCGCAGCCGTTGGGGCCGACAATACCGGTCAGGCCCTTGTCGATTTCGAGCGACGTCGGCTCGACAAAGGACTTAAATCCACTGAGGCGCAGCTTTTTAAAGTGCAGCAAGGTCGTCTTGTCTCCCAGAGCGATCTTAATTGTAAGGCCGCAGTATACCTCAAATATATACAGATATGGCGTTTATTTCGCATATCCGCACAATATGTTGGGGACTATACGGGCGCGATTCGGGCAAAGTCGACTCATTTTATACCCCGATCTGGGGATAACTTGAGGGGTATTGTAGAAGCGTCATCCTGAATTTGTTTCAGGATCTTTGTGACGATGGCTCAAGATCCTGAAACAAGTTCAGGATGACGCGGGGGAGCGGAAACGCCGCAGGCGTTATCCGGGATCATAGAGTGGCCGTCAGCCTTACTGCACTTTCGCCAAAGCCGCGTCGATGACCTCTTTGAGCTTGTCCCAATCCAACGCGTGCTCGGCCTTTTCACCGGCAACGAAAACGGTCGGGGTTGCGTTGACGCCTTCGTTTTCGTTGGCCGCGCGGGCTTTGTCTTGGATCGCGTTCATCAGCGCGGTGTTTTTCAGGCATTCATCGACTTCGGTCGGCCCGATGCCACCCATGCGCGCGATCATGCCGAGCGCCTGCATCGGGTTTTCGGCGCCGCCCCACTGCGGCTGAGTGTCGAAGAACATATCGATCATACCGGCGTGGCGGTCCGGTCCGGCGCAGCGTGCGATCATCGCAGCCGCCAAGCCCGGCGTATTGGTCGGGAAGTCACGATAGATAAAGCGGACTTTGCCGGTGTCGATGTATTCCGTCTTCAGCTGTGGGAATACGTTTTCGTGGAAATGCCGGCACGCCGGGCACGACAACGAGGCGTATTCGATGATTTCAAGCGGTGCATCGTCTTCGCCCATCACAAGTTCCGTCGTCGCCTCTTCGAGGGTGGCGATTTTGGCGACGGCGGGCGTCGGGGCGATGAGCCCAAAGATACCGACGGTTAGGCCCATCGCGAGGCCCAGAGACAAAGTAGCGCGGCGCGTAATTTTCATGTGGAAAGCTCCAGAATTGATCCGTGAAACATTATATAGGCAGTTCAGCCGTCCGCTGCACGCCGTCTAGAAACATGACTGCCGAGCCGGTCAAGCGCAGCCTTGATGTCATCGTCATCGATGGCGGTCAGGCTTTGTTCGATCTCAGCGCGGGCCTCTGCGTTCAAGGGAGGCAGGGGTTTACGTTTTTCCGTGCGCGGCGCCGGCAGGGGGCCGTGAATGATCTTGAGGCTACCGACGGCACGAAAGCCGAAATAGCGATTGATGCGCTCCAGCAAGACCGGCTCAAAATGGATGACCTCGGTGGCCAATGCGCCGTTCGACAGCACCAGATACAAAACCCCAGGCTGCTTGCGGTCGCGGGAAAAGGCGATGCGATCAGGGACACTGTGGCGGCCGATCAACTCGCCGGCGATGGTCGGCCATTCGTTGACGATGGCGGCGTCGACAAAGCCGCGCTTGTCCAGCGTGCGTCGGGCCAAGCCCGCGACGGCGCGGCTCAAAGACTGCGCGCGCGCCTTGCGGACGTTGGTTGCCGCAGCCTCGGGCGTTTCTGACGGCTTTGGAGCAGTGGGTTTGGCCATCGCGGATTCAATCACTTTAAAACGTTTCGCACATCTTGAGCGCCGTGCAGGGGATGGTAGGGTGCGCTCCATGCCCGAGCAAGTGTTGAGCATGACGGCTCGCATTGTTGTGAAGTCTGAAGATTGGGCTCTTTAAGGAACGTCATCATGCCGCGTGCGGGCGCCAAAAAATTACCGAATATCGCGACGGTGCGCCACGATTTGCTTGCCTGGTACGACCGCCATCAACGCACGCTGCCGTGGCGGGCGGCGCCCGGTGGGTCGGCAGACCCGTATGCGGTTTGGCTCTCGGAAATCATGCTGCAGCAAACCACGGTGGCGACGGTGGGCCCCTATTTCGGCAATTTTAAGGCACGCTGGCCCGGCGTTGAAGATTTAGCGGCGGCGTCTTTGGACGATGTCTTGGTGGCGTGGCAGGGGCTCGGTTACTACGCGCGGGCGCGCAATTTATATAAGTGTGCCGGCGTCGTCGCCTGTGACCATGGCGGGACGTTTCCAGATACCGAAGATGGGCTCCGCGCGCTGCCCGGTATCGGCCCATATACCGCCGCCGCCATCGCCGCCATCGCCTTTGACCGCGCCTGCGTGCCGGTGGATGGCAATATCGAGCGGGTTACCGCCAGACTTTATGCCATCGACTCACCGATGCCGGGGGGTAAGCCTGAGATTAAGGCGCGTGCCGAAGGTTTTGCCGATGCGCACCGCCCGGGTGACTTTGCTCAGGCGATGATGGATCTGGGTGCCACCATCTGCACGCCGCGTGCGCCGAAATGTATGTTGTGCCCGCTGGTCGATCAGTGTTTGGCTCAGGCGGCAGGTGCGCCCGAACGCTTGCCGGTCCGGGCGGCAAAGAAAAAGCGCCCGGACCGGCGCGCCGCGATGTTCTGGTTGGAAAATGCGGCGGGTGAGGTGTGGCTCAGAAAGCGCCCCGAGCGCGGCCTGCTCGGCGGTATGACCGAGTTACCGTCGACGCCCTGGCGCGACGGCGACTGGCCGGACGCAGCCGAACTGCACGCCCATGCCCCTGTCGCCACCGATTGGCAGCCCGTCGAAGGCGAGGCCGAGCACGTGTTCACCCACTTCCGCCTTAGCATGCGGGTATATCGTGGGGTGGTCTCTGCGGGGCACGATGCGGACGGCTTCTGGGTAGCCCGCAAAGATTTCGCGGCCCACGCGCTGCCGACGGTTATTAAAAAAGCTGTTCGCCTGGTCGATAGATTCCCGCCTACGCGGGAATCCATGGCTGTAAAAAAACAGCCTTAACTTTTGCATATCCAACTGTATGGAAAGGGGTGGCTTTGTTTACATCATGAGCAGCGGGCGGCATGGCACGCTTTATATAGGTATAACATCTGACTTGGTGCGCCGCGTGTGGCAACATCGTGAAGGTGAGACGGATGGGTTCACGCAAAAGTATGGCATCAAAATGTTGGTCTATTTTGAATGCCACAACGATATCGCATCGGCCATTGCCCGCGAGAAAGCGATGAAAAAATGGAGCCGTTCTTGGAAGGTCCGTTTGATTGAGGAAAGCAATCCAATTTGGCGTGATTTATGGTTTGAGATCGTGGGTTAGATGGATTCCCGCCTACGCGGGATGACGGGAGTTACTTTTCGGTGATGTGCTTACGCAGCACCTCGACGTCTTGGGTGACGTGCGTGCGGATGAAGCGGGTGAGCGATTGGGCTTCTAAGATCGCGGTGCCGCGGGTCGGTAACGAAAGCACCCGGTCCAATTCGATCAACGCGTTGGTCAGGCGTTTGAGGCCGTAGCCTTCGGTCCAGGCGCGAAAGGCACCGGCTTGCTCGGCCAGCTTTGGAATGTTGCCGGCGACCGCAAAGTCGACCAGCGCGTCGGCGCGGGCGGCAGGAGTCGGGGTTTCGTTGACCAGCGTACCGATCACGCCGGCAGCCCCCTCGCGCAGCAACAATTGATCGACCGTCCGATGGTCGAGCACCTCCCAGGCGACGGGTGCGGTCTCTGAGCTTAGGCCGGATTCAAGGGATTGCGGGTCTGCCATGAGCTTACCTTTGGCGATTACCTTTGATTTATTCGTCGTAACTGATCAGCGCATCGAACGGTACGCCGATTTTGTCGCGCCCGCCCAAGAACGTCAGTTCAATGATACACGCGGCGCCGACGACTTTGGCGCCAACTTTATCGAACAGTTCCAACGACGCGCCGAGTGTGCCGCCGGTCGCCAGCAAGTCATCCAACACCACAACGCGTTGGCCAGGCGCGACGGCGTCGCTTTGCAACTCAATCGAGTCCGAGCCGTATTCCAGGTCATAGTCATGACGGATTGTGCTGCCCGGCAGCTTGCCGGGTTTGCGCACCATACAAAAGCCGAGCCCGAGCTTCGCCGCCAGTGGCGCTGCGACCAAAAAGCCCCGGGATTCAATGCCGGCCAGCATATCGGGTTGATGCTTGGAGACGATCCGCGCCAAGCGACCCAGCGCGACCTGCCATGCGTCCGGATGCGCCAGCATCGTTGAGATATCGTAAAATAGGATGCCCGGTTTTGGGAAATCCGGGACGGCGCGGATATGCTCTTTAAGGTCCATGGGTCGCTCCAAATGAAAAGATACTGGCATCCTAGCACGGTGTCTCCGGTGCGCAATTTTTGTTCCTGCTTTGAAATCGCTTTTGATCGATTTGGATAGCTTGTGTTGCACGGCCTCAGGATTCGTGGTTCGCTTTTATCAGGGAGGCCCGGTCTGCAAAATTTTGATCGGGTGGGAGAAGAAAAAATGGCGGATTCGACACACGTCTTTCACCGGGCACCGACATCCACGTTGCCGTGCGCCGTCAAGGGAGACGGCATTTATATCGTCGACAGCGACGGGAAGCGCTACCTGGACGGATCGGGCGGGGCTGCGGTTTCGTGCCTTGGGCATTCTGATCCAGACGTGATTCAAGCTATCAAAGATCAGGTCGACAACATTGCCTTTGCGCATTCGGGCTTTTTTACGTCGGCGCCTGCCGAAGATTTAGCTGATTATTTGATTGATCGGGCACCTGCAGGCATGCGGGCTGCGTATTTTGTATCCGGCGGCTCGGAAGCGGTCGAGGCAGCGCTGAAGATGGCGCGCCAGTATCATCTTGAGCGCGGCGAGGGCACGCGGTCCCGCTTTATCGCCCGACGCCAGAGCTATCACGGCAATACCTTGGGTGCGCTCGCCGTCGGCGGCAATGTGTGGCGGCGCGAGCCCTATGCCCCGATCTTGATTGAAGCCTCGCACATTTCACCGTGCTATGCGTACCGCGACATGCAGGACGGCGAGAGCGAGCAGGAATATGGGCTGCGCGTTGCCAACGAACTGGATACGGAAATCCGCCGCCTTGGCGCTGAAAATGTCTGCGCGTTCATTGCCGAGACCGTCGGCGGCGCGACCGCCGGCGTGATCCCGCCGGTGGAGGGCTATTTCAAGCGTATCCGCGAGATTTGTGACGCGCACGGCGTGATCATGATCTTGGATGAAGTGATGTGCGGGATGGGCCGCACAGGCACGCTGTTCGCATGCGAACAAGACGGCGTGGTGCCGGACATCGTTTGTATCGCTAAGGGCCTGGGCGCCGGCTATCAGCCGATCGGGGCGACGTTGGTGACAGAACAGGTTTACGAGACCTTTGTGCAGGGCTCGGGCGCGTTTCAACACGGGCACACCTATATGGGCCATCCAACGGCTTGTGCGGCAGCGCTCGCGGTACAACGTAAGATCGACAAGCTTGATCTGTTGGCCGCCGTAAATCGGCAAGGCATTGCCTTGGTCGACAAGCTGCATGCGCGCTTCGGCAACCATGCCAACGTCGGGGATATTCGCGGACGCGGTCTGTTTCAAGGGCTTGAGTTTGTCGCCGACCGGACCACGAAAACCCCTTTTGATCCGGGGCTTAAATTGAACGCACGGATTAAAAAGCATGCTTTTGCGGACGGCTTGATTTGCTATCCGGGTGGGGCTACGGCAGACGGAAAGCGTGGGGATCACGTATTGTTGGCACCGCCGTTTATCATCACAGATACACAGTTGGACGAGTTGGTAGCTAAATTGGCAGGCGCTGTGGAAAAGTCGTTAACGGAGATTGGAGCCGCGTAATTCGCTGAATTTTCGAGATTTCCGTACTTTTTCTCGGGAAATTTGTAGTGGGTTGCGCCTTTGGGACTTCATGTTAGAGTCATAAAAAATAAGATCGGATCGGATCCGAATGAGAACAGGGAGTCTAAGGGGCAGTAACAATAGCGGCATAAGCCGACGGCGTGATGTGTCTACGCCCGATGTCCCCAAAATTGTTGATCAGATTTTCACGCTCGCGTGTGTGCACTTCGGTGTGCCGCGAACGGCGAAATCACCGGACGGTTTGTCCGGTGGCGGTGCGTCTTTTGGCGTATCGCAACGCAAGCAGGTTTTTGCCTGGGTAAGGTCAGTAAAACGGCCCATTCCGCAAAAAAACTGCTGGATTGGTTTTGGAACCTTAAACTAGAAACGAAGTCTCCAAGGAGGAGTCACTTATGTATCTCAAGAAAACGCTGGTGGCCGCTGCTGCCATTGCCGCCGTTTCGCTGACGGCGGGCACGTCGCAAGCGGCACAAAAATTCATCTCGATCGGCACCGGTGGTGTCACGGGTGTCTACTATCCAACCGGTGGTGCGATCTGCCGTTTGGTCAATAAAACCCGTAAAGAGCACGGCATTCGTTGCTCGGTGGAATCCACGGGCGGCTCGGTTTACAACATCAACACCATCCGTGCCGGCGAACTCGACATGGGCGTTGCTCAGTCGGATTGGCAGTACCACGCTTATAACGGCACGTCGAAGTTCGAAGACCAAGGCCCGTTCAAAGAACTGCGCGCCGTGTTCTCCGTGCATGCCGAGCCTGTGACGATCGTTGCGCGTAAAGATTCCAACATTAAAAACGTCATGGATCTTAAAGGTAAGCGCGTGAACATTGGTAACCCGGGTTCGGGTACCCGTGCGTCTTACGAAGTCATGGCCGATGCGCTGGGCTTCACCGACGACACGCTGGCCCTGGCGACCGAGTTCAAGTCGTCCGAGCAGTCGCAAGCACTTTGCGACAACAAGATCGATGCGTTCTTCTTCTTGGTTGGTCACCCGTCGGGTTCGATCAAAGAAGCAACCACGTCTTGCGAAGCCAACATGGTGACAGTTGACGGCCCGGCCATCGATAAGCTGGTCGCCGACAACTCGTTCTATCGTAAAGCAACGATCCCTGGTGGCATGTACACCGGCACCGACGCCGACACCCCGACGTACGGTGTGGGCGCAACGTTCGTGAGCTCCACGAAAACGCCTGCCGACACGATCTATTACGTCGTGCGCGCTGTGTTCGAGAACTTCGACACCTTCACCAAGCTGCACCCGGCATTTGCCAACCTCAAAAAAGAGGAAATGATCAAGGACGCGCTGTCTGCGCCGCTCCATGATGGTGCCGTTAAGTACTACAAAGAAGCCGGCTTGATTAAGTGATCTTGTCTGTTGTCGGGGGCGGGCATTGCCTGCCCCCGATACCTTTTAGGTAATTTTTTAAAACCAACGTCGAAATAAATTCGACAGTAATAAAAAGGCGATTTTCGCCGCAATACGGGGAGCTCGATCTGTCGGTCCGCAAGGGGGTCGTCCGGTTGACGTCATGTGAGGGATAAAAAATGGCTGAGCAAAACAGTTCGATGACACCGGGTGATCCGGGCGCGAAAGTCGACAAGATCGATCTTGATGAATTGGTGGCATCGACGGATACCGGGGGACGCGCACCATCCGGTGCGGTCGGCAAGTTCCTGGCAATCGTCGCCGTCAGTTGGTCGTTGTACCAGTTGTGGATCGCCTCGCCGCTGCCGTTCATGGTCGCGGATTTCATTCCGATCCCGAGTAACGCTCACACCCGCCCGACGCACCTGTCGTTCGCCATTTTCTTAGCCTTCATGGCGTATCCGGCGCTGAAATCGTCGCCGAAAGATAGCGTGCCGATTTATGACTGGATTCTTGCATTGGTCGGCACCGCGTGTGTTGCGTACTTGGCGGTATTTTCCGACCAGCTCGCGAACCGTCCGGGCCTGCCGACAACGGCCGATTTGACCGTTTCGGTGATCGGCTTGGTCTGTCTTTTGGAAGCGACGCGGCGTGCCTTGGGCCCGCCGTTGATGATCGTCTCTTTGATTTTCGGCGGCTACATCTTCTTTGGCGAATACGCGCCTGACATTATCTCCTGGCAGGGCGCGTCCTTAAACAAAGGCATGTCGCACCTGTGGATCACCCAAGAAGGCGTGTTCGGTATCGCGTTGGGTGTGTCGACGGCGTTCGTGTTTTTGTTCGTGTTGTTCGGTGCGCTGCTCGATAAGGCCGGCGCCGGCAACTATTTCATTAAGGTCGCGTTTGCAGCTTTGGGTCACCTGCGCGGTGGTCCGGCAAAAGCCGCCGTTTTGGCATCTGCGATGACCGGTTTGATTTCCGGCTCGTCGATTGCCAACGTGGTCACCACGGGCACGTTCACGATCCCGCTGATGAAGCGCGTCGGCTTCAGCGCTGAAAAGGCGGGTGCGGTCGAGGTTGCGTCCTCGGTGAACGGTCAGATCATGCCGCCGGTGATGGGTGCGGCGGCGTTCTTGATGGTTGAATACGTCGGCATTTCCTACCAAGAAGTCGTCAAGCATGCTTTCCTGCCGGCGGTTATTTCCTACATCGCGTTGTTTTATCTGGTCGATCTTGAGGCCGCGAAGAACAACATGAAGGGCCTGCCGAAATCCGGTCCGTTGCGTTCGATTATGCAAAAGGTCAACGGCTTTTTGATCGGCATCGTCGTGATCGCCGTTCTGTCTGCGATAACGTATTTCGGTATCGGCTGGACAAAAGACCTGTTCGGCGACAACGCCGGCTGGATTTTGAGCATCGCATTGCTCGCGATTTATGTCGGTCTGGTAAAGTTTGCGTCGCAGTATCCCGACTTGGAATTGGATGACCCGAATGCCGAGGTTGTCGAATTGCCGCTGATGGGGGCGACTGCGAAAACCGGTCTGCATTATCTGTTGCCGATTGTCGTGCTCGTTTGGTTCTTGATGATTGAGCGTAAATCGCCGGGCCTGTCCGCGTTCTGGGCGACGGCGCTGTTGATTTTCCAAATCCTCACGCAAAAGCCATTGAAGGCGATCTTTAGGGGTGAGTCCGATGTTGCCGGGGCGGTCCGGTCCGGGGTCGTCGATCTGTTTGCGGGTCTCAATGACGGGGCCAGGAACATGATCGGTATCGGTGTTGCAACCGCATCGGCGGGTATCATCGTCGGTGCGGTGTCGCTGACCGGTATCGGTCAGGTGATGGCTGAATTGGTCGAGTTCCTGTCCGGTGGTAACTTGATGGTGATGTTGTTGCTGGTCGCGCTGATCAGCTTGATCTTGGGTATGGGCTTGCCGACGACGGCCAACTACATCGTCGTGTCGTCGTTGATGGCCGGCGTTGTCGTGCAGTTGGGCGCGCAGGAAGGCTTAATCGTGCCGTTGATCGCGGTGCACCTGTTCGTGTTCTACTTCGGCATCATGGCGGATGTGACTCCACCCGTGGGGCTTGCGTCATTCGCCGCCGCGGCGGTGTCTGGAGGCGATCCGATCAAGACTGGCTTTGTCGCATTTTTCTATAGTATGCGGACCGTATTGCTGCCGTTCTTGTTCATCTTCAACACCGATCTGTTGTTGATCGATGTGGGTTGGCTCGACGGCATCTTTATCTTTATCGTCGCAACGGCAGCGATGCTGGTATTTGCGGCGGGCACGCAGGGCTACTTCTTTGCCCGCTCGAAGATCTATGAATCCGTCGTGCTGATCTTGATCGCGTTCACGTTGTTCCGCCCGGGGTTCTGGCTGGATATGGTGTGGGCGCCTTATGAGCAGAAAAACCCCGTTGGGCTGACCGAGTTGGTCGGCAATATGCCGGCGGATGCGAAGCTTCGGATCAAGGTCATGGGCGAGAACCTGACCACCGGCAAGATCGATGAAAAGTTCGTCGAGTTACCGTTGGGTGACGCTGATTCAGACGGTGTAAGCCGGCTTGAAAACAACGTCGGCCTGACGCTTCGGGTTGAAGACGAAAAAGTAATCGTCGATCAAGTCGGCTTCGACAGCCCGGCGGCGAAAGCCAAGATCGACTTTGATTGGCAGATTGTGATGGTCGAGTTGCCGAATGATCGCTTGCCGAAAGAAGTCTTCTGGATACCGGCGCTCGGCCTGTTGGGCCTGATCATCGTCGTGCAACGTCGCCGACGGAAGATCGAAGAGGGGGCGTAATCGCTTAACCTTCTCGCAATCCTGTATAAGACGAACTGGCGCGGCACCTATTTAGTTAGGGCCGCGTCAATTCTTCCCAGATCGAATGCCCTTTGGTAAAGCTGCGGTACGACCGCAGCACTTTCGAAAATATCTGGCTGCCGGCTTGGCGTTCTTTTGCTTCGGCAACCCAGGCGGCACGCATGGCGTCGCGAATTTCCGTCGGCCACGGCTGTACATCGACGCCGGCCTTGGTGATCTCTTTGAGCGCATTGAACTGCACGGCTTCGGCCTCTGCGATGGCGGCACGGATATTGTCGCTGCACGCGGTCTGTACCTGCGTCTGCTGCACGGGGCTCAGACCAGCCCATACTTTGTCGGATAGCGTTAAGGCGAAAACACTGGCCGGCGTCGTCCAGCCCGGTACGTAATACGTCTGCCCGGATTTGGCGACGCCAAGCGCGAGGTCGACGTGCGGCGCCGATAATTGTGCACCGGCCAAAAGGCCGGACTCGATGGCAAGCAACGTATCCGCAAAGGATAAATCAAGCACTTCGGCGCCAAGTCGTCGGTAAAGTTGCGCGGCAATGCCAGACGCGCGGATGCGCAAACCGCGTAAATCTTCTGACGTGCGGACCGGCTTTTGGAACCAACCGCCGCCCGCATGCGGGACCAAGCCGCAGACCAACGTCTTGATCTGTAGGCTGCTCGAAATTTCGTCCAGCAAACGCTGCCCGCCATCCGAAGAAACCCACCCCAAATAGGCGGCAATCGAGCTGCCGAACGGGGGCCCTGCAAACAGCGTCAAAGCCGGCTCGCGCTCGGCAAGGGTTTCCATAGAGGTGAAATATGCATCAATCGCACCCGACGTGACCGCAGCCAAAGCATCTTTGTCGGCGACCAAGGCACCTGGTGTATGAAAGCGCAGGTCCAACCGGCCGTCCGAAATTCGCCACACCGTCCGCTCTAGCCGTTTGGCTGAAGTGCCGTGGACTTTAAGGCTTTCCGCGAACGCGCTTGCCATGCGCAGGCGCGTAACTTTTTTCTCTGGCGATGTGTCTTTGGGCGCGGCGGCTGGCGCCGCCGCCGTGTTCGCGGCGGTGTCGGATTGGGCTGGATCGGCCGCATCGTTGGCCGCCGACGACGGATCGACCGTGTCCTCGGCAGCCGGGGCCAAAGCGATAGCGCCCGCTACGGATTTCGCCAAGCGCGGGGCGATCACCGTGGTGCCGAGTACGATGCCGGCAACGACGCCGATGATCAGTCCGATAACCGCATTACGCATGAAACGCCTCCTGGTTTATCCCGACCGATAGCACCGACGCCCGCCGATGGCCAGGATCGAAACGCGGAAACCCTACAGGCCGTTTAAAGCCGATTGACCGGCAATTTCAAATAGCTGACACCATTTGTCTCTGCGGGCGGCAACTGTCCGGCCCGGACATTGACTTGGACGGACGGCAAGATCAGCACCGGCATCGACAGCCCGGCGTCGCGCTCGGCACGCATCCGGGCGTAGCTTTCGCCATCACTGGCGGCCAAAAGGTGAATATTTTCGGCACGCTGTTGTGCTACCGTGGTGTGGGTCATCAGCGCGCGGTCGTCCGGCAGATAGTCGTGACACAAGAACAGCCGCGTCGTCTCCGGCAGCGCCAAAATCTTTTGCATCGACGCCCACAGCACCGCTCCGTCACCGCCCGGAAAGTCGCAGCGCGCGGTGCCATAATCAGGCGAGAACAGCGTATCGCCAATAAACGCCGCATCGCCGAACACATAGGTGATGCAGGCCGGTGTGTGGCCCGGCGTGAACATGACGTGCCCTTTAAGTGCACCGATCTCGATGGTCTCGCCGTCTTCGAACAAATGGTCAAAGGCGCTGCCGTCGGGCGCAACGTCGGTCAGGTTATAGATATCGATGAAGGTCTTTTGCACGTCGGTGACATTCGCACCGATGCCGATGCGCCCGCCCAATGCAGCCGTGATGTGCTGCGCGCCGCTTAGGTGGTCGGCGTGCACGTGGGTCTCCAAAACCCAACTCAGCGTGAGCCCGCGTTCGCGAATCCGCGCGATGACTTTGTCGGCGCCGTCGGTCGATGTGCGTCCGGACTTGGGATCGAAATCCAACACCGGGTCAATCACGGCGCACGTCTTGCTCGCCGGGTCGCTGACCAGATGCGTCAGCGTGAAGGTGGCGGAATCAAAAAAACTCTCGACGTTAGTGCTCAATGTCTGCTCTCCAGCTTAATTTAACTGCGCCGATTATCGGCATCTCAGCTTGGAATGAAAAGCCCCGGGTGTTGTGCGAGGTAGCGCCGCAGTTGCCAAGGCGTGATCACCCAACGTGCATTCAGCCCGAGCACCCGCTTGACCGCTTCGACGCAGGTAAATGGCGCCCAGGGTAGCTCGCGCATATACGGCGGGCGGCGTTGTACGCAGAGCGCCTCATATCCGGCTTGTGTAAACGCATACAGCACTTCGTCGACCCGCAATTCGCCCAAATGGGTCACCTCAAGCCGGTTCGACAACGGGTCCAGCAATTGCCATACACTCTGGTCTTGGACCGCAACCATGCAATGGCGGTAGTCGGGCTTTAGGAGCCGAAGATACGCAATCGACGACGGCGCAAACGCGACCACGGCGAGCGAGCCGCCGCTTGGGCGCATCAGCTTTGGCGCCGTCATTCGATGACGTCTTTCGCGCGCAGGATGGGGTCGATGGTATCGAAGGCATCGGTCCATATCACCCAGTCGATCACCTCTTCGTCATGATCGGGGTAGGGCATGCGATCCAGATATCCGTATTCGCTCAGCACTTCGACATGCAGCGGATACAGTGCGCCGGCTTGGTACAGTTGATCGACCCAGCGAAAGATATCGCCGGGTTCGCAGGGTCTGGGTTCGGTGGTCGTACGCGCGGCACTTCGCTTGCCGTCGTTGCGGGCCTTTTCGGCGCGCATCAGCCAAAACCAGGCTTCTTCGGCGCTGTTGAAGCGCTTTGTTGGCGGCTCGTCTGCGGGGCGTGGGGGTCTCGTCATCGTCGGCTTGCTCCGTGTGAAAATTGCGTCTTAGACACTCTAGGCACTGCATGTGTCTAAAATGGTCCACCGTTTCACGTTCGGCATGCCTCCGTTCACCAGCATAAAACCGAGAAAATGTGGCGGTAATATGGTCGGCCTCGTGAAATACGGTTAAGCTCTGTTGCTTGGATAATTTCGGCGGAGGACGTGATGGCGCACAATGCTCAAGGCAAGGTCTGGACCTACGCCGACGACGCGTGGTTCGAAGGCGACAAGGGCGTACTGGCGCCGCGTCATCAGGCGTTTTGGTTGGCGTCCACCGTGTTTGATGGTGCCCGCTACATGCTTGGCCGCGCCCCCGATCTGGACCGCCACATCGCGCGTCTGATGAAGTCTGCACGCATCTTGGCCATGAAACCCTGCCTGAGCGAAGCTGAGATCGAGGCCATCGCTTGGCAAGGCGTCGGTAAATTCGCCGACGATGCCGATCTGTATATCTGCCCGATCTTTTATGCCGAAGAAGGTGCCGTCGTGCTGCCCGATCCGGATAGCACTCGGTTCGCGATGGTGGTGCGAGAATCACCGATGCCGGCGTTTGACGGCTTCGCGGCGTGCCTCAGCAGTTTTCGTCGTCCGGCCCGCGACATGGCGCCGACCGAGGCCAAGGCGTCGTGCCTGTATCCGAACGTGGCGCGCAGCGTCGGCGAGGCCCAGAAAAAAGGCTTCGACGTCGGCGTGATCTTAGATCCTAGCGGTAACGTCGCCGAGTTTTCCTATGCCAATCTATTCATGGTCAAAGACGACGTCGTCACGACGCCGGTGATCAACGGCACGTTCCTAAACGGCATCACCCGCCAGCGTATCATGCAATTGCTCAGCGATGACGGCTACCAAGTCGTTGAACGGACAGTGGATTTTGATGAACTGCGCGTGGCGGACGAGCTGTTCGCGACCGGCAACTACGCCAAGGTCAGCCCCTGTACACGTCTTGAAGACCGCACCCTGCACCCCGGCGCCGTCGCCACCCGCGCCCGTGAGCTTTATTTCGAATTTGCGGCAAAAGCCTGACGCCTCAAGCATCCGAACCTCACCCGTCCCCCGTCATTCCCGCGTAGGCGGGAATCTACAAGCACGATGGGCCCCCGCCTTCGCGGGGGTGACGATGTAGATGGATCGCATCGGTCAGGCGAAATCGCTCACCTTCGCAAAACCACGCTCGCCGGCTAATTTTTCTCCCACGACGGCTTCCGGGGGCGCCTTTTAGATACAGGCAGGACACACGTCCGGTATTCGAAACCCTACGCCTTTAAATTTCGCAGGCGCGAGAGCGCGACCTCCTTCATTTTCAGTACTTTCGTCTCCGCTGTCGTAACAACGGCGGATATTTCTTCCAGAACGGCCGACGATAATCTATTGATATCTAAAATGGCAGCGGCGCTCATTTTGGTGAGCTTGTTCGTGACCTCTTTCGAAAAGCTTGTGATCTTCAGCTTGGCTTCTTCGCCATCGTCTGCGGCGCTTTCGAGCGTGCGCTTTTTCACCTTTGAGGCCTCAAGTTTTTTGACGGCTATTTTTTCATTATTTTCGATTTCTGATTTCACATCAGCAACGTGTTTTTGAATTGTTGCGATCGCCGTATTGACGTTTTCTGAGATTTGAGCAACCGCCATATCGCCGTGCCTTCTTATTTCTTCAACGGAATTATTGCAGCTATCTTCAATTTCCAATCGCGCTTCATTTATAATTTTGGCAGTGATTTTTTCATGCGCACCATTGGTCTCGCTTGAATTCTCGCTTTTTAAGTGATCAATCTTTAGTGCCGTCAGCTCCACAGTCGAGAGTAGCTCGATACAGGTGACCTCGGCATGCGATGCAATCCGCGCCGCCGCGACACGGGTATCGGTCTGTATTCTGGCATTTGCGACCTGGTTGATTTCACCGATCGCCGAAATAGCGGCCACGACCTGTCCGGAAAATGATGTTTCGAACGCGGTGACCGCAATGCGACGATCACTTTCGATGCGCTTATCCAAATCCTCAAGGGAACGGTCACTTTGTGGGGCGTCGTCAACCACTTATTTTCCATTCATATCTTGTGAAATGTGACTATACACCGAATATTTTATTTAGAAACTAAGACAATAAATGATGCTTTCTTAGTGTGTTATCTAGATGATGACAGGCTTTGTTTGCGTTACGCGTAAAGTTGCTGAATATCTGCGTTGTCTTCAAGGACTTCGATAAACGCGTCGACAACGTAGGGGTCATATTTTGTGATCCTACCATTAATCAACGTGGATAATGCTTTATCTTGTCCGGGGGCGTGACGATAAGGCCGATCCCCGGACATTGCATCATATGTGTCGGCGACCGCAATAATTCTGGCTTCCAGGCAGATATCACAACCCTTCAACCCGTTTGGATAACCGGACCCGTCCATTCTTTCGTGGTGTTGTCCGATCATATCAGCGATTGGCCAGGGCAAGTCCAGATGGCTAAATATTTCTCTACCGAACTCCGCATGTAACCTGACCATCTCTAATTCCGCGGCTAACAATTTGCCGGTTTTATTCAGTATTTGCGATGGCGTGACGATCTTCCCGATATCGTGAATGAGTGAACCAATATTTAAGCCAAAACATCTTTCCTTCGATAAGCCGAGCTGCCGCGCAATACCTGCACTGATTTTAGCAACATTGGACTGATGGTGGCTGGTATATTCGTCACGAAGTTCAAGCGCCTTCCCGATTGCTTGTGTCATCGACACAAGGATTTCCTCATGGGATCGGTTCTGAAACTCAATCGAATGGCAATGCTCTTCCTCGTCTTTACTCTTCAGCAGATCGACGATGATCGGCCAGCCCACTTTTACATAGACTTCAAGCTTATCTAAATCCGTCGCATTATAAGGGGTCGACCTATTGCCGATGCCGAGAACGGCGACAATTTTATCATCCAAGAAGATCGGAAAACTGATATAATTTTTTACTTTAAAATCAGTCATTTTAGTTCGACTGACCATGCAGGTTTGCTTGGATTGATTTTCCACGTCCGGTGCACGGTTTAGAATGCTTTTCGTCCAGATTTCCGATGGCGCCGCCTGATGACGCGTATTATGCGTCACAGGCCCATGGGCAAGGGCCGCTCCTGACCAAACCTTGAGGTCCAGTTCATTTCGCGCTTCATCATAAAAATGAAGAAAACCCACTTGGCTATTTGTCTTTCGAACGACCATATCCACAAATTCTTGTAGAAGGTCATGTGATGACAAATACCTCCTTAACGAGAGTTCTGTGAACTCTCTGCTTTCATAGTCTGGCTCAGATAAAAGGCCCATAAATTTTCTATCACTAAAGAATGAAATATATGTAGTATAATAGGGTAGTATTAATGTAGTTTTTTAATTATACATCTTATGAATGAATTTAGATAATTATTATAAGATAAGCATTGAACCTATTTTACTTAAGGTTGAAATGCCTGGTTTTCTAAATCTATACTTTAACCGTACCGCCAAATGACGGGATCGGGGAAAATGATGGTTAATGTAAAAACCGTCATTATCGTGCAAACGGGACCTATTTCGGCCCTATGGACCTCCGCCTTCGCGCGGGTGACGCCGGTGTGTGTGGGCAAAAAGATAGGGTGCCGCGCACATGAAAACCCTTGCCTTCCGAAGGCCCGTGTCGGGTTTGTGGATCGACAGAAATCTGCCGTTTTCCGGAATAAACATTAACAAAAACGCGGCAAAACCCGAAAAAATCGACAGCCACTGGGGTATCATGCCCCAGTTGATGCACCAGTTAATTGCACAGACTCATTAATGTCTTCGGGGAGGAGATGAAAAAATTTAAAGGAAGCAATATGTCCGTTATTGATCCGAAGCGGAAGCGTCGGATGTCATCAGAACTAATTTCCAATCGGTCTAGATAGGTCGAATGCTATACTCAAATAACTTTGGCCGGAATGGGAATACCTGCAAAAACATGGGGCTCATAGATTCACCAATTACCTACTGGGTGACTTTTTTGAGATTCTTTCCGCATTTAAATAATCCTCCAAAAGGATAGAAAAATCGATGTCCGATTACGATGCCGATTATCAAATGCTCTTGCAGGAAATGGCCGGTGAATATCTTGACGAAAGTTGGGATAGGCTTGAAAAGGTGGAGCTTTGTATTGATCGCATCAAGGCCGGCTTAGGTAAGCGTGGCGATAACTTTTTGGAGATTAAACGGGAAATCCACAGTGTTAAAGGCGGCGGGACGCCTTTTGGCTTTTCTTCTATAAGTCATATTTGCCATAGCTTTGAGAGTTTTCTCGAATCCTCGGATAGTATCGACACTATCGACCCTATTGATCTAGAAGCTTATTTTTTAGCTATAAAATCGATTGTAAATGAGAGACGGGAGCCCGACGAAAAAGAGAAGGAGATGCTTCTAAAGAGCCTCCCAACCGGACGCTCGCGCATTGGCTCCAAAGCCGCATATGTTGGTTCATGCCTCATCGTTATGCCAAAGAATCTTCAGCGGAAGATCATCGCTCAAGAGCTTGCGCAGTTGGGACTTAAAGTCGCTCTTGAGGAGGACCCGATTTCTGCAATTAACACCGCGCTCGATTTAAAGCCTGAATACATCGTCACCTCCAAAGTTATCGACCGCCTAAGCGGCGCCGAGGTCGCGCGAATTTTTCGGTCAATTTCTGAATTTGAAAGAACCAAGGTCGCCATTTTGACGGCGAGCGATCAGAGTGCAGACATTATAGATTTGCCAAAAAACTGCAGTATTATCCAGAAAGGACCGTCTTTCGCACGAGAGGTTTTTGATTTTTTTGATCTATAGATCACTTCAAATGTTACGGGGAAAAATAAAGTGACCACAACAAGCGCACCGAAAACGGCAATTGTTATTGACGATATGAAGTCGATGCGGGGCCTCGCCAAAGTTATGTTGAAAAGTGCCGGCGTAGAGGTTGTAGGAGAAGCTGAAAATGGAGAAGAGGGGTTTAAGCTTTATAAGTCTGTGAACCCCGACCTTGTGCTTCTCGACATTGAAATGCCGGTCATGGATGGGATGAGAACCTTAAGCAAGATATTAGGTCATGATCCGAATGCTAAGGTTGTTATGCTCACAACGGTTAGCAATTGGAATGTGACCGAGGCATGCATCCACGCGGGCGCTATGGATTACATTCACAAAGACAAAGACCCGGCGATCATCAAACAGCGAGTTGAAGAAGTGCTCGCATCGCTTTAATCCATTCCAATTTTGATACCCGTTAATAGCCTCGAAATATGTCATTCCAACCAAAATGGGCATTGCTGCTTATGGCTAAAAGCCGTTCCAGATTTTGTCGCGAGGTTGTAGCCGATAATATGAAATAAGCGGTATTCATTGCGGAACCTAAAAATAGGCAAACACTCGGTAAGGTTTGAAATACCAGTTCTTGTAAAAGTTTCGTGTTCGGTCCCTTTTGTAGGGCGCTTGATGGCAACGAAAAATCCCTTTAACCAATTGAAGTTAAAGGGCTTTTCATTGGTCGGAGTGACAGGATTTGAACCTACGACCCCTGCCTCCCGAAGGCAGTGCTCTACCAGGCTGAGCTACACTCCGTCCGGACGCGGCGCGTGTTATAGCGTTCGCCGATTATAAGAGCAAGAACGGCGCGTTGTCTGGGTGAAAAAAACTGCACCGGGGCGTTGGTGGGGGCAGCAAGGCCACATTAACATATTGGAATGTCATATTTATCAGCTTGAAATGGCGCACATTGTGCGCGAGCCTGACCGCTTGCGATGAGGATCACGTGATGACCGCAGCGGACACAGACGCGACGCCGATGGAGTGCGAGATCAAGCTCGCCGGGTCCATGGGTGCGTTGCGATCGGCAGAAGCGGTGATCCGACGCTTTGCCGGCGGCAGCGTGTCATGGCAGACCGATGCATTGTTGAGTATCTATTACGATACCGCAGATCGGCGCTTGGCGCAGCGGGGTGCGACGCTCCGGGTGCGCCGCAAAAACCGCACCTATACCCAGACCGTGAAAGCCGCCGCCGAAGGGCCGACCGGCGCGCTCGCAAATCGGCCGGAGTGGAACGTTGAGATCGGCGGTGCCACGCCCGACCCGACATTGATGCCGGTTGCGGCGCGAACCCGCTTAGGGTTGGTGCTGCCCGGCGAATTAAAACGCTTATTCGCCGTCGACGTTTCACGGAAACGCGCCAATCTGAGTCTCGACGGCGGCCCCGAAATCGGCATCGCCGAGGTCGAAGTTGCGGTGGACCGAGGCACGGTCAAGGCGGGCCGCGCTAAGGATGTAATCTCTGAAGTCGAAATTGAACTGGTCTGTGGGAATTCATCGGCGATCTATGATCTGGCGACAGCATTGGCCGCATGCGGACTCCGTGTCAGTCATCTCACCAAAGCCCAGCGCGGCTATCGATTGCTGGACGGTGCGGGCGCGCCGGCGCAACCGGTGCGGGCGCAGAAATTTATCCTCACGCCGACGATGACCGTCTCGGACGCGTTGGGCGAAATATTCCAAGCCAGTCTCGCCAACGTCTTGGCGAACGAGGTGCCGGCCGTGTCCGGCATTGATCCCGAGGGCATCCATCAGATGCGGGTGTCGCTTCGGCGCATGCGCTCGGCCCTCGCGGTGTTCAAAGGCATGATCGACGCGCCTGGTTGTCAGGCGCTGAACGTCGAACTCAAATGGCTCGCCGACAGCCTGGGTGCGGCCCGCGACTGGGACGTGTTCGTCGATGAAATCCTCGGGCCGGTGTGCGGGGTCGGCATCGATATGGAAGGGCTCGCCCTGCTTCGGCAGCGGGCGGAAGTTGAGCGCACGGCGGGCTATGGCGAGGCGGCGGCGGCCATCGAGTCCGTGCGCTATACGAAATTGGTGATTGGCCTTGCCAAGTTTATCGACACCCAAGCCTGGGTTCCGGCATCAGAAGCCGACGCCGCGCTTTTGCGTGCATCGGTCGATGCGGTGTCCGGCGATATTTTGTCGCACGCCTATAAAAAGCTGCGCAAAAAAGCCCGCGGTTTACGGGACATGGACATCGCAGACCGGCATCGGGTGCGGGTCGCGTTGAAGAAATTCCGCTATACGTCTGAATTTCTGCAGGCGTTGTATCCGAACGCCGATGTGCGTCGTTTCAACAAAGCGTTGGCGCGCATGCAAGACCAGTTCGGCCATTTGAACGATGTCAGCGTCGCCGAGGATTTGTTGGCGCGCCTGATTGCCGTCAAAGGGGGCACGCCGGCAGAACGGCGCCGCGCCGTTGCCGCCGCCGGCCAAGTGATGGGCTGGCACGCGCGCGGCCTGCATGATCTGGAAGATAAACTCCTGGCCGACTGGAAGACGCTCAAATCCGCCCCGGTGTTTTGGAAACGTCGTTAACTTGACCGCGGTGACAAAGCGGCAAAAATATAACAAGCTGAATGGACGCCGCTGGTGACGTTTGTCGAGACATTGGGAACCGACTTTAAATGAGCGCTTACGAAATGAACGGCAAGCAGTTCCGCAAATGGCGCAAGGGCCGCAAGCTGTCGCAGAAGAAGGCGGCTGAATTGCTGGGGCTAAAGCCGCGCATGATTCAGTATTACGAAAAAGGCGAACGCGAAGGCAAAAGCGTGCCGATCCCAAAATCCGTTCGCCTCGCGTGTTTTGCGCTGGATGAGGGCGTCCTCGACTACGATGGCGAAACCATCCGCCGCCGCAAAACCACGGTTGTTGGCTAACTCTTTTTTCATGCCGTCATTCCCGCGCAGGCGGGAATCCATATAGACACGATGGACTCCCGCCTACGCGGGAGTGACGTTGATGTGTGGTTGCTGAGTCCCAGTGAAAACGGTGCTCAGTGCACCCGCTGAATGCAGAAATCGATGAGCGCGGTGAGCGCGCGTTTTTCCGGGCAGTCGCGGAAGATGCCCAGCGCGTCGCGCGACATAGCGCCGTAGTGCCTGGCGCGTTCGATGCTGTCGTTGAGCGCGCCGTGTTTGTCCATCAGCTTAATCGCATGCTCAAGGTCGCCGTCTTTTTGTTCCAGGTCTTCGAGGGTGCGCCGCCAGAACGTGCGTTCTTCTTCGTTGCCGCGGCGGAACGCTAAGATCACCGGCAGGGTGATTTTGCCTTCGCGGAAATCGTCCCCGACGGTCTTGCCCAACGTCGCCTGCTCGGCACGGAAATCGAGCACGTCATCGATCAACTGGAACACGATGCCGAGGTTCATGCCGAACGTTTCCAGCGCTTCTTCTTCGACGCGCGGACGCTCGGCGACCACCGCACCGATGCGGCACGCGGCGGCGAACAATTGCGCGGTCTTGGCCTTGATGACCTCGAGGTATTGGGCCTCGCCGGTTTCGGTGTCGTTGGTGGTCATCAACTGCAACACTTCACCTTCGGCAATCACCGAAGATGCGTGGCTGAGAATGCGCAGCACGTCCAACGAGCCGTCTTCGACCATCAACTCGAACGAGCGCGAGAACAAGAAATCGCCGACCAGAACGCTGGCCTTGTTGCCGAACAGTGCGTTGGCAGATTCCATGCCGCGACGGAGCGCGCTTTCGTCGACCACGTCGTCGTGCAGCAAGGTCGCGGTGTGAATGAATTCAACGCAAGCCGCCAAAGTGACGTGGCGGCTGCCGGTATAGCCGCACAGTTGTGCCGAAGCCAGCGTCAGCATCGGCCGGAGCCGCTTGCCACCGGCAGCGACGATATGCGATGCCAATTGCGGGATCATCGCGACCGGGCTGTGCATCCGAGTCACGATTTGTTCGTTCACGGCGGCCAGATCGTCTTTGATCAGCGCGTGAAGTTCGTCAAGGGATGGGCGCGGAGCGCGCTCGTCATCCAGGTTCACCACTACGCCCACGGGTCGTCCCTCTCTATTGTCGTCATACGGCAGAATGACCACCGTTGTTCTTGGCTGGAAGCATACGGACGGCTAAGACAAGGGGCAAGACCGATGCGAAGGGTAGCCTGAATGCACGAATTGACCCGATCTAACGACCCGGTGTTCCTATCCTATCTGACGTCCGAACTGGCGGCAGAAGGGATTGAGGCGGTGGTGCTGGATACTTTTGGTGCCAGCGCCCTGTCGTCGATGAACGTAACTGCGCTGGGTCGGGTTATGGTCGACGAGGATGATGTGGCACTGGCGACCGCCGTGCTCGCTGAAACCGAAGGTCGGGTCAGCGAAGATACCATCTTGGATGGCCGGGTCACCTTGTTGCAGCCGACGCGGGGCTTTCGCGCCGCCATCGATCCGGTCTTGCTGGCCGCCAGCGTACCGGCCAAGAATGGCGACCGCATATTGGATGTTGGCACCGGCAGCGGTGCGGCGGCCTTGGCGTTGCTGGCCCGTGCACCGTGGACCTGGGTCACCGGCATCGATATTCAAGCCGAGCTTGTGCATCTGGCGCGGCTCAGTGCGCGACGCAACGATGCCGGCGAACGCGCGCAATTTGCCGTCGTCGATATCGCAGATGCCGATATGTTTCAGTCGGCGCCTTATGACCATGTGATGTCGAACCCGCCGTTTTTGGATAAGCACAGTGGTCAGCGTCCGAAAGACCCGGCGCGTGCGCGAGCGACGTTGGAGAGCACCGCCGATCTGGCAACGTGGCTCAAATACATGGCCGCCAATCTGATCGACGGCGGTACGCTCAGCGTTGTGCACCGCTATGACCGCGTTGACGAGATTTTGGCGCACCTGGCTGCGTTGGGTTGTGGTGGTGTGAAAATTCTTGATCTGGTCGCGGTCGACGACGGCAGGCCGGTCAAGCGCGTCATCGTGCAGGCGACGGCGGGCCAACCGCATGCAGACATTCAGCGGTCCCGTATGGTGCTGCACACGGCGGACGGAGAATTTACCGAGTCCGCATCGGCAATCTTGCGCGATCTCGCCTGCACCCCCATCTCCGAACAAGAATAACAGAGGATTTAATGATGGGTATTCTTGACGAAACCATGCTGCCTTGGATCAAAGGTGTCGTCACTGGCGATATGCCGCCGGTGGTGCCGGTGGTGCCGTTGCGGGGCGTGATTGGGTCCATGGGGCCCTTGCGCCAAGGGCTGACCTTGGAAGCGTTGGCGCCGGTCTTGGACAGGGCGTTTAAGGTCAAGCGCGCCGAGGCGGTGGCGCTGATCATCAATTCCCCCGGCGGCTCGCCGGTGCAGTCCGCAATGATCGCGCAGCGCATTCGCCACCTCGCCGAAGAAAACAATGTCCGCGTCGTTGCATTCTGCGAAGACGTCGCGGCCAGCGGCGGCTATTGGCTGGCGTGTGCGGCGGACGAGATCGTCGTTGATGAAAATTCCATCGTCGGCTCGATCGGCGTGATTTCGTCCAGTTTCGGCTTCACCGAAGCGATCGGAAAACTCGGGATCGAACGCCGCATGTACACGGCCGGTGAAAACAAATCTTTCCTGGACCCGTTCCTGCCTGAGCGCGCGCAAGACGTAGAACGCCTGAAAGACGTGCAGGCCGACATGCACCAAAGCTTCAAGGAATATGTCACCCAGCGCCGGGGTGAAAAACTCAAGGATGACCCGGAAATATTCTCCGGCGCCTTTTGGACCGGCAAGCGGGCTTTGGCATTGGGCCTTGTCGATCAATTCGGCGACCTGCGCAGTCTGATGCGCCAGCGCTATGGCAAAAAGGTCAAGCTACCGGTCTTTAAACGCCGCCAAGGATGGTTGTCTCGGCGATTCGGCAGTTCCGAAGTGATGCAGGTCGTGGGTGCCGTCGAAGAACGCCTGATTTGGGACCGTTATCGGCTTTAAAGCCTCTCCGATTGTCGCGGTTTCAGACTCGGCTTTGATTTGTTAGGCTGAAAGAAACGCGCATAAATGGAGAGTGCTCAATGCCAAACACAATGGTGTTCAAGACCCCGCCTGCCGCCCGCGATGATCTGAAAAGTGCGATTGATGCGCATTACCGCGCCGATGAAAGCGACTGCATCAAGCGTCTGCTGAGCGAGCTTGATCTCGGCGATCAGATGAAAACCAATATTCATGATTACGCCGCCAAGCTGGTCGAAGCGGCGCGCGCGAAAACCATGAATCAGGGCGGCATTGACGCGTTCCTTTACGAATACGGCTTGTCGAGCCAAGAAGGCGTGTTGCTGATGTGCGTCGCCGAAGCACTGCTGCGCGTGCCCGACGACGACACCCGCGAGCGGCTGATCCGCGACAAGCTCGGCACCGCAGACTGGGAAAAGCATCTCGGGCGCTCAAGCTCGTTGTTCGTCAACGCGTCGACGTGGGCTTTGATGATGACCGGTAAGGTCGTCAACATGCACAATATCCGGGGTCGTTCGCCGGAAGCACAGGTGCGACGTCTGGTCGCGCGCTTGGGCGAACCGGTGGTGCGCGAAAGCGTCAACCAAGCGATGAAGATCATGGGCAAGCAGTTCGTCATGGGCCGCACCATTGAGGATGCGTTGGAACGTGCGCGTGATTGGGAAGCCCGGGGCTACAGCTATTCCTACGACATGCTGGGCGAAGCGGCGCGGACCATGGAAGACGCCAAACGTTATTTTAAATCCTACAAAGATGCCATCGCGGCGATCGGCAAGACCGCTGACGGGCGCGGCCCCTACAAAGGGCCGGGCATCTCGGTCAAATTGTCGGCGCTGCATCCGCGCTACGAACTCGGTCAAGCGGATAGGGTGATGGACGAATTGGTGCCACGCCTGCGCGCGCTTTGCATGGATGCCGCCAAATACGACATCGGCCTCAACATTGATGCCGAAGAAGCGGACCGGCTGGATATCTCGCTCGATTGCATGGAGGCGATCTCCGCTGACCCGGACCTCAAGGATTGGCAGGGTTTCGGCGTCGTCGTGCAGGCATACCAAAAGCGCGCGCCGTTCGTGCTCGATTACCTCGCCGACATGGGCAAGCGCCACGGGCGGCGGTTCATGGTGCGCCTCGTCAAAGGGGCGTATTGGGATATGGAGGTCAAACGCGCCCAGGAACTCGGGCTCAAGGGCTATCCGGTGTTCACTCGCAAAGCCAATACCGACGTTTCATATTTGGCGTGTGCCCGCAAATTGTTTGCCAACACCGATGCGTTTTATCCGCAACTCGCCACCCACAACGCACACACCATCGCTGCCGTATTGGAATTCGCCGGGAACGACCGGGACTTCGAATTCCAACGCCTGCACGGCATGGGCGAAGAGCTTTACGAGCACGCGATTGAACACGACAAGATCGGCACCGGGTGCCGTATATATGCGCCGGTCGGTCAGCACGAAGACCTGCTTGCGTATTTGGTGCGTCGCTTGCTGGAAAACGGCGCCAACTCGTCATTCGTCAACCGCCTTCAGGATGCATCGACGCCGGTCGACGAGATCATCGCCGACCCGATTGCTCAGGTTGCCGGCTATAGCCGGATTCCGCATCCGCGCATTCCGATGCCGGTCGATATCTATGGGTCGGATCGTCCGAACGCCAAAGGTGTCGATCTGTCGGATCGGGTCGTGCTTAATCAACTGGCTGAAGACATGCCGAAAATTTTTAACACCTCGTGGCGTGCCGGGCCGATTGTTGGCGGTAAAGATTTGGACGGCCAAGACGCCCGCGATGTGACCTCGCCGCAACGCTTGTCGCGCACCTTCGGGCAAGCGTCCGAAGCCACCGACGCGGATATCGACAAGGCGCTGACGATGGCGGCCAAGGCCGGCAAAGATTGGGCGACGACGCCTGCTGAAGATCGCGCGGCGTGCCTGGAGCGCGCCGCCGATCTGATGGAAACCGAAATGTCGCAGCTGATGGCGCTGTGCGTCGCCGAAGCCGGCAAGACGGTATTGGACTCGGTCGCAGAAATTCGCGAAGCCATTGATTTTTGTCGCTATTATGCGCTCCGCGCCCGCAATGATTTGGCGCGCGGTGTGCGTCTGCACGCGCCGGATGGTCAAGGCGGCGAGATCGCACTGACCGGGGGCGGCGTCTATACCTGCATCAGCCCGTGGAACTTCCCGTTTGCGATCTTTGCAGGTCAGGTGAGCGCCGCATTGGCGGCGGGCAATGCCGTGATCGCCAAGCCTGCCGAACAAACCCCGCTGATCGCTGCGGAAGCCGTGCGCCTTTTGCACCGCGCCGGTATTCCGGGCGAGGTCTTGCATTTGTTGCCGGGCGATGGGGCACGGGTCGGCGGCAAGCTGGTCAAAGACCCGCGCGTCACCGGTGTATGCTTCACCGGTTCGACGGAGGTTGCGCGGATCATCAACCGCACGCTGGCATCCCGCGACGGCGTGCTGCCGCCGTTGATCGCCGAAACCGGCGGTCAAAACGCGATGATCGTGGATTCCACGGCGTTGACCGAACAAGTGACCCGCGACGTGCTGATGTCGTCGTTCCAAAGCGCCGGGCAGCGGTGCTCGGCTTTGCGTGTGTTGTTTGTGCAAGACGACGTCGCCAAGCGCACCATGCATATGCTCGCAGGCGCCATGGATGAGCTCAAGGTCTCGGACCCGGCGTATCTTTCGACCGACGTCGGCCCGGTGATCGACGCTGAAGCCCAAGATATGCTGAACGGTCACATCAAACGCATGTTGGGCGAAGGCAATGAGATCAACCGCACTCGCCTGGGCGCCGGTACGGAAGACGGCTGCTTCGTGACGCCTGCGGCGTTTGAAATCGACAACATCGGTGTGTTGCAACGTGAAGTGTTCGGCCCGGTGCTGCACGTGGTGCGCTACAAAGCCAACAAGCTCGACAATGTGATCGAGGCGATCAACGCCACCGGCTACGGCCTGACGTTCGGCGTGCACACGCGCATCGACGAGACCTGGCGCAAGGTGTTCGCCGGGGTCAAATGCGGCAACACGTATGTGAACCGCAATCAGATCGGCGCGATTGTCGGTGTGCAGCCGTTCGGTGGGCAGGGGCTTTCGGGCACCGGCCCCAAAGCCGGCGGCCCACAATACCTGCATCGCTTTGTCACCGAGAGCGGCCCCGCTGTGGACAGCCCCGGCGGTTGGTCCGACTTGCATGTGGACGACAAGCTCGCCGCCAAAGCCAGCATCGCTACGGCTATGAAGACCGTGACCGATATCGGCGGTAAGTGGGATGTGCCCGCAGAAGAGCGTGCCGATATCATCGAAGACGTGGCGGATGCGCTGGAATCCGGCTCGGGTGCTGATGCGCTGTCCGATTTCGAAGGCGCGCGGGCGGCAAGTTATTTGCGCGCCTATGCTGCCCACGTTGACGCGCATTTTTGCGAACCGGTTTCGCTGCCCGGCCCGACCGGTGAGCGGAACGAGCTTTCTATGGTCCCGCGCGGCCCGGTGTTGTGTTTGGCGGCCAGTGGCGGCAACGGCATCAGTGCATTGGCCGTCGAGGCCGGTGCCGCCTTGGCGACCGGTAACGCCGCTGTGCTGTTCCATCCGGACCCGGGTGTCGCCGATGCGCTGGCGCGGGTGTTCATTAAGGCAGGTGTCGACAAAAAAGCTATTACGGTGATCGAAGCCGGGGCCGACGGCGCTTTGGCCGATGTGGTCGGCGCCGCGGGGATTGAGGCTGTGGCCTATGCCGGGCCGCTCAAGTTCGCCGCCGAGATCAACCGCACCCTGGCTGCTGCCGACGCGGCGATCCGCCCGGTGATCTATTTCCGCGAAGACCCGGCGATGAACGCCGGCGCCGGGCAACCGCTGGCGGGCAGCTCGAACTATGTGGAACGCTTCGTTCACGAGCGCTCGTTGTCCATCGACACCACGGCGTCGGGCGGCAACGCCTCGCTGCTGTCGATCGAAGACGGTGGTACCAGTTTGCCGGGCGAGGTGTAGGACTCGTGGAAGGGGAGGTCCCGGATAAGCCCTCCGGGCTTTCCGGGATGACGAAATATTTACATCGTCATCCCGGACGCCGAAGGCGATCCGGGACCTCCCCGCCACACGTGCATCCGCCGCTTGCCCTGACCCACCCCAACCCGTAAAACAGAGCATGTTCGGATTCTCACTCCCCAAGCTTATTTTGTTGGCGCTGATCATCATCGGCGTCTGGCAGGGCTTTAAGTATTTGCAGCGTCGCACCGAAGTGCAGGCCGCGAAAAAGAACGAACGCGTCCGCGAATCCCGCCGCGAAACCCAAGGCACCGCCGACCCGGTCGAAGATATGACCCGTTGTCAGGTCTGCAACACTTTCGTCGCCGGCACCGGCGCCAAGTCTTGCGGTCGCAAAGACTGCCCGTATCCGGACTGAGGCGGGCGCCGTAACCACGGACTTAGCCTTGATCCCTCGGCGCGCGGCCCGTATGTTGCGGCGCAACGAAAACGGAACGAAAAGCCCCGCTGATGGCGCCCGCACCGAACAAAGACACCTGCTTTCAACGATTGATCTTGAAGCTGCAGAATTACTGGGCTGATCAGGGCTGCGTGATCTTGCAGCCGTTGGATATGGAAGTCGGCGCCGGCACGTTTCACCCGGCGACCACGCTGCGTGCCTTGGGCCGGGCTGACGACGTTTGGAACTGCGCCTACGTGCAGCCGTCGCGCCGTCCCACCGATGGCCGCTACGGCGAAAACCCGAACCGGTTGCAGCATTATTACCAATTCCAAGTTTTGATGAAGCCGAGCCCGGCCGACATTCAGGACCTGTATCTCGAAAGCCTGCGTGTGCTGGGTATCGATCCGGCGATGCACGATATCCGCTTCGTCGAAGACGACTGGGAAAGCCCGACGTTGGGGGCCTGGGGCCTCGGCTGGGAAGTCTGGTGCGACGGTATGGAAGTGACGCAGTTCACGTACTTCCAGCAAGTCGGCGGTTATGACTGTAATCCGGTGCCGGTCGAGTTGACCTATGGCCTGGAGCGTTTGGCGATGTACGTGCAGGGCGTCGAAAACGTCTATGATCTGGATTGGGACGGCATCGACAAAGCCAAGGGCGGCAAGACCTATGGCGACGTATTCTTGCAGGCCGAGCGTGAATATTCCGCCTATAATTTTGAGCACGCGACCACCGACATGGTGCGTAAACACTTCGAAGATGCCGAAGCCGAATGTCAGCACGTGCTGGACGCCGGCGATCACGAACGCCTCGTGCTGCCGGCCTATGATCAATGCCTGAAGGCCTCGCACCTGTTTAACTTGCTGGATGCGCGGGGCGTGATTTCGGTCACCGAACGCCAAGCCTACATCGGCCGCGTCCGCGCACTCGCCAAAGGTTGCGCCGAAGCCTGGATGCGCCAGCACAATGCCCTGGGGGACGCCCAATGACTTTCCCCCCATGCCTCTCCTGCCATGCCCACGTCTCCCCCCGTCATTCCCGCGCAGGCGGGAATCCACCCCGTGACATGGACCCCCGCCTGCGCGGGGGTGACGCGTACGCAAAGGGGCGGCGCGATGAGAAGGGGCAGTGCAATGCCTGAACTCCTCCTCGAAATCCTGTCCGAAGAAATTCCGGCGCGCATGCAAGCGCGGGCGGCCGATGATCTGAAACGTCTGGTGACGGATGGTTTGAAAGCGGCCGGCCTCGAATTTTCAAGCGCCGACGCCTACGTCACGCCGCGCCGCTTGGCGCTGGTCGTCGACGGCCTGCCGGACAAGCAGCCCGACGTCTCCGAAGAAAAACGCGGCCCCAACGTCAACGCCCCCGAACAAGCCATCAACGGTTTCAAAGGCTCGCTCCCCGAAGGTGCCGTGATCGAAGAACGCGAAACGCCGAAGGGTGTGTTCTTGTTCGCGATGATTGATAAAAAAGGGGAGGCTGCCGAGCGTGTTATTATAAAAGTGATCAATAATAGTCTGCTTGATTTCGACTGGCCAAAGTCAATGCGTTGGGCGAGTACTGTTTTTCGCTGGGTACGCCCCATTCACGGTATCCTCGCGTTATTTGATGGTGAACCACTAAATATGTCGTGGGGTTTAGGTACTAGAAACCTAGAGAATCCAGATGCAAAAAGTATTGCATTTGACTGGAGTTCGACGACTCTCGGTCACCGCTTCTTAGCTCCTGGATTGATCATCGTCTCCGACTTTGCCGATTACAAACAAAAGCTTCTGGCCGCCAAGGTCATGCTCGATCCCGCAGATCGGCACGCTAAAATCGAAGCCGACGCCAAGGCGTTGTGCGAAGCGGCCGGTTTGTCGCTCAAAGACGATCCGGGCCTGCTCGACGAGGTCACGGGGCTGGTCGAATGGCCGGTCGTCTATATGGGGCAGATCGACGATGATTATATGGACCTCCCCGACGAGGTGCTGTCGACGTCGATGCGGTCACACCAGAAATATTTTTCGACGTTGGACAGCGACGGCAAACTCGCCAACCGTTTCATCGTCGTCGCCAATACCGAGACGCTGGACGGCGGCAAGCAAGTGATCGCCGGCAACGAACGCGTGCTGCGTGCGCGCCTGTCCGACGCCAAATTCTTCTGGGACCAAGACCGCGCCGTGAAGCTAGAGACCCGCGTCGATGCGCTCAAAGACCGGGTGTTCCATGCCAAGCTCGGCAACTTGTTCGAGAAAGTCGCGCGCGTCGAAGCGTTGGCAGCAGAGATTGCACAGCATGTTGACGGCGCTGATGCGGCCACCGTCAAACGCGCCGCACGCCTCGCGAAAGCTGACCTGTCGACCGGCATGGTCGGCGAGTTCCCCGAGCTTCAAGGTGTCATGGGTCGCTACTACGCGCTCAATGACGGTGAAGATGCGGCGGTCGCCGATGCGGTCGCCGAACACTATGCGCCGCAAGGCCCGAACGACACCTGCCCGACCGCACCGGTCAGCGTCTGTGTCGCCTTGGCCGACAAGATCGACACCTTGGTCGGATTCTTCGCCATCGACGAAAAGCCGACTGGCTCCAAAGACCCATACGCGCTGCGCCGTGCTGCGTTGGGTGTGATCCGGTTGGTGCTGGAGAATGGGCTGCGGATTCCACTTTTGGATGTCTTCACGCATGCGCATGGGCAGCTGGGTACGGGCGATGATCCATCGGTTGATCTGATGACGTTTTTTGCCGACCGCCTCAAAGTTCATTTGCGCGAGCAAGGCGTGCGTCACGATCTGATCGACGCGGTAATGGCGCTCGGCAATGAAGATGATCTCGTGCGGCTGGTCGCACGCGTGCATGCGCTGCAGGGTTTCCTCGGCACCGATGACGGGGCGAACTTGCTGACCGCCTATAAACGCGCCGCCAACATTTTGCGGATCGAAGAAAAGAAAGAAGACAAAACATACGGTGGCGAGTCGTCCATCGACGCCGCTGTCGAGCCGGAAGAACATGACCTGATCAACGCCATCACGACCCACGGGCCGAAGATTCTCAGCGCGATTTCGCGCGAAGACTTCAAAGCGGCGATGGCTTTAATGGCTGAATTCCGCGCGCCGGTCGATGCGTACTTTGATAAGGTCACCGTCAATGCCGACGACCCGGACGTGCGCGAGAACCGGTTAAAGACGTTGGCGCATGTCCGGCGCACCATGGATCAAGTTGCCGACTTCTCGAAGATCGAGGGCGGCAAGGCCTGACGGTCATCGGACAACATCACCAATCCGTCATTCCCGCGCAGGCGGGAATCCATGGCGGGGCGGTGGACCCCCGCCTTCGCGGGGGTGACGAGAGTGATTTAGAAGAATGTTATCTACATTAGGTGATTGAAAATATTTGGAAGAATTTGTGTAACCCTTGACGGCGGCACAGCGTTTTCCAAGGTAGCAAAAGCGGCGTAACCGCCATATCGTCATCCCGGAAACGGCGCAGCCGGTATCCGGGACCTCCCCGTCAACCGGGACGACGATAATAAACCGAATACACGGAGGCGAATTGAGTTATGAGTAAATGGGTTTATGCGTTCGGCGACGGGGCGGCTGAAGGTAGCGCCGATATGAAGAACCTGTTGGGGGGCAAGGGCGCCAACTTGGCCGAGATGGCCAACCTTGGTTTGCCGGTGCCGCCGGGCTTCACCGTCACCACGGAAGTCTGCACCCATTTCTATGACAATGGCGAAACCTATCCGGACGACCTTAAAGAGCAAGTCATCACGGCGCTGAAAAAAGTCGAAGACGGTTTGGGCCGCAATTTCGGCAGCGTCGATAAGCCGTTGCTGGTATCGGTGCGTTCGGGCGCGCGTGCGTCCATGCCGGGGATGATGGACACGGTCTTGAACCTGGGCCTCAACGACGACACCGTTGCAGCGTTGGCCGAAGAAAGCGGTGATGCGCGCTTTGCCTTTGATAGCTATCGGCGCTTTATCACCATGTTTTCCGACGTCGTGCTCGGTGTCGATCATGGCGAATTCGAAGAAATTCTCGATAATTTCAAGGCCGACCGGGACTTGCGCCTCGACACCGATCTCAGCGCCGACGATTGGAAGCTGTTGGTGCCGATGTACAAAGAACGCGTCCGCGATGTGCTCGGTAAGCCGTTCCCGCAAGATCCGCACGACCAGCTTTGGGGTGCCATTGGTGCCGTGTTCGGCTCGTGGATGAACAACCGTGCCAAAACCTATCGCCGCTTGCATGACATTCCGGCGAGTTGGGGTACGGCGCTCAACGTGCAGGCGATGGTGTTCGGCAACATGGGCGACGACTGCGCGACGGGCGTGTGTTTTTCGCGCAACCCGGCCAACGGCGAGAACGCATTTTACGGCGAATACCTGGTCAATGCGCAAGGCGAAGACGTGGTCGCCGGCATCCGCACACCGCAAAACCTGACCAAGCTTGAACGCGAAACCGCCGAGAACGATCTGCCGTCCATGGAAGAAGCCATGCCGGAAACGTTCAAAGAGCTTTGCGACATCCGCGCGCGCTTGGAAGCGCACTATAAAGACATGCAGGATATGGAATTCACGATCCAACAGAACCGTCTGTGGATGCTGCAGACCCGGTCCGGCAAACGTACCGCCAAAGCGGCACTGAAGATCGCCTGCGATATGGTCGACGAAGGCGTGATCACAAAAAAAGAAGCCGTGCTGAGGATCGAGCCCGGCCAGTTGGATCAACTGTTGCATCCGATGCTCGACCCCGACGCCGACCGCGTCATCATCGGGCGTGGCCTGCCGGCCTCGCCGGGGGCTGCGACCGGCGGCATCGTGTTTACCGCCGAAGATGCGGAATCCGCTGCGGCCAAAGGTGAAAGCGTGATCTTGGTGCGCACCGAAACCAGCCCTGAAGACATCGGCGGCATGCACTCGGCACAAGGTATTTTGACGACGCGGGGCGGCATGACCAGCCACGCGGCCGTGGTTGCACGCGGCATGGGTAAGCCGTGCGTGTCCGGCGCCGGTGAAATCCGCGTCGATGCAGCCAACAAGTCGCTGACCTGCCTCGGCCACACGTTTGGCGAAGGTGATGTCATCACGTTGGACGGCACGACCGGGCAAATCATGGAAGGCGCGGTCGACATGATTCTGCCCGAGTTGACCGGCGATTTCGGCAAGCTGATGGTGTGGGTCGATGAATTCCGCACGCTGGGTGTCCGCGCCAATGCCGAGACCGAGGCGGACTCCAAGACCGCCCGCAAGTTCGGTGCCGAGGGCATCGGCCTGTGCCGGACCGAGCATATGTTCTTCGAGCCGGCGCGCATCATCCACATGCGGCAAATGATCATGTCGAACAGCGAAGAGGCGCGCCGCGCAGCGTTGAAGAATTTGCTGCCCTATCAGCGCGACGACTTCGAGAGCCTGTTCCGAATCATGGAAGGCCACCCGATTACGATCCGCTTGTTGGATCCGCCGCTGAACGAATTCCTGCCGCACTCCGAAGAAGAGCTGGCCGAAGTTGCGAAAGCTGCCGGCGTGACGCTGAAAGACATCAAGATCCGCAAGAACCAGTTGGACGAAGCCAACCCGATGTTGGGTCACCGTGGCTGCCGGCTCGGAATTACGTATCCGGAAGTCTATGAAATGCAGGCTCGGGCGATCTTTGAAGCCGCCGTCAAAGTCATCAACGACGGCATCGATGTGGTGCCCGAAGTGATGATTCCGCTGGTCGGCATGCGCACCGAATTGGACGCCATGGCTGATGTTGTGCGGGCGACGGCAAGCGCTGTGATGAAGGAATCCGGTAAGGAATTCCCGTATTTGGTCGGCACCATGATCGAGTTGCCGCGCGCCTGTTTGCGCGCCGGCGACATTGCCGAGACGGCGGAATTCTTCAGCTTCGGCACCAACGACCTGACGCAGACCACGTTCGGGTTCTCGCGCGACGATGCGGCGCCGTTTTTGGATGTCTATCACCGCAAGGGCATCATGGAGGCTGACCCCTTCATGACCATCGACGTCGACGGTGTCGGCGAGTTGGTGAAGCTTGCGGTCGAACGTGGCCGCAAGACGCGGCCCGACATCAAGCTCGGTATCTGCGGTGAACACGGCGGCGATCCGGCCTCAATCCAATTCTGTCAGAACGCCGGATTGGATTACGTGTCGTGCTCACCTTACCGCGTGCCGATCGCGCGCTTGGCCGCCGCACAGGCGGCGCTGAAGGCTTCTGCATGAGTGATCGCCTGCAAGACGGCTGCATCTTTTGCATGATCATCAAGGGCGAGATTCCGTCCTTCACGATCTATGAAGACGATGCCACAAAGGCGTTTATGGATATCAATCCGCTGACGCCCGGCCACGCCTTGGTGATTCCGAAGTTCCATACGCCAAATATTTATGAAGCGCCCGCCGATAGCCTGGGCCAGGTGATGACGACGGTCGGCAAAGTGTCGCGCGCTGTCGATCGCGTGATCGCGCCTGAAGGCATCAACATCCTTCAGGCGAACGGCGCCGGCGCCGGTCAATCGGTGTTTCACATTCATTTCCATGTTATCCCGCGCGCCGCCGACGATGGCTTCACCATGAATTGGCCGCAAGTCCCAGGTAACATGGACGATATCGGTAAATTAGCCGAAACCCTCCGCGCCGATATCGCCCAATACGCATAGCCCCTCACAATCCGAATCTAAAACATATACAAAGCTGTCATAATTTGGTAAGTATTCTTCGGTATAATACCTCTTGAACGAGTAAAAGTGCCGAAATGAACGTTTTGAATCAAGATATTTGGCGCCAAGGCGAGCCCGTTATGGGGGTGCTGTTCGTGTGCACCGACAATGCCCGACGCTCGTTGATTGCCGAAGCCTTGCTGCGTGATCAGGCCATGCCGGGTGTGCGCGCGTTCAGTGCCGGTATCCGACCGGCAGACCATGCCGATCCGTTCACCTTGTCGGCGTTGACGCTGGCCGGTCTTGGGACGGCGGGTCTTTGGCCGAAAGACTGGCAGAGCTTTGCCGATCACTCACCTGCGGTGATCAATGCCGTGGTTTGTTTAGGCTACGATGTTGAAGCCGACATAGGGCGCAGCTTTCCTGGGGACCTAGAATATTTCAATTGGCCGCATCCGTATCCTCGCGAACGTTCGGCGTTGCATCACCACGGTGTGTGGCGGGACATTCATGCGCTGCGCCCGCGCATTGATCAGCTATGTGAAGACCTGCGGTCGATGCAGGAATTCAGTCTCGCGCGTGGCAGCCATTAAGTTTATCGTCTGACGAAATAGGTGACGTCCGGCAACGGGCGTTCGTCGAACATTTCGGCGTCTGCAGATAATGCGCGGCGGCAGAACGCCAGCATGTCGGTCGGCTCGATATAATACAGCCCTTGGAATTTTTCTTCTTCGTCTTTCCGCAACATGTTGAATGCCAAGCCTTTGTCGGTCATCGACCAAAGGTGCTTGAGGTTGTCTTCAACGTAATCCCGCCATGCCGCTTCGTCGGCGCCGCCATGCATATTATAAGTGCCACACGCAAAGCTGTAATCGGCGCGCTCGGTCGCGATCATCTTGCGGTGAAATTTTGCGCGGGGGTCGCTGATACGATCACGGCACGCCGCGATCATTTCTTGGGTGATGTCATAGCCGATGTAGCGGCTACCGTTCATCACGGAAAGCGGGTGCAGGTAGTCAAACATCGCGCCGTAGCCGCAGCCCAGGTCATTGATGACGATGCCGCCGTCTGCTGCGTCTTCGGGGCTGATGATCTCGCACAGGCGCTCGAAACGGCGCACTTGCCAATGCTCGCCCCGCCAAAACACGCCTTTGGCGGTGGTGCCACATTGATCGAGCCGTTGGCCGTACAGGCGGGCCACGGGCGCCAAAAGTCTGGGGGCGCGTTTGAAGATGTTGAATGTCACGCGATGACGCTAGCGCATCAGCGCAGGCTTGGCGAGGTCAAGCGTCGGTCAGTCTGCGGTCTCGACGTCCGGAATGATCATCCAGTCGGGGACGTGCGCGTGTGCGATGTTGCCGTCGATGTCCAACGGCGCGCCCGCGCGGATCGCTTCTAAGCGCAACATGGCGATGCCGCCTGCGTTGCTGACCGAGCGCACTTCGCCGACATTTTTGCCGTCCAACGTAATCGCCGCACCCGGTGTAATCGGCCCACCATCAAAGCTGACCGGCACCAGGCGCTTTTTGATCAGGCCGCGGTATTTGGTCCGCGCCGTCAGTTCTTGGCCCATGTAACAGCCTTTTTTCCAATCAACGCCGTGCAATTCGTCAAACCCACTTTCCAGCAAGATGGATTTGTCGGCGATCAGGTCGGTAGGCGCTTCGGGCAGTCCCAGCGCGATACGATGGCGTTGATATTCTTCTTCGCTGGCCTCTTCGCCACCAAGCGCTTTTGGATCGGCATTCGCCGGCACAAAGGCCCGCGCGCCTGCATCGGCAAGGCGTGGATCTGCATAGGCAATGATGCCGCCGTCGAGTACGTGCTGGCCCTGGCCCAAATCAAGCGCCGACAGCGAATCTGCGCCGAAAAGCGCGTATATGTGCACGGCCTCGCCGAGGTTCTCCAACGTCACCTTGGCGCGTAGCTTGTACATGTTGAGCTTTTTCAGCAATGATTCTGCGTCCGCCGCCGGGCAGTCCAATAGTAAACGCTCGCCATCGCCGATAATGAAGAAATCCGCCAAGAACTTGCCTTGCGGCGTCAAAAGCGCAGCGTATACGGCGCGGCTGCCGTCAGCGTGGATGACATCGTTCGAGACCAGACCCTGCAGAAAACTGAACCGATCTTCGCCGCCCAGCGCCAAGACACTGCGATCACTGCGTTTTATACATTTCATGGTACAATGCCTCCGTTGCGGTATCCCTAATGTGGGGTGCCGGTGCGGGGCAGCGCAAGGGGTGTGCGGGTCATGGAGACGGCCAAAGTCTTGCATCGCCTGGAAGCCCCCGTATAAGAAGGCGACGCCAAACGTCAACGGGGCTAACGATTGACGTAATATTGCGGAAGGACGGCATGCGGCTATTACTGGTGACATCAACGCGGGTGGGCGATGCGATCCTGTCTACAGGTATTCTCGCGCGCCTCTTGGAACAGAATCCGGGCATCCGTGTCACCGTTGCGTGCGGCCCGGCGGCCGCATCGTTGTTCGAAGCCGTACCTGGGATCGAGCGGATTATCGTCCTCGATAAAATGGTGTTTTCCATGCACTGGGTTTACCTTTGGTGGCAGACCGCGATGCGGCGCTGGGACATTTTGGTCGACCTCCGCAACGCACCGATCACATATTTGATCAGCGGGCGTACCCGCTATCGGATGATTCGCTCCCGTGACGAGGGATTGCGCCTTATTCGCTTGGCCCGCGTGATCGGCGCCGAAGATGATCCGCCTGCGCCGAAAGTCTGGATTGATGAGGAACGGCGTGCGAAAGCCGTCGATTTGATCCCGGACGGTCCGCCGGTGCTTGCCATTGGTCCGACGGCGAACTGGCGCGGCAAGCAATGGCGTGGACAATGTTTTGCTGAGTTGGCGGAGCGGCTGACCGGTCCCGACGGCATCATGCCGGGCGCGCGGGTCGCGGTGTTCGGGCGCAGCGACGAACGGCCGATGGCGTTGCCGCTGATCGAAAGCGTCCCGGATGCGCGCTTGTTGGACTTGGTCGGCGGCTATGATCTGTTGACGGTGGCGGCATGCCTGGAACGCTCGGCGCTTTATATCGGTAACGATTCCGGCTTGATGCACTTGGCGGCGGCAACCGGCACACCGACGTTGGGCTTGTTTGGCCCGTCGCCGGCAGAGCAATACGCCCCATATGGTCCGATGTGTGATTATGTGAAGACCCGTGTCGCGTTCGACGACATCTTCCCGGAAAACTTTGACCACCGAAACACCGATACCCTGATGGACAGCCTCAGCGTCGATCAGGTTGAAGATGCGGCAGCGAAACTGTGGTCACGCGCCAAGGGTGTTGCGGCGTGAGCTTTGAGCCCAAACTTTCCGCTGTGATCAGCGTGCACAATGAACAACACCAGCTGGCGGCGTGCTTGGATACGCTCAGCTTCGCCGATGAAATCGTCGTGTTGCTGGATAAATGCACGGACGACTCCAAAGCCATTGCCGAACGCTATACGGACCGCATCATCGAAGGCGCTTGGGATCTCGAAGGGGCGCGGCGGAATGCCGGCATTGATGCCTGCCGGGGCGCATGGATTTTTGAAATTGATGCGGATGAGCGGGTGCCGGATACCCTCAAAGATGAAATCCTCAAGACGGTTCGGACAACCACAGCAGATTGGCATGAGATCCCCGTCGACAACTATGTCGGCACACGGCTGGTGCGCTGGGGTTGGGGGGCGTCGTTCGGCAAGGCGGCGTATCCGGGCTTGTTCAAAAAAGGTGTGAAGCGGTGGGGTCTACAGCGCGTGCATCCGCCGCTTGATTGGTCGGGCTCCAAAGGGGCGATGCTGCAAAATCGCCTCGTGCATTATGTGGACCGGGATATCTCGGACATGATCAAGCGGCTGGATAATTATTCGACGGCGCGCGCTTTAGATTTATTGGACAGTGGTGACGTTGGCTCGCTCGCCAACAACGTGCGGCGGTTTTTCTCACGGTTCATCAAATGCTTCGTGGCGCGCAAAGGCTACCGGGAAGGCGGCCTTGGGCTGTTGATTGCCATATTTGCGGGCTTGTTCCCGTTGTTGTCACACATCAAAGCCCGCGATGCGCAAACCAAGGCGTCACATGCTGACGAGCGCACGGTCTGAAATGGCGACCATTATTCTTGCCGACGACGGGATCGAATTCGACGGGCACACGCCAGAGACCCGGCCCTTGGGCGGCGTTGAATCCTCCGTCATTCAATTGATGGAAATACTCGCGGCGAACGGTCATACGGTCACGGTCTACAATAATTGTGCGGCTGCCCTGGATCATAAGGGCGTGCACTGGCGGCCGATTGCAGACGGTGTGCCGAACACGGCAGACTTATATATCGCGAATCGCGGCGACAAACTTTTGAAGCTGTGCCCGGACGCTAAGCGGACGGTTTTCTGGACCCATAATCCATGCGGCTACATGCTGAAAGCCCGCTATCTTTGGCAGCTTTGGCGCAGGCGCCCGGTGATCGTGTTCATTGGCAGCTATCACGCGACGACGTTGCCGGGCTGGGTACCGGACGGTGGTAGACGGACGATCCCGTATGGCCTGCCGGATCTTTTCTGTCGTGCCGGTGCCGCCGACGCACCGCCGGGGCCGCGTGCAGTGTTCACCTCGAACCCTCTGCGTGGGCTGGATTGGCTTTTGGATATCTGGGCTGAGCACATTGAGCCGCAGGTTCCCGGCGCCGAGCTGCATGTGTTTTCAGGCGCAGCCACCTATGGCGCCGCCGGCGCTCGCAAGGCCGACGCTATGGGCCAAGTGCTGGCGAAAGCGCAGGCGTTGGAGTCCCAAGGTGTGCGGCTGCGCGATCCGGTCGACAAAGCTAAGCTGGTTGAAGAACTGCGCTTAAGCCGCGTGATGCTGTATAAAGGTGACATCAACGAGACCTATTGTTTGGCGGTTGCCGAAGCGCAGGCGATGGGGGTACCCGCCGTCTTAAAGCCGATTGGTTCCATGCCCGAGCGTGTGATTGATGGCGAGACCGGGTTTTTGGCAGACGACGATGAAGCCTTCGCCCTTGCCGCGCGGCGCCTGCTCACGGATGATGCGCTTTGGGCTGGGCAGCATGCCCAAGCCCTGAAAACCCAACGTCAGTGGCGCTGGCCCGAGGCCGCCGCCGCGTTTGAGGAATTGATCCTAGTCTGATGAGAGTTCTACAAGCCATGGCCGGTGCGGAGTTTGGTGGCGCCGAAGCGTTCTTCGTGCGTCTCGCAATTGCATTGGGCCGCACTGATATCGAACAGCGGGTCGTCATCCGCGCCAATCCGGCGCGCGCGCAAATGTTGCGCGACGGTGGTGTCGAGCCGATTGAGTTGCCGTTCGGTGGTCGCTTTGACTTCGCCACCGGGCGCGCGCTGAAACGCGAGATCGCGAGCTTCAAGCCCGACGTCGTGTTGAGCTGGATGAATCGTGCCACGGCAATGTGTCCGTCCGGTGATTATGTGCATGCGGCCAGACTCGGCGGCTATTACGATCTCAAGTATTATCGCAACTGCAAGCACCTGATCGGCAACACCCGCGACATCGTCGATTATCTGGTCGAGCACGGCTGGGATAAAGAGTGCGCACATTACCTGCCCAATTTTGTGCTCGAGCAAGAGGCCGAGCCGATCCCGCGCAAAGATCTTTATACGCCGAAAGGCGTGCCGTTAATCGTGGCGCTGGGAAGGTTGCACGAAAACAAAGCTTTCGATGTTTTACTGCGCGCCATCGCCCGGGTGCCCGATGTGTATTTGTGGCTGGCCGGTGATGGCCCGCTCAATGCCGAGCTGCAGAAGCTCGCCGAAGATTTAGGCATCAAGCCGCGCGTTCGCTTTTTAGGCTGGCGCGACGATACTGCCGCACTGCTGCGTTCGGCGGATTTGTTCGTTTGCCCGTCCCGTCACGAGCCGCTCGGCAACGTGGTGATCGAGGCTTGGGCACAAGGCTTGCCGGTGGTTGCCGCCGATAGCATGGGGCCTGGAATGTTGATTGAGGATATGGAGACCGGTGTGCTGGTCCCAACCGACGACGACGTGATGCTCGCCCGTGCCATTCGCACCGTGCTGGGCGACGAAAATCTATCTCAGCGTATCGCGCGGCAGGGCTATGAAGCATATCGCGCCAACTTCACCGAAGAACAAGTGGTGAAGCAGTACCTATCGTTTTTCGAAGACATCACGGGCTGAGCCATGTGCGGGATTGCCGGTTTGATGAGCACCGACAGCGCCACCCCGGCGATGACGGTGCTGAATGCGATGGCGGATGCTCTCGCGCACCGTGGCCCTGACGGCCACGGTACTTATGCCCAAGCCGACGTGGCGATGGTGCAGACGCGGCTTGCGATCATCGATCTGCAAACCGGCGACCAGCCGTTGTTCGCCCCGGCGCATGGCGCCAAGGACAGGGACGGTGATGCGGAACTCGCGCTTGTCGCCAATGGCGAGATTTATAATTACGTCGAATTGCGCGCGGCACGGTCGGGCATCGATTTTCGCACCGGCTCGGATTGCGAGACGGCGTTATATCTGTACCGCGAGCAGGGCATCGATTTTGCCGAGCATCTGCGCGGCATGTACGCCATCGCCATTCATGATCCGGTTGAACAGACCCTGACGCTGGCGCGCGATCCGTTCGGTATCAAGCCGTTATATTATGGCCTGACGGAAGACGGCTTTGCCTTTGCGTCCGAAGCGCAGGCGTTGTTGAAAGCGGGTTTGGCCGCGCCGAAAATATCACCGACCAAGCGTGATGAACTGCTGGCGTTGCAATTCACCACCGGTGCCGAGACCGTGTTCGACGGCATCTATCGTGTGCTGCCCGGTGAAACATTGGTGGTGAAGGCTGGGCGCATCGTCAGCCGCAAGATCATCGCCGCGTTGCCGCCGGGCCCGCCGAGAAAAGAGACCGAAGCCGTGGCACTCCGCCGCTTCGATGAGGTGATCGAAGACGCGGTCAACATTCACCAGCGCTCAGATGTGCCGTACGGGATGTTCTTGTCAGGCGGTATCGATTCGTCGGTGATCTTGGCGGTGATGCGCAGGCTCAATGCCGAGCCTGTGCACGCCATGACCGCAGGCTTTCCCGGCACCGATGCCCATGATGAGCGGGACCACGCGCGGGCCGTCGCTGAGGTCTGCCGTGCGCACTATGACGAGATTGCCGTTACCGGCGATGATTTCTGGCGCACCTTGCCGGCCATTGCGGCGGCAATGGATGATCCGGCTGCTGATTATGCGGTGTTGCCGACATATTTGCTGGCCGAACTTGCCCGCAAACGCGGCCTTAAGGTCGTGTTGTCGGGCGAGGGAGGCGACGAAATTTTCGGGGGTTACAGTCGCTATCGGCGCAGTGCCCGGCTGCGGCTGCTGGGCGGCAGACCGATGCGTGCGCGGGCGATCTTAGACGGTGCAGACGTTCTTTTGCATGACCCTGTCGGTTGGCGCAACGGGATTGCCATCGCTGAGGCCGAGGCCAAGCGGTATGGCCGCAGCGCCTTGCAAGCCGCGCAGGCCACAGATTGCGCGGATTGGCTACCGAATGATCTGCTCACCAAGTTGGACCGCTGTCTGATGGCACATGGCGTCGAAGGCCGGGTGCCGTTCTTGGACCCAGGCGTCGCCGACTTTGGATTTGCGCTCGCTGACCGGTTAAAGGTCAAGCACGGGCGCGGGAAGTGGCTGCTGCGGAAATGGCTGGAAACCGCGCTGCCCGAATGCAAGCCGTTCAGCAAAAAGCGCGGCTTCACGGTGCCGGTGGGTGATTGGATCGCAGAAAAGGGTGCAAAGCTCGGCCCGCTCGTCGCGGCTCAGCCTGGTATCGCCGACGTCTGCGACGCATCTGCCGTCGAACGTCTGTTCGCCGCCGGTGCGGATCAGGGCAAAGCGCAATGGACGCTGCTGTTCTACGCACTCTGGCACCGACATCACATTGAGGGCGCGTCCGCATCCGGAGATGTGTTTGACGTGCTCGCCGAGGGGCGACGATGAACAAAACGCGGCGAGGGGGAGGTCCCGGGTCGCGCTTCGCTTGCCCGGGGTGACATTTTTTTTACATCTCGTCATCCCGGAATCGCATAGCGATATCCGGGACCTCCCTCGTTATTGCTTAAACGCCGATTGCCGTGATCCGCTTAACAATAAAATCACCGGTTTTGTTGGAAATACGCACACCGTCGAACGGGTCGGAGAAACCGCGATCGGTGACCGAAATCACGGTCTTCCCATCGACAGAGACGGTCATCTTGCCGTCCGTGTCGCGCGACCAGACTATGGCGTGGTATTTTTTATCTTCAAGGTTCAGCGGCTGCGCCGAGGTGTCGACGACGGTCGACCCGCTGTTGCCGACCCGGTGCACCTGCAGCCCTTTGCCACTGACATACAGCAGGCGATAGCCGATCCGCGCTGCATCGCCTTGAAACACGCCGAGCTCTAGATGCCCGTTGTCGACCCATGACGAGACTTCGGCACTGATCTGGAAGGCGTTTGAAATAGGCACGCGGGTAATGATGGCGTTTTCGACCGCCGCGGTCTGCTCTGGAACGCCAGCCGCGCGCTTCAGAATAGTACCGAAAATCGCCTTGGCGATATCTTCGCCGCTGTCACCGCTCGACTGCGTCTGAGTATCGCTTGTTTTAGTGAGAACCCGGTTGCGGAGCCCCCAGCCCTGTTCGATGAAATATTCTCCGGATATCACCTGCCATGCCGCGTTGGCAGTATAATTACCGTCCGTAAACGCATCATCCAAAACGATGGTGTTCCAGGGCACGGTGGCACCGTTGGCCAGTGTGCGGAGGTCGCGGAGGAACGCGGGGTCCGCGGCGCGGGCCTTTTCCGCGTCATCAATCAATTTGTTCAGGCGCGCGATCATCTCTTTGAGCCGCGCATCGGCATTCTGCGCCGCAGCGCTCGATTGCGCGTTCGGATCGGACCACGTTGAATAGCGGTTGGTGTCTTGCGCCGCGCCAGGTGCGGCGATGCTGACGAGCAGCGCGGCCAAAGCCAACGTCAAAGGTTTGCGCATGCTGATGTCCTTTCATGGGTGCTGAACGATCATTATATCACGGGAATCAAAATGCAGGCCTGAAAACATTTGAAAACATTTGAAAACATTTCCGTGTGCTGGACAGGGCGTAAAAATCATGTCAGCAAATGGATATGACCGAAACAGATCAATTGACGCTCCGCCGCCCCGATGACTGGCACGTGCATTTTCGTGACGGCGCGATGTTGTCTGCCGTGGTCCCGGCAACGGCCACGGTGTTCGCGCGCGCCATCGTGATGCCGAACTTGGTGCCGCCGGTGACCGATGTCGCGGCGGCCAAAGCGTACCGAGATCGCATTATGGCTGCCGTGCCGGATGGCGTGACGTTCACGCCGTTGATGACCGCGTATCTGACCGACAGCATCGACTCGGCTGAACTCAGGCGCGGCCATGAAGCCGATGTGTTCACGGCGGCGAAACTGTATCCCGCCGGCGCCACCACCAATTCCGACAGCGGCGTCACCGACGTCGCCAAGATCATGCCGGTACTGCAAACCATGCAAGACATCGGCATGCCGTTGCTGGTGCACGGTGAGGTGACCGATGGAGATGTCGATATTTTCGATCGCGAAGCCGTGTTTATCGATCGTGTGTTGCAGCCGCTGCTGAAAGAGCTGCCGGGACTCAAGGTGGTGTTTGAACACATTACCACCAAAGACGCCGCCGATTTCGTGATGGCGGACAGCAGCGGTCGCTTGGGCGCGACCATCACTGCGCATCATTTGATGATCAATCGCTCCGATATTTTTAAGGGCGGCATCCGCCCACACCTGTATTGCCTGCCGATTGCCAAGCGCGAGCTGCACCGCCAAGCGCTGCGCAAGGCCGCAACCTCCGGTGACGCGCGGTTTTTCCTAGGCACCGACACCGCGCCGCATGCTGTACACCTCAAAGAAAGCGCTTGCGGATGTGCCGGGATCTACACGGCGCCGGTCGCGTTGTCGGCCTATGCGGATGTTTTTGATGAAGAGGATGCTTTGGATCAACTGGAAGCCTTCGCGTCCCTCAACGGCCCGGCGTTTTACGGCCTCGCCCCCAATGACGAGACCGTGACGTTGACCCGAACCCCATGGTCCGTACCAGCCAGCCTGCCCGCCGGTGCCGATTCCCTCGTCCCCTTCAAAGCCGGCGAGACCCTGAACTGGCAAGTTTCTAAGTAACCCCCTACATGCTGTCGGTCCTTCTATCCGACGTCATTCCCGCGCAGGCGGGAATCCATCTAGGCCGCCATGGACCCCCGCCTTCGCGAGGGTGACGGGAAAAGGCGTAAGTCGCGGTTAAACGACGGTCGCCGGAATCCGAGGCGCCGACATTTCACGAACTTTCATTGAATTTTCCGCGCATATGCATATGGTCTCGGTAACCAGAACCCGGGAGAATACTGATGAGCGATACAGAATTTAAAGCCCTCATGCTGAGCGCCGACGACGACGGCAAAGTCAGCCATGCGTTTGAGACCGTCTCGAACGACCGCCTGCCCGAGGGCGACGTCACGGTGGCGGTGAAATACACCACCTTGAACTACAAAGACGGCATGATTTTGAACGGCATCGGCAAGCTGGTGCGCGATTATCCGCATATCCCCGGTATCGATTTCGCCGGTGTCGTCGAAGACTCCTCGCACCCCGAATACAAAGCCGGTGACGAGGTGATCTTGACCGGCTGGCGCGTCGGCGAAGTGCATTGGGGCGGCTATGCGACCCGCGCACGGGTCAACGGCGATTGGTTGGTGCCGCTGCCGAAGGGCATCACGCTCGAACAATCCATGGCCATCGGCACGGCGGGCTTTACCGCAATGCTGGCGATCATGACGCTGGAAGCGCACGGCCTGACGCCGGATGCCGACAAAGACGTGCTGGTCACCGGCGGTTCCGGCGGCGTCGGATCGGTTGCTGTGTCGGTGTTGGCGAACTTGGGCTACAAAGTCGCGGCGTCGACCGGTCGGCAGGAGCAGCACGACTATCTGAAAAGCCTCGGCGCGACCACCATTGTGGAACGCGACGAGTTGGCCGAAGCCCCCCGCGGGCCGCTGTCGCGCGAGCGTTGGGCCGGCGCCATCGACAACGTCGGCGGCACCACCTTGCACCACGTGCTGACCACGCTCGGCTATTGGGGCACCTGCGCCTCGGTCGGTAATGCGGGCTCGTTCAAGCTCGACACCACGGTGCTGCCGTTCTTGCTGCGGGGCATCAACCTGTGCGGCATCGACAGCGCGACCTGCCCGAAGGACCGCCGTTTGGTGGCCTGGGACCGGTTGTCCAAGCAGTTGCCGATGGACAAACTGGATTCCGCAACCAACCGGGCAGGGTTTGCCGAGTTGCCGGAATTGGCGGGCAAAATCCTCAAGGGCGGCATCCGTGGCCGCTGCGTGATCGACGTCAACGGCTAGGCTTGGTGTTAACGAATTCTGCCTTAAGTGGTTGGAATCTCATAAAGCCGGTTCCCGGGGGTACGCCCGGGGCCGGCTTTTTCGATTTTGGCATCGAATCTGCAGTGTTTTCGTCATTGAGCGGTTTAGGAGACGAACAATGCTGAAAAAACTGTGTGCGGTGGGGGTGTTTTCTGGGGTGTTGACCGGATGCGGCTACGTCGACGCATACGAGCGTCAGGTCCACGCTTGGGAACCGGTGTACTGCTATCAATCGTTGGGGGCCGCGGAATGCTATCGCACCCCGAAACACGCCGATGCGCGCCGCCTGGTGAGCTATTACGGCCCCCATCCGAGCCGCTATGAGGCGCCGCCTGCGCTCACATTGCCGACCCCGAAAGCGCCCGTGATGGTCAACTATTGGGTGAAGGACCCGGAACCCACGCCCCGTCCGGCGCCGCGCGCAAATGCGTCCGGCGATTACGCCGACCGCCCTTGGCTGACCGAATCCGGCCGCGCCGAAACCGAAGCGCTTGAGGTCAAAACCGCGCTCGAGACCTCCGCAACCGGCACCCGCGCCTTGCTGCGCCGCATCGCCGACGGTGCCGCCGGGAGCACGGTTAAGGCCCAGAATGAAACGCAGCTTGATGCGCCGTCTGACTCGGCCCCGGAAATCTATATCGACATCCCCGAGCCGGATACGCAGGTTCGCTAACCCTTTTTCTACATCACAACCCCGCGACGGCTTCCCGGATATCGCTGCGCGATTCTGGGAAGTCACGGGTGGGGTAGGGGGTGCGCGCGCACCGCGAGCCACAGGACCTTCCGCGCCACCGATATTCTCCCCACATAACCCGCCCGGGCGTCTTGACAGAGCCCCCGGAACCCCGTAAATCCCCGGTCTTCCACGCCTGTGGCGGAGTAGCTCAGCTGGTTAGAGCAGCGGAATCATAATCCGCGTGTCGGGGGTTCAAGTCCCTCCTCCGCTACCAAAATCCAAATCTGTTGGAAATCAACGGGTTCACGAGGCGGCCTCAGTGCCGCCTCGACTGTTTGTGTAGCACTATATGGAGCGGAGACTACGTCGGTTCCGGTGCAGTTCAATATCCTTCTCAGCGTCCGTCAGCATTTCACCGGCCCGCACCTTTTCAAGCACGTTTATAGTTTCGTCACCGTCAGTTGCTTGTGCTTGTCGAGGACAGTTTTGCGGTGAGCGTCAAGTTGTTCGGCGAGATCGCTGATCTTGTCACGCATTGCTGGGGGTGCAATTGGGAAGGGAAACGCATCGAAGCAATATTGGTGGTTCCAGTCTATTTGCTTTCTGCAATAATTTTGCGGGCACTGTCGGCTTTGATGACGCAATTCTGAAACTCGTCGAACTGTTGTTGGGTTCGTGCCGCTGCGATCAGAGTCGCCGCACGCGCCCAGTCGATGGATTTGCCAATACTGTTCGCCTTTGCACGGCCGAGTTCATTTTCGGCGGCAGCCAGACGGGACTCGCAAGCCGGACCGAGCCCTCGGTCACCGACGTCCGCGCAGCCCGCCAGCAGGAGAGCGCCTATACCTGTAACCAAAATAACGTTTGCTCGTCTCATAAGCTCAACCTCATATCATCCGATTGTCAGGGTATAACGTCTCGAAAATACATCATGACGGTCAGGCGACGGGATGCAAGCTCAGGGCGCTAAAAACGTTTGCTAACCGTCAAAGTCGGTTCATCGCAAAAAAATAACCTCGACTAGGGGTTTTTCTTTATTGCCTGCGCAAATAGATGCACAGTCGAAAAAAAGGCGAACCCCGATGCACACCTTTAAGCTCACGCCCAAGCCGCACAGCGACTTTCGTCTGGAAATCAGCGAGATTCAGAAGCGATGCACGCTTGCGAAGTACGGCTATCGCCACAACAAAGTGGTGTATGGCTTTTGTGAAAAATTGCCTGACCTCGCAAAGCTGCAAGCTCTGGGGTTGAATATTGAAGAAATTCCTTTTGAGTCAGCGCATCTGACCCTGGCGCAGAATATGATCGAACGCGGCCGCGCAAAGTCGAAGCTTGAGCATCTGCAACATGATCACCTGGAAAACGGTGCGCAAAATGAGCCCGAACAAGCTGCCGTGCAGCAGAAGTTGACGGACTTAAACAACGCCATCCAAGCCACCAAAGAAGCGCTGGGCATTGACGGCACGCTCAGAACGTTGAAGTTCTAAGCCCGACGTTTTTAGGCCGCCCCCATTTTGTTTATCGGAGCCAAAATGAAACTCATGGCCCTTAATCTGCCCCGCGATTTTAACCAACGGGATTTAGAGAAATTATTCAAAGCGCATGGCACGGTGACAGCCTGCACACTGGTGCTTGATGACAAGAGCGGCGCGTCAAAAGGCTTTGGCTTTGTCGAGATGACACGCGACGAAGACGCGCTGGACGCGATGAAAAAATTACATGGCACCAAGGTGAAAAAGAACAAAATCCGCGTGAAGCCCGCAGCGTAATTTTCGGGGTGGCGGCCTGTTAGAAGGGCCGTTGAAAATCTGTGTGTCGGGGGTTCGAGTTTCTCCTACGCTCCTAAATTTAGTCCTGCGGCCCTTATCGGATCGCGGGGCTTTTGGTTTTTCAGCCATCCCCCTTGCCGGAGTAGGGGGCTGTGGGCTTAGAATGGGGCAACGTTAAAAATCAATAATCATCACACGCTCGCCCGGGAGGCCGCACCCTATGCCGAAAGATCAAGACCTCGACGCCACCTCGACGGACGTATTAACGGAAGCGGTGGAGGCTTGGTTGGCCGCGTTCAATGCCGCGCTGCAGGCGCGCGATGCCGACGCGGCAGCCGGGTTGTTTTGCGACGACGGGCACTGGCGCGACATCCTCAGCTTCACCTGGCATTTTGCCACGGCGAGCGGGCCGGTCGAGATCGCGGCGCGGTTGCGGGAGAGTTTTGAGACGGTGCAGCCCGGTGCCTTTCAGCTAGACCCGGCGCGCACCGCCCCCCGTTACGTCACCCGTGCCGGGACCGAATGCCTTGAAGCTTTGATCACGTTTGAAACGGCGAACGGCACGGCCAACGGCGTGTTGCGGTTGGTGCCCACCGGTGACGAAGACGCCCCCGGGTGGCGCTGCTGGATCATGCTGACGGCGCTGTATGCTTTAAAAGATCACGCCGAGCATATAGGGTTGCGTAAAGCCGGTGGCGATGCGTTCTCGCGGGAATGGGGCGGCAAAAACTGGCAGGATCTGCGTGACGAGGCGGCGGCCTACGCAGACCGTGACCCTGCCGTGATCGTCGTCGGCGGCGGGCAGGCCGGGCTTGGGGCGGCGGCGCGGCTGACGCACCTGGGTGTCGATACCTTGATCGTCGATTCCCACGCGCGCATCGGCGACAACTGGCGCACGCGCTATCACTCGTTGACCCTGCACAACGAAACCCAGGTCAACCATCTGCCATATATGCCGTTCCCGCCGACGTGGCCGACGTATATCCCAAAAGACATGCTGGCGAACTGGTTTGAATCCTACGTCAGCGCCATGGAACTGAATTATTGGACGTCGACCACCTTGACCGAAGGCCGCTATGACGATGATGCGGGCTGTTGGGAGGTGACGCTGAAACGCGGGGGCGAAACCCGCACCATGCGCCCGCGCCATTTGGTGTTCGCCACCGGCGTCAGCGCGATCCCGATCATGCCCGACCTGCCGGGGCTGGATGATTTCGCCGGTACGGTGATGCATTCTGGGGCCTACACCGAAGGCCGCGCTTGGGCCGGTAAGCGGGCCCTGGTGATCGGCACCGGCAACAGCGCGCACGACGTCGCCCAAGACCTGCACGCGTGCGGCGCCGATGTGACCATGGTGCAGCGGGCATCGACGCACATCGTCAGTCTTTCCGAGGCGCAGCGCGTCTATATGCTTTATAACGAAGGCCCGCCGACCCGCGATTGCGATCTGCTGGCCGCCGCGATGCCGTTTCCGGTGCTGAAAAATGCCTACCGGGCGGCGACGCAGATCAGCAAAGACATCGACAAGGATTTGCTGGACGGCCTCAACGCCGCGGGTTTTCGCACCAATGACGGCATCGACGATTGCGGCTTTCAGATGAGCTACCTTCAGCGCGGTGGGGGGTATTACTTCAACGTCGGCTGTTCCGACCTGATCGCAGCGGGCGAGATCAAGGTGCTGCCGTATGAGCAGATCGACCGCTTCTGTGTGGATGGTGCCAAGTTGACGTCGGGCGAGATTTTGAGTGCGGATTTGATCGTCATGGGGACTGGCTACAAAAATCAGCAAGACACCGCGCGTGTCTTTTTGGGGGACGCGGTCGCAGACCGCATAGGCCCGGTGTGGGGCTTTGGCGACGACGGCGAGTTGAACAACATGTGGAAGCGCACGCCGCAGCCTGGGCTTTGGTTTACCGCAGGTTCGTTGGCGCAGTGCCGAATTTTCTCGCGCTTTTTGGCGTTGCAGATCAAAGCCTGTGAGGAGGGGATGTTGCCGCTCACACGGGACGAACAGGGGGAGGCACAATGACAAAGAACTGGGCATTTACCCACAATAAAGCCAAGGATGCCACATGGACGCCGGGGCTCCGCGAGATTTTTGATTACCGCGATCTGGGCATCAAGGCGGCGACCCACGGCGACTATATCGCGCACGTGATCCGCGCCAACGGTCGCCATGAAGCCGATGCCGTGCAGCAATGGCACGTGCACCACTGCGATTTTCAATTCGTCATGGTGCTGAACGGCTGGGCTGAATTTGAATATGAAGGCGAGGGCGTGCACCGCATCGAAAAAGGCGACGTGGTCAACCAACGACCCGGCATCAAGCACCGCGAGATCGCGTGCTCCGACGACTTCGAAGTCCTAGAGATCGTCGCCCCCGCAGACTTCAAAACCGAGATCGTCGATCCGCCGGTGGGGTGAACGGAGGGTGCATGCCCTCTAACCACCGTCATTCCTGCCCGCTCCCCCCACGTCTTTTTGCCCGCCACCCGCGTCATTCCCGCGCAGGCGGGAATCCATGCGTTGATCATGGACCCCCGCCTTCGCGGGGGTGACGGGAAATGAGGAAGGGTGTGGGTGGTGGTGTGGTGGTGGTGCGCGGAGGTGGGAAGGTCCCGGGTCGCGCTCCGCTCGCCCGGGATGACGAGATATAAAAAATGCGTCATCCCGGAATCGCGGAGCGGTCTCCGGGATCTCCCCGTCGCCTAGTCCTCATCGCCGACGCTGATGTCGACCATCAGCGCGTTGGCGGTGGCATCTAGGGCGGACTCCAGGTCGTCTTCGGAAAGGCCGGCGGGTAAACGGACTTTGGCTTCGGCATAAAACAGCATGCCGCCGCCGACCGGCGCACCTTCGACCCAGGTGGCCATTTCTTCGACGCTGACATTCGCGCTCGCCAAGCAGCGGGTGACTTCCATGATGATGCCGGGATGGTCCGGCCCCATCAATGCCAAGTCCAACAGCGGGCCTGTTGCCACAGCGTCCGGCGTGTCAGCGGCGAATTTGACCATGACCTGAAAGTCGTCACCTTCGAGCGCCATCAGCGCGGCCCGGATATCGGCGGCCTTGCCGTCAGGGGCGGACACGCGCGCAACCCCGGCAAACGTACCGGCCAAGTGCGCCATCCGGCTTTGCAGCCAGTTGCCGCCGAGATCGGATACGGTCTTCGACAACTGTTCGACGATGCCGGGGCGGTCCGGCGTAATAAACGTGACGATCAGGGTGTCGGCCATCTGTTCAGCCCTTAGTTTTGTGCGACGGCAAGCTTGCCGGTCACGCCGTGTTTATCGATCAACTGTTGCACGAAGCCCGATGGAATTACTTCGGCCAGATACGCTTCGACAAAGGCATGCAGCGCCGGTTTGCCGTGGCGCGTGCCGACAGCTTGTTGCACGGCGGTGTAGCGACCCGGAAGGACGCGAGACCCCGGTACCTCCAGCGCATTGTCTTTCAGCGCCGGGACCAAACCTGCAAGCGCATCCAGTTTTTCATCCTTAAATAATTTGAATGCACCCGGCAGGCCTTGCGCGCGGACCAGCTCGGCATGTTTGAGCGTGCGCGACAGATACAAATCATACGCGGCGCGTTCAGAGACCGCGATCCGCACCCCCGGTGCATCGACGTCTTCGACGGTTTGGACGCTTGAGCCTTCGGGGACCAGATACGTCGCTTCGATTTCCACATATGCATTGCAGAAATGAATCACCTCAGCGCGTTTCGGCTCAATCGCGATCAGGCAGATATCCCATTCGTCGCGTTCTGCCGCATCGGCAACTTCGCCCGGCGTCGCGTATGTATGATATTCAACCTCAACCCCAAGTCGGCGTGCCATTTCGGACGCCATATCCGGCGAGATGCCGACCGGATCACCGTTCGGGGCCTCGCCGGTGACCAGCAAAATGTTGCCGAGGTTGACGCCGGCGCGCAGCACGCCTGGGTTTTTAAGATCGCTCAAGATGTCTTTGATGTTTTCGGGTGTCACGCGGATGTTCCTTGTCATTATTGATCTGAACGATGCGGTACGGCGGCGAAAAAATCAATCGTCGTGACCCCATATTGAATTTGCAGCAAAACCGTATCTGGCGATAGCCAACCGTCACGAAGGCAGCTACCTTAGGCTGCGTGCGACAACCTGGGATCAAAGGACCTCCATGTCTTTGTTAACTGAATCAGTTGTTTTTCTGGGCGCGGCCGTGGTCGCGGTGCCGTTGGCTAAGCGTTTGGGGCTGGGCTCGGTATTGGGCTATCTGGCGGCAGGCGCGGTGATCGGGCCTTGGGGCTTCGGGCTGGTCAGCGATGTCGAGAGCATTCTGCATTTCGGCGAATTCGGTGTCGTTTTGCTGTTGTTCCTGATCGGCTTGGAATTGCAGCCGTCCCGGCTTTGGACCATGCGACGCCCGGTGTTCGGCTTGGGCGGGGCGCAGGTCGGGATCACGGCTGTGATTTTGGCGGGTGTGGCCTATGGGTTCGGATTGCCATGGCAGGGTGCGGTGGCGATCGGCTTGGCGTTGTCGCTGTCGTCGACCGCGTTCGCGTTGCAGATCATGGCCGAGAAAGGCCACCTTACATCCCGCTATGGCCGCACCGCGTTTGCGATTTTGTTGTTCCAAGACATCGCCGCGATCCCGATGATCGCGCTGGTGCCGCTGTTGGCCGGGGGCGGCCCGGATGCCGGGTCGAGCGAGGTCTGGATTGCCGCTCTTGAAGTCGCTGCGGTGATTGCAGCGGTTGTCGTTGTCGGGCGATATCTGCTGCGCTTTGTGTTGCGCGGAGTGGCGTCTGCAAACGTGCGTGAAATTTTCACGGCGTGCGGATTGCTGACCGTGGTCGGCACCGCGTTGTTGATGCAGTCGGTCGGGATGTCGATGGCGCTCGGCGCATTCATCGCCGGGGTGCTGTTGGCGGACAGCGAATTCCGCCATGCTCTCGAAGCGGATATCGAGCCGTTTAAAGGCTTGCTGTTGGGCCTGTTTTTCATCGCCGTGGGGATGAGTGTGAACTTTGGCCTGCTGACCACCGAAATCGGTATGGTGCTGGGGCTCGTTGTCGCATTGATCGCGATCAAGGCGTTGGTGTTGTACGTGCTGGGGCAGATCAGCGGACTTGATTACGGCAGTCGGCAAAGCCTCGCAATTTCGATCTCGCAGGGGGGGGAATTTGCCTTCGTTATTTTGGGGATTGCTGTGGCCGCCGGCGTGTTGGCACGCGAGCCTGCGGATCTGGTGATCTTGGTGGTGACGCTGTCGATGGCGGTGACGCCGTTTTTATATTTGCTGTCGGATCGGTTTTCGAAAAAGGCGCTGGAAGCGCCGCGCCCCGACGACGATATGCCGGACAACCTGGAACACCCGGTGATCATCGCCGGCTTTGGGCGGTTCGGACAGATCATCGGTCGGATGTTACGCGCCAAGCAAATTTCGTTCACGGCGTTGGAGCTTAACCCCAACCAAGTTAACTTCGTCGCCAAATACGGCAACAAAGTTTATTACGGCGACACCACGCGCTATGACGTCTTGATCGCGGCAGGTGCCCGCGATGCCAAGGTGATGGTCATTGCCGTCGACGATGTGGATCAATCGGTGCGCACCGCCGAGGTGGTCGGGGAGTATTTCCCCAACCTTTCCGTGATTGCCCGTGCCCGCGACCGTCAGCACGCGTACCGGCTGATGGAAGCAGGGGTTAAGCACGTGATCCGCGAAACCTTCTTTTCCGGCCTCGAAGCCGGGCGCTTGGCACTTGAGGGCATCGGCTTTGCCAGCAAAGACGCCAACCACATTGCCGAAGTTTTCCGCGACTTCGACGAACGCCGCCTCAAGACGCAATTCGGCAACCACAAAGACGAAGCCAAATTTCAAGCCGAAGCCCGTGCCTGGGCGGACCAACTCGAAGAGCTTTTTGCCGAGGATATGGCGGCGGATACTGACGCTGTAGAGAAAGATAAGGATAGCGCTTAGGGGCGGCGGGGTGAGGGCGAGTGAAGCGCGGTGATGGGGAGGTCCCGGGTCTCGCGCGGCTCGCCCAGGATGACGAAGTGTATAAAATTCGTCATCCCGAAATCGCGTAGCGAGACCCGGGACCTCCCCGCCTCCAATTAGATTAGGATTCCCCGCAGCCTCTCACTCGATCCGATGCACCAGTCGCGCGCGAATTGTGCCGTCGAGGGCGCGGATATCGTCCAAGATGTTTTCGGCGTCGGCAATCGCACCGTCTGCATCCAAGACCACGTAACCGATGTCGCCTTCGGTCTGATAGTACTGACCGGCGATGTTGACCCCGTGGCGGAAGAACACTTCGTTGAGGCGACCCAATTCACCGGGCAGGTTTTTTTGCACCTGCAAGAAACGCGTGCCGGCAGGGCGCGGCGGCAGCAACACCTGCGGGAAGTTCACCGCGCCGATGGTGTTGCCGATGTCGGAATAGTCGGCGAGCTTGCGCGCCACTTCTTCGCCGATGCGCTCTTGCGCTTCTTCGGTCGAGCCACCGACGTGCGGGGTCAAGATCACGTTGTCGAGGCCCTGCAACGGCGAGGCGAACGGCTCTTTGTTGGAGCCGGGCTCGACCGGGAACACATCGATCGCAGCGCCGCCGAGCTTGCCGTCTTTCAGCGCGCGTGCGAGCGCGTCCAGATCGACCACGGTGCCCCGCGCGTTGTTGATCAAAAAGGCGCCGGGTTTCATCATCGCGATCTGGGCAGCGCCGATCATGTTCTGCGTCGCGTTGGTTTCCGGTACATGCAA
>TARA_R110000787_G_scaffold16622_38_pt1 | contig 101406 bp, 94 predicted proteins | sample TARA_R110000787 | Tara Oceans TARA_R110000787 (sample SAMEA4397920) | marine metagenome | biome: Polar Biome; feature: [DCM] deep chlorophyll maximum layer (ENVO:01000326); material: water (ENVO:00002006), including particulate matter (ENVO:01000060) such as... | depth 35 m | reverse complement strand
AATCCTTTCTGGCGGTCAATCCGGCAGGCGAAGTGCCGGTTCTGGTACAGGATGGAACACCCATCTGCGGCCATACGGTCATCACCGAATTTCTCGAAGACAGTATTGCAGAACCACCCCTGCTGCCGGCAGCCCCGGGCGACCGGGCAGAAGTGCGGCGGCTGACCGACTGGTTTGACCGTAAATTCCAGGAGGAAGTTCACGACCAGCTGGTTGGCGAGAAGGTCATGAAGCGGTTTTTGCGTCTCGGCCAGCCAGACAGCGCGGCCATCAGGGCCGGACTGTCCAACCTGCATCAGCATCTGGAATATATCACCTGGCTCAGTGACCGCCGGCGCTGGCTTGGCGGAGACGCCTTCAGCATCGCAGACATCGCCGCAGCAACACAGCTGTCCTGCGTCGATTATCTCGGAGATGTGCCCTGGTCAGATTATCCGGAAGCAAAGAACTGGTATGCACGGGTGAAAAGCCGCCCGTCTTTCCGTCCTCTGCTGTCCGACCTGATCCCCGGCCTGCCACCCCCCGCACATTACACCGATCTGGATTTCTAGACCCGTCTTCCGGGCAATCCAGACCAGACGAAGATCACATCACCGGTTTTGCAGCGACGGCTATTCCGCGGCTGCGGCCGGGGTCTTGCGCCGCTTCGGACGGGTAGTGCCCGTCGGCTTGGCAGCAGGCTTGCTCCGGTCACGGGTCTTGCCGTTATCAACAGCCTTGGTCAGGCGCTCGCGGATCTTTTTCAGTTTGGCTGCCGATTCAACTTTCAGACCAAACACATCTTTCACATAGAACACATCGACCACCCGCTCACCATAGGTGGTGATATGGGCGGAGTTGATCGACAGACCCAGATCGGTCAGCGCCGAGGTAATGTCATACAGCAGGCCCGGCCGGTCACGTCCGTTGACCTCGATCACCGTGCGGCTGTTGCTGGCGGAGTTATCAATCATCACCCGCGTCGGCACCTTGAAGACATCACGGCGGCTTTTGATGACCGGCGGTTTGGCCAGTTCGGCCACCACCTTGCCTTCACCGGCAATCGCTTCATCAATGGCAACCGTCAGCTGGGCCAGCCGTTTCGGATTATCGAACATCCGGTCGTCATCATCCTGAATCCAGAAACTGTCGAGTGCCATGCCATTTGCCATGGTGACAATCCGGGCATCGACGATATTCGCATCTTTCAGCGCAATCGCCCCGGCAATACGGGAAAACAGGCCGGGATGATCTGCCGCATAGACCGTCAGTTCCGTCGAGCCACGATAACTGTCATGCCGGTGCGTGATCGTCAGCGGCACTGCATCCCGGTCGGCATCGCGGATCAGCCGGGCATGGCGGATAATCGCGTCCGGCGGGAAGGCCAGCCAGTAGGCCGGGTAGGACTTGTCGACCAGCGCATCCCAGTCCGCGTCGTTCCACTCTGACAGATGTTCGCGCACTGCCTGCTGGGCACGTTCAACCCGCGTATCCCGGTTTTCAATGGTCAGACCGCCGGACAGCATGTCGTCACAGGCATAATACAGCCGGCGCAGCAGAACCGCCTTCCAGTTGTTCCAGATATTCGGTCCGACAGCGCGAATATCCACCACAGTCAGGATCAGCAGCAGTTTCAGCCGTTCCGGCGACTGTACCACCGTCATGAAGTCCTCAACGGTTTTCGGATCATCGATATCGCGCTTGAAGGCCGTCGCACTCATCAGCAGGTGATGGCGAACCAGCCAGGCAACGGTTTCCGTCTCTGCCGGGCTCAGCCCCATGCGCGGGGCGATTTTCAGCGCCAGATCCGCTCCCAGTTCCGAATGATCGCCGCCCCGCCCCTTGGCGATATCATGCAGCAGAACCGCCAGATAAAGCGCCTGACGGGAATCGATCTTGCCGATGACCTCACTTGCAATCGGCACTTCGTCTTTCAGCTCGCCACGTTCGATCCGGTGCAGCATGCCAATTGCGCGGATGGTATGCTCATCGACCGTATAGACGTGGTAGGTATCATATTGCATCTGTGCAACGACCCGCCCGAAATCCGGCAGGAAGCGGCCAAAAACGCCGCATTCATTCATCCAGCGCAGTGCCTGTTCCGGATCACGGGGCGACGTCAGTATCTCCATGAACAGACGGCTGGCCTCTTCATTGCTGCGCAGCTTGCCATTCACCAGCTTGAGGTTCTCGTTGATGGCCTGCAGCGCGTCCGGGTGGATATCCAGCCCGTGCTTTTCGGCAATATTGAAGAAGCGGATGATATTCACCGGCTCTTCCCGCAGCGTCGCATCATCCTCAACCGTCAGCCGGTCACCATTCAGCCGGAAACCGGCGATTTCCTGTGACTGGCGGCGGAACTTGTCGATCACCCGGCGGTGCAGCCGGCGTTTCGGCTTGTGGCGTTCCTCCAGCACGGCGCAGATCATCCGTGTCAGATCACCGACATTCTTGGCGATCAGGTAATAGTGCTTCATGAAGCGTTCGACCGCCGCCGCACCCGCATGATCCTTGTAACCCATGCGCGCCGCAATTTCCGGCTGCACATCGAAGGTCAGTCGCTCCTCCGGACGGCCTGCGATCATGTGCAGATGCATTCGTACCGTCCACAGGAAGTCTGTCGCCTTGTCGAACTTCCGGGCCGCCGTCGCATCAATGACGTCGCAATCCTGCAACTCCCGGACATCCTCGGTATTGTAAATATAGCGTCCAATCCAGCGCAGCGTCTGCAGGTCACGCAGACCACCCTTGCCGTCCTTGATATTCGGTTCCAGCACATAACGGGAATCACCCAGCCGGTCATGCCGGTCGTCACGCTCTTTCAGTTTGGCGGCGACAAATTCCGATCTGGTTTTCAGCACGATTTCGGTCTGAAACCGATCTCGCAGTTCATGATAAAGTTCCTGATCACCCCACAGCCAGCGGGCGTCCAGCAGCGATGTCCGGATCGTCAGGTCATCGGTCGCATAGCGCATGCATTCGACAATGGTACGGGTCGCCTGGCCAACCTTCAGGCCCATGTCCCACAGCATATAAAGGATATATTCGACAATCTGTTCGACCCGGGGCGCATCCTTGTAGGCGCGCAGAAACAGCAGATCGACATCTGATTGCGGGGCCAGCCGGTTCCGGCCATATCCGCCGACTGCGATGATGGTCAGCAGATCCGACGTGGTGCGCGAACCGGCGGAATAGACATGCTGATCGGCAATGTCATGAATGATCCGCACCAGCTGATCGATCATGTAGGAACGTCCGGCAACCGCCTCGACCCCGGTCATCTTGCGGTCCAGAAAACGGGATTCAATTTCCGCTTCCCCCGCTTCCAGCGCCTCTTTCAGACGGGCAAGAATAACGTTGCGGGCATTCGCCTCACCAACCAGTGCTTCCAGCTCGACCACCAGTTTCCGGCGATCAATAATCTCTTTCCGTCTGCGAACCTTCGGGGCGAGCATCTGTCATTCCGTTATGAATTCAATCCTGACAAACATAATGCCTGCCACCCGTAATGACGAGGGCTGGCTTCAGGCGACCAGTCAGGGCCGGCAGAGTTTACCCGCAATGGCCCGGGATTGTGCTTCGGCACGGGCCATATTTTCCGCGGCCTCATCAAGATGAAACCTCACCACCGTCGCCAGCATGTCGCGCTGCCCGGGAACCAGTTTCAGTGCATTGACCCATGCCGCCAGGCGCGACTCACTGAAGGCTGGCCAGTCCGGTAGATCAGCCAGATAGGCCGACCGCGAACATTCAACAATCAGGGCGTCGTCACTGTTATCAATGACGCTGCGATCAGAAACTTCGGGCACCGCAGAGAAAAAATAGTCTGTATCGATACTGGCACTGAGCTGATTAACCCGCACCACAGGACGCACAGCCAGCGGATGCAGATGTAACGCATGGCCGACAAAACCCGCCGCGCCGGCGCAAACATAGAACTGGCTGGGGCGGCCACTGAATGGCTGACTGTCGATGAACTGACGCCGGAATGAATGATGGGCGTGATCCAGCGTGAAGCGCAGCAGCTCTCGCGGCGCTGCCAGAACCGCCGCAAGCTCCGGCGCTGCCGTCTCCAGTATCGCCTCACAGGTAACATGCGGGGTGACAACACCGACAGCCCGTACCCCGTCCGCCATGCGGCGGGCAATTTCTCCCAGCGCACCATCTGCATAGATCAGGTCGGCCAGCGGAAACAGGGCTACCAGATCCGGGTCGTCCTCTGCCGCCCGGATCGCCACTTCGAGACAGCGCGACATGATGCTCAGCTTCTGCCGGATACCATCAGCGGCGACGGAAAATTCCCCGATATCCTCAGGCAGTGCCTTGAAGCGGACATCACAGAACCGGGCCAGTTGTTTCATCAGGGGATGGCTGGCCAATACCGGCAGGTCCTGCGGACGGGTATAGACCAGCGCCGTAAAGGTCTCAGGCGTCGCAAAGGCGGGCAGGTTGCCCGGCTGAAGCAGGCTGGGCAGACCCGCCTTCAGGAAGAAATCGCAATAGAAATCGCCCCAGACCGGCAAGGCCGCGACATAGCGGAGCGCCCGGCTCACGGTTCCCCGTCGGCTTCAGCACGCAACCGGTACAGCAGATCAAGGGCACTTTTCGGGGTCAGTTCATCAGGGTTGATTTCCCGCAACCTGCCCCGGATCGGATCCGGCTCGCCAGAGGCCACCATCCCCGCCTTCGGGCGCTCGGCCATCGCGGCAAACAGGGGCAGGTCTTCTGCCAGCCGGGTCACCGCCCCGGACTGGTCACCGGCTTCGAGGCTGCGCAGAACCTCCTCTGCGCGGGAGATCGAGGCTGCGGGCAGGCCCGCCAGCCGGGCAACATGAATACCGTAGGAACGGTCAGCGGCACCGGCCATAACCTCATGCAGAAACACCACGTCGCCATTCCATTCCTTCACCCGCATGGAATGACAGGCCAGAAAATCCAGCCGCGATTTCAACGCCGTCAGTTCGTGGTAATGGGTCGCGAACAGTCCCCGGCAACGATTGACCTCATGCAGATGTTCGACCACGGACCAGGCGATCGACAGCCCGTCAAACGTCGCCGTGCCCCGCCCGATCTCGTCCAGAATAACCAGCGCCCGTTCCCCGGACTGGTTCAGGATCGCTGCCGTCTCCACCATCTCGACCATGAAGGTGGAACGGCCCCGCGCCAGATCATCCGCAGCCCCGACCCGGCTGAACAGGCGGTCGACGATACCGATATGGGCCGTCGTTGCCGGAACGTAGGAGCCGGTTTGCGCCAGAATCGCAATCAGCGCATTCTGCCGCAGGAAGGTACTTTTACCGGCCATGTTCGGGCCGGTCAGCAGCCAGAGCCGGGCATCGGTTTCCAGATCACAGTCATTCGGCGTGAACGCCCCTTCCTGGGACGCCGCCAGTGCAGCTTCGACCACCGGATGACGACCCGCCTCGATACGAAAGGCACGGCTGTCATCGACGACAGGCCGGTTATAGCGCCGGTCCTCTGCCAGTTCCGCCAGTGCGGTCGAGACATCAAGGATAGCCAGACTGCGCGCCGCGCCGGAAATTGCATCGGCTTCCGCGGTCACCGCCGCAATCAGCCGGTCAAAGACTTCCAGCTCCAGCGCCAGTGCCTTGTCGGCGGCCTGCGAAATCCGGCCTTCCAGTTCACCCAGTTCGACCGAGCTGTAGCGAACGGCACTGGCCAGCGTCTGCCGGTGGATGAAGGGGCCGTCTGATGGCATCTGGTCCGCCGCCTTCGCCGAAACCTCGATGAAGTAGCCCAGCACATTATTGTGTTTGATCCGCAGATTGGTGACACCGGAAAGTTCCCGGTATCCCGCTTCCAGTTCCAGCACATGCCGGCGGCTTTCATCACGCAGGACAATCAGTTCATCAAGCTCGGCTGAAAACCCGCGGGATATGAAGCGGCCATCCCGTGCATTCACCGGCAGTTCTTCGGCCAGCGCATCGGTCAGCTGCGTAATCAGCGCCTGATGGTCGCCGATCGACAGGCAGGCCTGCTGCAATTCAGCGGGCAGGCTGTCCGCGGGCAGGGCTGCCGCAATGCCGACAGCCTGCGTCAGCCCGTCACGGATTGCCGCGAGATCACGCGGGCCACCGCGCCCCAACAGCAGACGCGACAGGGCGCGCTCGATATCCGGGCATTGTTTCAGGGCCGCCCGCAGGTCTTCACGCAGGCGCTGTTGTGTCAGGCAGAACTGCACCGCGTCGAGACGGGCTTCGATCCGGGCGGCATCCGTCAGTGGTGCCGCCAGCCGGTCGGCCAGAAGACGGGCACCGGGGCCGGTGATCGTGCGGTCAATGGTGGCCAGAAGACTGCCGTTGCGGTCGCCGCCAAGGGTGCGGGTAAGCTCCAGATTGCGCCGCGTTGCCGCATCAATTTCCATTGCCGCGCCGGCAGCCTGACGCTTCGGCATGCCAAGCCGGGGCATCCGGCCTTTCTGGGTCAGGTCGAGATAGTCAATCAGCGCCCCGGCAGCCGCGACTTCAGCCCGGGAGAAGTCACCGAAAGCATCCAGCGCCCGGACATTGAAGCATTCCAGCATCCGGCGCTCAGCCCCGGCGCTGTCAAAACGGGAACCGGGCAGCGGGCTCAGAATATCGTGGCTGTCATCCATGACATCACGCAGCTCTTCGCGCCCGTAAAGCCGGTCCGGTACGATCAGTTCACCGGGCGCAATGCGCGCCAGTGCAGCCGCCAGACCCGCCGCCGTGACAGGTTCGGTCTGGAAGTCGCCGGTCGACATATCTGCCCAGGCCAGTCCGAATTTACCCTGCGCATCGGCCAGCGCAGCCAGATAGTTATGGCTGCGCGCATCCAGCAGGTTGTCTTCTGTCAGGGTGCCCGGCGTGACGACACGCACCACGTCCCGGGCCACCAGCTTGTTACCCTTGCGCTTGCGTGCCTCCTCCGGGGCCTCGGTCTGTTCGCAAACCGCGACCTTGAAGCCTTTCCGAATCAGCTTCGACAGATAACCCTCATGACTGTGGACCGGCACCCCGCACATCGGAATATCCGCACCGTCATGACTGCCCCGCTTGGTCAGCGTGATATCCAGCGCCGCCGATGCTGCCACCGCGTCGTCAAAGAACAGTTCGTAGAAATCACCCATACGATAGAACAACAGGCAGTCCGGATGGGCCTGTTTGATGCCGAGATACTGGGTCATCATCGGCGTGGCGGCGGCTGGTTCCGCCTTGCTGGTGCTGCTGTCTGGGCTCATGCCCAAGATATTGCAGTCTGCGCGGGCGCTCGCAACCACGGCGTCGCCCCGAACCGTCAAAAGAAAGCGGCGAATCTCAATCAGGTGAGATTCGCCGCAGGAGGCCGTGAGCCCCCGGGAGGTGTCAGGCAGTCATGGGAGAGCTGCCTTCGGGTGGTTCAGGCAGCGCCGAGCTTTCCGCCCGGTGCGCGATCATGGTGAAGAAGCCCGCTGATCCGGGAAAACAGGCGGGAGAAGAAAGCCCGGAATGCTTCTGAGCGTTCCCGGCGGCCGCGTGCCATCAGCTCTTCAAGCTGTGCGGCGGTCATCAGTCCGTTTCTGTAGGTCATGATAATGATCCTTTGTGGTTACCAGACACATCAGGGTCCGGCATTTCTGTTGCCCTGAATGTGGACCTGATTGCGTTCCGCGACAAACGGGTTAATCTTGTGTTTCAGTTAAAATATTTTTGTCTGAAATGCCTGATCGTTTACCACCCCTGAATGGCCTTCGCGCCTTTGAATCTGCGGCAAGACACCTCAGTTTCGCCAAGGCAGCGGATGAACTGAACGTCACACCGGCTGCGCTCAGTTATCAGATCAGAAACCTCGAGGATATCCTCGGCGTGAAGTTGTTTGAACGACGCAACCGGTCGATTCTGCTGACCGAAATCGGCCAGCTTTCCGTTCCGAAGGTTCGTGAGGGGTTCGAGAAACTCCGCGAGGCGACCGCCATCATGAAACCCGGACGGACCAGCAACGTGATGGTCGTGACCTGTGGTCCGGCTTTCGCCGCAAAATGGCTGGCCCCGCGTCTTGTCCATTTCATGGAACGTCATCCGGATATCGAAATACGGCTGGCCGCGACCATGAGTGTGATGGACTTCGGTCAGGAAGACATTGATGTCGCCATCCGGTTCGGTCCCGGCCACTATCCCGGCCTGCACCGGACCATCCTGTTCGAGGAAGCCATGACACCGATGTGCAGCCCGGAACTGTTGCGCGGCCCCAGACCCTTGCAGACCCCGGCCGATCTGGCCGGGCATACCCTGATCCGTGACGAATCCATGGCGCAGATCAAAGGGGCACCGGGCTGGATCGAGTGGCTGAGCCTGGCCGGTGTCACCGGAATCAACCCCCTGCGGGGACCGGATTTCAGCCATGCAGATCATGCCCTTGATGCGGCAATCGGTGGCGGCGGTGTTGTACTGGGGCGGCGACGGCTGGCCGTCAATGACCTGCGCACCGGGCGACTGGTCGCCCCGTTTGATATCGATCTGTCGACTGGACTGGTTTTTTCCATCGTCTGCGAGCGCGACCGCAGGGATGACCCGGTCATTGCCGCCTTCATCGAATGGATTGAAGAAGAGGCCGCAAGTGATCTGGTCTGCTGAGATATCAGGATGCGATTGACGGCAGACCGGCTGACCGGGTTAGGATGGGACATGTTGATCCTGCGTCCTCTCCTGATTGTCTGTGCCCTGCTGCTGGCCGGCTGTCAGACGACAACATCAAACGGATTTGATGACCGTGCTGTCCGGCTGGGTGCGCCGGGCGACGCCGAACTGAAAGCCTTTACCGGACAGGTTGCCGCCAATGCGGCGGAGCGGGGCCTGACCAGCCAGCAGGCCGCCGACGCCTTTGCCAGACTGGGCTGGGAAAGACTGCTGATCCGCAAATATGATGAGGCGACATCCCTGCTCAATCGTGCCTGGGTTCTGGATCCGGACAGTCCGACCATTGCCGCAGGCTTTGCCCTGATCCGCCATTACCGTGACGATCAGCCGAAACTGGCCCGTCAGGAACTTGTCGCCGCCATCAACCGGCAGCCGAATGACCCTGCGCTCCGCATGCATTACGGTCGTCTGCTGGCCGATCAGCGGGAAGACGAAAAAGCCGTGGTCGCGTTTCAGCAGGCGCTGGTGCTGGATGCGGAAGTACCAAATGTTCATCTGGCACTTTCAATTCTCTACCGGCGGATGGGCGATTATCGCAAGGCGCTCGATCATGCCCGTATTGGCCATGCACGGGGTGAAATACCTGACCCTCTCTGGATCAGGGCACTGGAAGACCGGATCGCCGAAGACGGCTGATCCTGTATGATCAATCTGACATGCGCCCCGTCTGCAAGGATCTGACGTGACATCACCCGCTATCCTGAATGACCTGAAAGGCGCCCTGACCGGGGCGGCCGCCATACTGCCTGCCGTGCTGTCTTCCGGCGTGGTGATCTTCGCACCGCTCGGGGCCGAATGGCTGCCGGCCGGCATTGCCGCTGCGTTCATTGCCGCTGTTATGTCGATTGTCGCGCTGGCGCTGACTGGCGGATCCGGTTTTCATCTCGCCTGCCCCAAGACGGCGGTAGCCGCCATCCTTGCCGGGGCCTGTACACAGCTGATGACGGCGGGAACCGGCCTCAGCGACGGGCAGATAATCCTCGCGATATTCGCAGCTGTCATATTATCCGGCGCTCTTGAATTCACGCTGGGGGCAACCGGCCTCGGGCGGTTCGTCAAATTCGTGCCCCAGCCTGTTATTGCCGGTTTCCTCAACGGGCTGGCGATTCTGGTCGTGCTGTCCCAGTTTCCGGCCCTGACCGGGATTTCCGGCGGTATGGCTGCCGTCATCCATGATCCGTCGCAAATCCATCCCGGCGCGCTGATACTGGGAACCCTGACCATCATCGTCATGATTATCAGCCGGGCCAGAATGCCGGGGCTGCCGGCACCACTGGTCGGACTGGTCACAGGCTCCGGCCTTTATCATCTCGGCCTCATGTTCTGGCCCGCGATGAATATGGGCGGCGTCATCGGCGAAAGCGGAGAGGCCATCAGGCTGACGCTGGTCATTGTGCAGATTCCCGCCCTGTTCACCGGTCCGGTCACAACCGGCCTGCTGGCCGTTATCCTGTCGACGGCCCTGTCACTGGCTGTCATCAACGCCATCCAGACATTGCTGTCAGCGACAGCCATCGACAGCGAAACCGGCAGCCGCCACGATTCCGGACGCGAACTGCGGGCGCAGGGACTGGCTCATATGTTCTCCGGCGCGCTGGGCGGCATGACATCGAGCGGCACGGTTCCCTATACCCGCGCTGCCCTGTCCGCAGGTGGCCATGACCGGCGCACCGCCCTGCTTGTCGCCGGGCTTCTGGCCGCAGTGGGGTTTGGTGCCGGCCCGGTGATGGCCTGGCTGCCGAAGGCTGTCGTCGCCGGCATGATCCTGATCATCGCGCTGGGCGTGGTCGATCGCTGGACCGGGCAACTGATCCGCGGCTGGACCACCACCCGCGACCCCGCTATTCGCAGGGAAATCGGAGGCAGCCTGTTCATCGTGATTACCGTGGCCCTGCTGGTTGCCCTGTCCGACCTGGTGATTGCCGTCGGGGTCGGCATGGCGCTTTCTCTGCTGGCGCATCTGCAGACCGCCAGCCGCACGGTTGTTCACCGGGCCTTCGACGGCAGCAGCACCCGCTCAAGGGTCGCCCGCCCGCTCCGCGACCTGCAACGGCTGGAAAACGATGGTCACAGGATCCGCATTCTGGCGCTGCAGGGACCCCTGTTCTTTGGTGCCACCGACTCGCTGATGGTTGCGGTTGATCAGCATGCCCCGGAGACAGGCACCCTGATCCTTGATCTGCGTCGCATCACCAGCATCGATTCCACCGGCGCGGCGGCCCTGGCCCAGATTGACCGCAATTTGTCACGCGACGGGGTCCGGCTGCTGCTGGCCGGTCTCAGCGAAAGCCATTCCGGACGTGCCATGATCCGGGAAGCAGGCCATATGGCGTTTGAAGATGACAGCCGCCTGTTCGAGGATTTCGACAGCGCCCTGACCGCAGCCGAAAACCAGTTGTTGTCTGACAGCGGTGACGCCCCGGCCAGCCGTCAGGTTCTGGCCCCGAAAGACCTCGATCTGTTCCTCGCACTGGACCCTGCGGCGCTCGATCTGATCGCGGGCCGCCTGCATCGCGAATCCTACAATGCCGGTGACCGGCTGATCGTTGAGGGGGATCGCAGTGATGCCATCTATATTCTGGCCAGCGGTCAGGCATCGGTGCTGAAAACCCTGCCGGATGGTCGCGCCGTGCGACTGGCCACTTACCTGCCCGGTGTCGTGCTCGGTGAGATGGGCGTGCTGGGAGATACCGCCCGCACCGCCGATATCGTCATTGATATCGCCGCCGTCTGCTACCGGCTCACCGCGACCGATTTCGAAGCTGTCTGCCGGGAAAACCCGGCGACGGCATTGGCACTTGTCCGCGGCCTGTCACGGGAACTCTCCAAACGCCTCGCCGCCACCTCCGCTACCCTGCGGGAACTGGAACGCTAGCGCCACGCCTCTCACACAGTTGCCAGATAGACGGTCTGGGTAACCTCGGCATTCTGCTGCAGCGGGTTGGCAAAAGTGACCGGCTTTGCCACGGCAGTCCTGAAGACTTCTGCCAGTGCAGCGGTAAAGGCCGGGTCCGGCGGGTCGTTCGACCACAGACCGAAGACGCCACCCGGTTGCAGCCTGCGGGACAGGGCGGACAGGCCCTCGGATGTATAGAAGGAAGCATTGGCCGGGTTCAGGAAGAAGTCCGGCGCATGATCGATATCCACCAGAATGGCGTTGAAGCGGCGGCCCGGCTGATCGGCATCATAACCATCGGCTGAGGCGGTGAGGCCGAAAAAATCACCTGAAACCAGACGACAGCGGTCATCGCCGGTGAGGGTCGGCCCCAGCGGCAAAAGACCGGACCGGTGCCAGTCGATCACCGCATCGAGATGTTCAATCACCGTCAGGGAAGCGACGCGGTCATTCTGCAACACGGCCCGCGCCGTATAGCCCAGACCAAGACCGCCGACGAGCACGTCCAGATGATCGCCCTCAACGGCTGCCAGTCCGAGATCTGCCAGCGCGATCTCGGACGCGGTGAACAGGCTCGACATCAGATGCTCGTCGCCAAGGATGATCTCGAAGACATCCACATCCAGCGCCATCACCCGGCGGCGGCGCAGACTGACCGGCCCAATTGGCGTTTCACGATAGTCGAGTTCTTCAAACAGACGGCTCATGGCGCTCCCTTCTGACCCGGAGGATGCGGCCAGAGACGGAGGCTAACACGGTTTCAGCCCCAGTACAGTGCCGCCGGGTTATCCACCAGCAACCGCTGAAGGTCGGCCGGGTCAGGGCAAATGACCCCCAGCCGCTCAACCAGCAGGCCGTCATCCGGCACATGGGATTTCATGTTCGGATGCGGCCAGTCGGTCCCCCAGAGCACGCGGTCCGGTTTCAGGGCAACCAGTGCATGGGCGATCCGGTCGACGTCGCTGTAGGGTGGTCCGGCAGCCGACAGACGCTCGGAGCCGCTGACCTTGATCCAGAATTTGTCATCCCCGTCGATCAGCGAAGCCAGCCGGACAAAAGCTTCGGAGTCCGGCCCGCCTTCGACAGGCACACGGCCCATATGGTCGATCACGACCGGTATCGGGACTTCCTTCAGAAAATCCTCGATGCCCGGCAGGTCTTCGGTCTCGAAATAGACAACGATATGCCAGCCCAACCGCGCTATCTTCTCGATGATCGCACGACGCACCTCAACCGGCTGTGCGGCTTTCAGGCGTTTGACAAAATTGAAGCGTACACCCCGCACACCGGCTTCATGCAGCTGCTCCAGTTCGGCCATGTCGATATCCGGGCGCACGATGGCGATGCCGCGATAGGCATCACCACCGGCGATCAGCGCATCAACCATGGCGCTGTTATCGGTACCGTGGCAGCTGGCCTGCACAATGACAGAACGCTGAAAGCCAAGGAACCGGTGGCGCTGGAACAGAGTCTCCTTCGGAGCATCGACCGGGATATAGCTGCTGGTCGGCACATAGGGGAAGACATCGGCCGGGCCGAAGACATGACAATGGCTGTCACATGCCAGATCGGGCAGGGTGATATCCGGTTTTTTCGGATCGGGGTGAAACGCCAGATAGCCAGGTGAAACCACAGTCAGTGTCCTCGGTTCAGATTTTCAGTCAGGGCGAAGGGTCAGCAGGCTATTTGCCGACCTCGATACCGGCTTCGGCAAAATACCGCAGGGCACCGGGGTGATATTCGACGACGCTGGCCGGTGCCATTGCCGCCGACTTGCCGCGCTTGAACGCACCGAAGGACGCACCCAGCTTGTCGAAGTTTTCCGCGATGACCTTTGTCATGTTGTAGACCAGCTCTTCCGACGCATCCTTGTGGGTAACCATGACCCAGGGGATTTCGACAATATTGGCCGCTTGACCAAGGCCCGGAATCTTGTCGTTCGCCTTCATGGAGATAATGCTGGCGGCAGGCAGGAACTTCTTGAAGCGCGCCTCTGCTTCCGGCGATGAATCCAGTGAGACATACTGGATGCCCCCGTTGGAACGGAGCTGCGCATCAACCTTTTTACCGGCGGCGGAATTCAGGCTGATCAAGGTCACATCCACCAGATCGTCACCCAGGGCGAACATGCCCTTCACAAAGTTCGACACCGGTACCTGTTTGAAATCGTCATAGGTCATGCCGCCATTGGCGAGCGCGCCTTCGATGTAATATTTGATGATCGTCGAAGCGGTATATTCCGAGGCAATCCGCAGGTCTTTCGACCGCGCCTTCAGATCAGCAATCGTCCGGATACCGGAATCGGCGCGGACCATCAGGCCGGTGCGCAGCGGAAACATGACGCCGACCATCCGCAGATTAGGATTGGCCGTACCGTCAAAGTTACCCGTTCCGTTCAGGGCATAATCGGCTTCGACAGCGTTGCAGAAACCGAAGTCCATTTCGCCCCGGTTGATCAGCGGCATATAGGCTGCTGTTCCGGCGAGGGGCTGGGTGCGGGCCGTAATGCCACCCACCTGATTGGCAACCTTCGCGACCGCCTGACCGGTATTATAGCCAAGGCTGCCCTGCGCGCCTGTGGCGATACCCACGACCTGTGCCTGAATGGAGGTGCTGGCGATCAGTCCGGACAGCAGCCCGGCGCCAAGGATCATCAGTTTGTTCATGTCGTTTCTCTCCCGTTATTTTGTTTGTTGATTTGAGGCATTCTCATGAAGCCCCGGAAACAGTCGCAGCCCGTTCGCGCCGGCCCGCCAGAAATTCGACGGTCAGCAGCACAAGAAGCACCGCGATTGAGATGAGGTTGATTGTCGTCCAGCCCGGCCCGGCAAGACCCAGCGGCAGGCTGGCCAGACCCAGAACCATAATGCCGCCCCGCATGACCGTCCCCAGCCGCCGGGTAAAGAATCCGACCACGGCAACAGAGGTTGCGACTACCCCCAGTACCATCTTGCCGAGGTCAACGGCGATATCCCCGGTCGATCCGATCATCAGCAGGGTTGGCGTGCCGACAAAGATGAAGGGAATGATGTAGGAGGCCCAGCCGATCCGCATTGCGGCAAACCCGGTTGCCATCGCATCCGCCTTGGAGATTGCGGAGGCCGCGAAGGCGGCGAGGGCAATCGGCGGCGTGATCATCGACATCATGCCGAAATAGAGAATGAACATATGCGCCGCCAGCGGATCGACCCCGGCTTCGACAATGGCCGGCGCAACAAGGGCAGCCAGCAGCACATAAACACCGGAGGTCGGCAGCCCCATACCGAGAATGATGCTGATAACCGCCGATATGCCCAGAATCAGAACCAGATTGTTCCCGACACTGTCGACCAGCATCAGGGTCAGCGCAAAACCCAGACCGGTGACATTCAGGATACCGATGATGAAACCGGCTGCGGCGACGATCAGCAGCAGATTGACCATCGACCTGCCGGTCTCCACACAGACCGCGACCAGCCCGGACAAGGTGATGCGATTGCCCCGATAGGGCCGGATCGCACCCACGATAATGATGGAAACAGCAGAATAGAGGGCAGCCGTTTCCGGATCGGTCTGCAGGCCGAACAGGGCACCGATCAGTATCACGAAGGGCAGAAACAGATGCCAGCCGGAGACCAGTACCTCACGGATTCCCGGCACATCCTGATCCACCACCTCGATCCCGTCACGGGCGGCGATCAGATCAACCTGCACAAAGACGCTGAGGTAATAGAGCATTGCCGGCAACAGCGCGGCCGCGGCGACCGTCATATAGGAAATATCCAGGAATTCAGCCATCAGGAAGGCCGCAGCCCCCATGATCGGCGGCGTCAGCTGGCCCCCGGTTGAGGCGATGGCTTCAATTGCGCCGGCATCGGTCCGGCTGTAGCCGCCCCGGCGCATCAGCGGAATGGTAATGACCCCCGTGGTGACCACGTTGGAGACCGCACTGCCGGAAATCGAGCCGAACAGGGCCGAGGCAACCACCGATATCTTGGCCGCACCACCACGGCTGCGACCGGTCAGAGCGAGCGCGATATCGGTAAAGAATTCACCGCCACCGGCCCGGAACAGCAGATGGCCAAAGAACACGAACAACACCACAATCACCGCCCCCACGGTGAGTGGCGTCGAGAACACGGCACTGGGATCAAATCCGATATACTGAACAAGCTGAATATAGCTCATCTCGCGACCGACAAGCGGGCCGGGAACCCGGTGGGCCAGCAGGGCATAGACAATGAAAATCATGACAATCACGAAGATTGTCCAGCCGGAGCCCCGGCGAACCCCTTCCATCACCAGCATCACAACAACGCTGCCAATGATGGTCAGGCTCAGCGGGCGGTAGGCGATCTCTCCGAGCAGGGCCGGAAAGGCGACGGCGGCATAGGTCAGGGTCGCAAGACCGACAAGTCCCAGCAGGATGTTCAGCAGACCCGGGGCCTGATGGGTGCCCCGGAAGCCGGAGGTCAGATACAGCACAGCGATGGCAAGACCCAGTTCCATTGCGAGGAACTGTTCGGTCAGAATGGAAATGCCGATACGGGTCGGCGCGTCCATGTTCCAGAGGATACACAGGACCGGCATCAGGAAGGCGCAGGCCGTTGCAAGCCTGCCTGCCAGCGCGCTGCCCGTGGTCATCGTCTCGCTGTCTCTCACCGTCATGCGGCGTGGTCCTTGTCGCCCGAGCGGGCTGAACCCGCGAGATCCTTGAGCGAAGCCGCAGAGGAGCACACCAGTTCGTCAATTGCCCGCTCGTGATCGCTGCCCGATGTCGCCCCTTTTGCCAGCCGGTCGATCCGGTCATTGCTGACCAGCGCGTAGTAGAGGGCGCCGAGCAGAAAATGACAGCGCCAAACGATGCTGCCCCGGTCTGCATCCGGCACGCAGCGGCCAATCGCATCAACAATGGCGCTGCTGGTTTCATCAAAGGATTCAGCGATGATCCGTTTCGCAGCCTCATTGCCTTCCATGGACAGAATGGCCCGCAGACGGGTGAAGCGGGCACCGCCACCGGCAATATCCGAGCGTGATGAAAAGGCCGGAACCACAAAGGCCCGGATAATCGCCAGCAGGCGGTCATCCGGATCAGAAATCCGTTCCGCCTCCGCCAGCATATCCAGCCGGCGCTGGTTCATGGGCCGGGTGTGACGGGCATAGATTTCCGCCAGCAGGTTTTCCTTTGTGCCAAAATGATAGGTGACGCCACCCAGGTTAATTCCGGCAGTTCGCGCAATCTCCCGCATGCCCACAGCATGAAATCCGCGCTCAGACATCAGCGTCTCTGCGGCGTCGAGAATCGCGTCACGTGTTGATGGTTTTTCCAATTTGGACGACCGTTCTGTTTTTTTGGTCATTTGTTTTCTTTAACTGGTCATACGTACAAAGAATGGTCGGCGTCAACAGAAATCATCCGCTGACAGCCGGATGACTGAACCGGGTCTGGTGGTTTTTTTGCCAGCCCTCCGGCGGGCTGGTCAGTCCGCGGGAGATTGCGGCGCAAGGTCGCGCAACTGCTGAATCAGGGCTTCCTGCAACTGGGTCGGTCGCCAGTCGAGGCGATGCATCAGGGCAATTTCCCGCGCCATGCCGGGCGGGTGAAAATCCAGCGACACCAGCAGGCCCGCCTGCTCCTCAACCCGGACCTGACGGCGTGACAGTACGCTCAGGCGATCACTGGCAGCCAGCAGACCGCGCACCATCAGCATTGATCCGGTTTCGATAACACCAGTGGCCGGGACATAACCGCTGCCCTCGAATATGGCATCACTGACTGCCCGGGTGGGTGTGCCCGGACGCGGCAGAATCCAGGGCCATGCAGCGAGATCAGCAATCTGAATATCAGTCCGCCCAGCCAGCGGATGACCCGCCCGGGCCATGACGGAAAGCTGGTCGGTAAACAGCACTTCCTGTACCAGCCCCGGCTCCGGATGCAGGCGGCGCGCACCGATCACCATATCAATCTCGCCATGTTGCAGGGCGTGATGGAGTTGCTCGAAGGAACCGTCCTGCAGGAAGAAATCGGCCCGGGGATACCGCCGGCTGACTTCGGTAATGGCGAGGGGCAGCAGATCCGATTGTCCGAGCGCCAGCGACCCCACCGCAATCCGGCCTTCAAACCGGCCGCGGGCGATATCGAGATCATCCCCGATATTATCGACTTCCTTCAGCACCAGTGTTGCCTCAAGGGCAAATCCCGCCCCCAGCCGCGTCGGTGAAATGCCCCGGCTGGTGCGCTCAAACAGGGAAACACCCAGCAGGGATTCAAGATCCCGAACCGCCCGGTGCACGCTGGGCTGGGCCAGACCAAGCTGGTCGGCGCCAGATTTGAAGCCACCCGTTGCAGCGACCGCACAGAGCGCGGAAAGCTGGGAGACGGAAATCATCCGGTCCACCTCGACCGGCAGACGGCTTGTGCTGCGGCGATTGACCAGCAGGCGCTCAACTGCCCGGCCCAGCCGGTCCGTTGCCCGGTCAATCCGGCGGGCGGCAATGCTGCCGTAGGTTGTCGGAAAAACACCGACATTCCGCCTTTCCAGCAGGCTGCAGCCATAATGATCTTCCAGACGGGCAATAGCCTGACTGACAGCCGACTGCGACAAATGGGCAAGCTGGGCTGCACGGCTGACATTATTATGACGAACGGTGAGACTGAAAGCCCGGAGATGTCGAATGTTAGGCCGTTTGAACATATGACATTTCCTGTTATCGAATAGCCAAATCTAATCTGAAAACGTCAGATTATCACTACCGGTACAGACAAATTCAGGGCAAACTCCGGATTGGCGGAAAATTCTTCTCCTTTCCGGCCGGCCCCGCTCAATCAGATCAGGACAAAATGATGGATCACCGCATCGAACAGGATGGCATCAGCCCCACCATGCTGACCCGGACGGAATTTCCCGGCGCGCTGGAGTCGACCTATCTCAGTTCCTGCATGCGCGGACTGATGCCTGCCTCCGGACGCAAGGCGCTGGACCGGCATCTCGACAGCCTGGTCACCGGACGGACAGACAAGGCCGGGCTGTTTGATCTGATGGAAGAGACCCGGTCGCGGTTTGCCGGACTGGTCAACGCCGACGCCGACGAAATCGCCTTCACCAAGAACGTCTCCGAGGGACTGAACATCATCGCCGCCTCCATGCCCTGGCAGGCCGGCGATAATGTGGTTGTCACCCTTGGCCTTGAACATCCGAACAATGTTTTTCCCTGGCTGAACCAGAAAGAGCGCACCGGCATCGAGGTTCGTATTGTGCCGGAACGTGACGGCCATATTGATATCGACGCGATGATTGCCGCCATTGACGACAAAACGCGGCTCGTCACCATGCCGACGGTAACCTTTTCCCCCGGCTTCCGCGCCGACACCCGGAAAATCGGTGCCTTCTGCCGTGAGCGCGACATCTTCCTGCTGGTCGATGCGGTGCAGTCCGTCGGCGTGCTGAACTGTGACGTTCAGGACATGATCGTCGATGGCTTTGCCGTCTCCACCCAGAAGGGTCTCTGTGGTCTGTATGGCATGGGCTTCCTGTATTGTCGCCGCGAATGGGCCGACAGGATGACCCCGGCCTATCTCGCCCGGTTCGGCGTCAATCTGGGAGGCGGTGCCAGCGAGGCCGCCACCGCAACCCTCGGCTATGACCTGATGCCGGGCGCCCGGCGGTTTGATCTCGGAAATTACAATTACCCGGCAGCAGCCGTGGTTCATGAATCACTCGGCATTCTGGCCGACATCGGCATGGCAGAGGTCGAGCGTCATGTCACCAGCCTGTCCTGCGCCTTCGCCGACCGCATGCTGGCGCTTGGCCTGCCGGTCATGGGTGGACCATCCGGGCCGCATCTGGCCAGCATCGTCTCAATCGGCCATCTGGCGGAAGGACATGATTCCACCAGTGACAGCGATATTCAGGCCCTGTCGGACCACCTGACCGCACATGACGTGATCCACAGCATCCGTCGCGGCATGATGCGCTTCGCCTTTCACATCTATAATACAACGGCTGACATTGACCGGGTGGAAAGCCTGGTCCGCGACTGGCAGTCATCCCGATCATAACCGCCCCGGCCTCCCGGCCGGGCAACACCGGAACAGCAGAACAAAGGGCTCTATCGATGAAATTCGCCACCCGTATGGGTAATATCCAGACCTCCCCCAGCGCCGTCATGACCCAGAACTCGCGGGATATGCGGGCAAAAGGGCTTGATGTCATTGCGCTTTCTTCGGGTCAGCCGGATTTCCCGACGCCACCACATGTGATCGAGGCCGCCCACGCGGCCATGCTGCGGGGCGAAACCAAATATACGCCGATTGCCGGTTCCGTAGAAATGAAGCAGGCCGCCATCGACAAGCTGAAGCGTGAAAACGGCATCACCTATGCCATGAACGAAGTCATCATCGGCAATGGCGCAAAACAGGTCATTTTCAACGCTTTCATGGCCGGCACCGAACCCGGTGACGAAGTCATTCTGCCGGCCCCCTACTATGTCGCCTATGTGGACATGATCAAATTTGCCGGTGGCAAGCTGGTCACCGTCTCCTGCGCTGAAGATAACGGCTTCAAGCTGACCGGCGCACAGCTGGAAGCTGCGATCACGCCGAAAACCCGATGGCTGCTGCTGAATTCGCCGAACAACCCAACCGGCGCAGTCTATGAAGAGGCCGATCTCCGGGAACTGGCGGATGTGCTGTTACGCCATCCGCATGTCGGCGTCATTTCCGATGACATTTATGAGCATATCGTGTTCGAGGGCCTGAAGCCGACGACCATCGTGGCCGTTGAACCCGCCCTGAAAGACCGCACGATTACCGTCAACGGTATTTCCAAGGCGTTTGCCATGACCGGCTGGCGGGTTGGTTATGCGGCAGGCCCGGCAGCGATGATTGCGGAAATGCACAAACTGCAGTCGCTGGTGACATCCGGTGCCAGCTCCGTCGGTCAGGCCGCCGCCGTTGCTGCACTGAACGGACCGCAGGATTATCTGGCGGAACGGGCGAAATCCTTTGAGGAACGCCGTGATCTCGTCGCCTCGATGCTGAATCAGGCACCGGGCATCAGCTGCCCCCGCCCTAAAGGCGCGTTCTATGTCTATCCAAGCTGTGCCGGGGTCATCGGCAAGAAAACTCCGCAGGGCAAGGTGATCGAAAACGACCAGGACTTCGTCGAGTATCTGCTGGAAACCGAATATGTCGCCACCGTGCATGGTGCTGCTTACGGTCTGTCGCCCTACTTCCGGATTTCCTATGCCTCCAGCACGGAAGAACTGACGGAAGCCTGTGAACGCATCCAGCGGGCCTGTACCGCACTGACCTGATCAGGGTCTGATTACCCGCCTAATCGCCATCCGTGACAATGTCGCGGATGGCTTCGGCGGCGATGGTAATATCATCCTCCGAAACATCGAGATGGGTAACCGCACGGATACGGCGCTGATTCTGTGCGCCGACACGAATACCCTGTGCCAGCAGCCGCTTGGCAACTTCCGGTGCGCTCAGGCCGGTTTCTCCGACATCAAAGAAAACCAGATTGGTCATGACATCCGGCGGGTCCAGCCGGACACCGGGAATTCCCGCGATCTGCCGCGCAAAGCTCTGGGCATTAGCATGGTCGGTGACCAGCTGATCCAGGTGATGATCCAGCGCATACAGCCCTGCTGCGGCAATCATCCCGGATTGCCGCATGGCACCGCCAAGCCGGTGCTTCCAGTCCCATGCCTGTTCGATGAAGTCACGGCTACCGGTCAGAACGCTGCCAATCGGTGCTCCCAGCCCCTTCGACAGATCAATCCAGACACTGTCGCAGGGTGCCGCAAAGTCGGATGCCGGGACATTCGAGGCCGCTGCCGCATTCAACAGACGGGCACCGTCCATATGCACGCTTAAGCCATGTGACCGGGCCATCTCTGCCACTTCCGTCACTGTCGTCAGCGGCCAGATCACACCGCCACCGCGATTGGTTGTCTGTTCGATATGCGCCAGCCGTGACCGGGGAGAACGTGAACGGGCAGGGCGAATGGCCGCTTCCAGTTCTGCGGCTGAATAAATACCAAGGCTGGTCGGGATCGGCGTGATCGACACACCCCCCAGAGCCGCCGGGGCGCCACCCTCTGATCCGATGATATGGGCATGGGAATCACAGATAATGTCATCCCCGGACCGGCAATGGGTCAGGATCGCCACCACGTTCGACATGATGCCCGACGGCAGCAGCATTGCCGCTTCCTTGCCGAGCATACCGGCAACCCGTTCACAAAGCGCGTTTGTTGTCGGATCTTCGCCCTTCTGCTCATCCCCCACTTCTGCCCGCGCCATGGCCTCGCGCATGCCGGCTGATGGCCGGGTCGAGGTATCACTGGAAAGATCAATATGTATTCCGGTCATTTGCGTCAGACCGCCTGCAGGGTGGCAAAGAACTGATCGATATCTGCCCTGTTATTGTAGAAATGCAGGGATGCCCGCAGATGCCCGTCCTTCTCGGCAACAATGACATCACGTTCCTTCAGGGCCTGTACGGTTTCGCCCGCATGGCGCCCGAGGTCGAGACTGACAATACCTGCCCGGTCGGCCCAGGGACGCGGCGTGCGGACCCGGATCTGATGGCGATCCGCCTGCTCGATCAGATAACTGGTCAGCTCGCAGACCCGCGCTTCAATATTCGCCAGACCGATGGACTTCACATACTCCGCCGAGCGCCGCTGAACCCAGGTCCCGAGAAAGTTCGGATTACCATATTCAAACCGGTGCGCGTCATCCGCAAGCGCCGGTTCCGGCACTGTCCGGTCCAGCGTATTGAAGCTGAATTTTGCGGCGTAAGGTGGCTGCACCATCGAGATCATTTCCGGCGTCATATACATGAACCCGGCTCCGGCCAGACTGAACTGCGCCTTGTGACCACCGGCAATCAGAACGTCGACGCCGAGATCACGGATGGAATCGCCCAGAATGCCCACGGCCTGAATGCCGTCGACCATCAGTTTCACGCCCTTTTCATGGCAGAACCCGGCCAGCTTCGGCAGATCGGTGCGGAAGCCATTGCCATAAACCACCCAGGCGGCTGCCAGAATGCGGGTCCGGTCATCCACCAGCTTGCGATACTGGTCGATGGTGACACGACCGTCTTCATCCGGCTCTGCCATCCGGATTTCAATGCCGCGCCGGGCCAGATGCCGCCAGGGGAAGGTGTTGTTCTCATGTTCGAATTCACTGATGACGACGTTATCGCCGGCTTTCCAGGGAAAACCCTGAGCCAGAATATTCACACCTTCCGAAGTGTTCTTGATGAGCGCGATACAGTCACGGTCCGCGCCATACAGATCGGCCACCGCGTCACGGGTTTTCTCGATCTCGCCCATCGAGAATGCGGTATCCCCTGCATCGTCATAAATATCGGCCATCCAGGATTGCATGCTGGCTTCGACCGAGCGCGGCAGGATCGCCTTGTTCGCGAGATTCAGATAACAAAATTTCTCTGTCGTCGGGAAGTCGCTACGCAGCGCCTCCCAGTCAACCGGGGAGGCTGTCGTCCCGCTCATAACACGCTGCCTTGCATTGTTTTCAACTTCAGTGAGTCAGAATCTGTTTCAGGAAGAGCTGGGTGCGTTCGCTTTCCGGATTGGTGAAGAACACCTCCGGCTTCGCGATTTCGACCACTTCACCCTTATCCATGAAGATCATGGTATCAGCGACAGTCTTGGCGAAGCCCATTTCATGGGTGACAACGACCATGGTCATGCCCTCGTCGGCCAGTTCCACCATCACGTCGAGCACTTCCTTGATCATTTCAGGATCCAGCGCCGAAGTCGGTTCATCGAACAGCATCACCCGCGGCTGCATGCAGAGTGACCGGGCAATGGCGACACGCTGCTGCTGACCACCGGAAAGCTGGCCGGGATATTTGTAGGCCTGCTCCGGTATCTGTACCCGTTCCAGATACTGCATGGCGATGGCTTCCGCCTCGGCTTTCGGCATCTTGCGAACCAGCATCGGTGCCAGGGTCAGGTTGTCGATCACCCGCATATGCGGGAACAGGTTGAACGACTGGAACACCATGCCGACCTCACTGCGCACCGCCTCGATATTCTTGAGGTTATCGGTCAGCTCGATACCGTCGACGATGATGCGGCCCCGCTGGTGATGTTCCAGCCGGTTGATGCAGCGGATCATCGTTGACTTGCCGGAGCCGGAAGGGCCGCAAACCACGACCTTCTCTCCCCGGCGGACCTTGATATTCACATCGCAGAGCGCCTGAAATTCACCATACCACTTGTTTACGTCGATCAGCTCGATGGCGAGATCATCAGAGGCAGTTGTTGTCGTCTGGTCATTCATCATTGTTTTCCCGGAACCTAGAACCGTTTGCCTTCGCCCAGCCAGCGTTCAACGAGCTGGCTGTACTTGGACAGCACATAACAGAAACAGAAGTAGACAAGGCCAACACAGAGATAGGCCTCGACCGTGAAGAGTCGCCAGACCGGGTCCTGCATGACCGAGGTCGTCGCGGTCAGGATGTCGAACAGTCCGATGATCAGCACAAAGGAGGTGTTCTTGAAGGCCGCAATCACATGATTGACGATCCCCGGCAGACAGATCCGCAGGGCCTGCGGCAGAATGATCCGGATCATCGTATTCCAGTAACCGAGACCCAGCGCCTCCGCCGCCTCATACTGACCGCGGGGAATGGCCTGCAGGCCACCCCGGATCACCTCTGCCTCATAACAGGCAAAGAAGACCGCCATCCCGAACATGACCCGCATCAGCTTGTCGAATTCCAGACCTTGCGGCAGGAACAGCGGGAACACGTTGACCGCCACAAACAGAATGGTGATCAGCGGCACCCCGCGCAGACTTTCGATGAAAATCACGCAGACCGCCTTGATCATCGGCATGTCGGACCGTCGGCCCAGTGCCAGCAGAACCGAGGTCGGGAAACCGATCACCAGTGTGCCGGTAAATAGCACCATGGTCAGCGGCAGGCCACCCCACTGGCTGGTATCCACTTCCATCAGCCCGAACACCCCGCCCCACAGCAGGGTAAGGGTCGAGACCAGTGCGAACAGCCAGAGCGGCACCAGTATCCGGTAGCTCCAGAAACGCGGCATCATGGTCATGGCGATGACACCGAGATAGATGATCAGCGCAATCACCAGCCGCCAGTGTTCCTCGTAAGGATAAACACCGAAGAACATCGGCCGGTGTTTCTCACCAACCACGGCCCAGCAGGCGCCTTCTGCAGCCCGGCAGGTTTCATGGCTTTCCGCCACAAAGACCGCATCAACAAGCCCCCAGCTGATGAAGGCGGGGACGGCATAATACAGCCCGGTCAGACACAGAATGGTCACGACCACATTGAAGGGACTGCTGGCCAGGTTTTCCCGCATCCAGCGCAGCACCGGAATCCGTTCCGTCGGCGGCGGTGCCGTCCGGGTCGGGCCGGCAGTTTCAGGAGCGGTGGTTTTCAAATCGACTTCCATGATCTCAGCGCTCCTTGATCGCGACGAAGCGGTTATAGAAATTCATGCAGATCGAGATAAAGACACTGATCGACAGATAGACCACCATCATCACGGCAATGGCTTCAACAGCCTGTCCGGTCTGGTTAAGGGTGGTATTACCGACATTGACCAGATCCGGATAACCGATCAGCACGCCCAGCGATGAATTCTTGATCAGGCTGAGATACTGGCTGGTTGTCGGTGGCACGATAACCCGCAGCGCCTGCGGCATGATAATATAGCGCATCACGAAACCGGGCCGGACACCCAGTGCGCGGGCCGCCTCGATCTGCCCATGCGGCACCGACTGGATACCGGCACGGACAATTTCCGCAATGAAGGCTGCCGTATAGGCGGTAATACCGACCAGCAGGGCAATGAATTCCGGAGAAAGCTGGAGACCACCCTGGAAGTTGAACCCGCGCAGCGCCGGGACATCCCATTCCAGCGGCGCGCCTGCCACCAGCCAGACCAGCAGCGGAGGTGCAATCAGGACAGCCAGACCGGACCAGAGCGTCGAAATATAACGTCCTGTGCGTTCACGCTGTTTCTGCGCCCAGCGATTGAGCAGAAAAACACCGGCAATACCGATGAGCAGACCAACCCCGACCCACGGATAGATGCTGTCATAAACCGGAAAGGGCATCACGACCCCGCGATTCATGATGAAGGCACCCTCAAAGGGGATAATGGCCTGACGCGGTGCCGGCATCAGGTGAATCAGCGTCCCCCAGAAGATCACATGCAGCACCACTGGCACATTGCGGCAGACCTCCACATACATGGAGGACAGGCTGGCCAGCAGCCAGTTGCTGGACACCCGCGCAATACCGATAAAAATCCCGAGGATCGTTGCCATGACGATACCGAACATCGCAACGCGCAATGTATTCAGGATACCGACAAACAGTGCCCGGCCGTAAGTATCGCCTGCATTAAAGGGAATGACGGTCTCACCAATATCGAAACCGGCGGATAAATGGAGGAAGTCCCAGCCCGTGGCGATACCCTGCCGCGAGAGGTTCTCATTCACATTGCTGTACAGATACCAGGCGAGACTGCCGAGCAGGAGACACAGGATGGCCTGATAGGCAATGCTGCGAAAAGCCTTGTTGTGCAGAACCGACTGGTCGGTCTTGTTCATATTCATCGAGAAAATAGCACCCGTTGGCGCGGCGAGCGCGCAGCTATGACATGGCGGATCATGCCCGGCGCAGACAGAAGAGGCTGCACCGGGAATGTCAGGTAACGATGGTCCGGGCGCGGGTCAGAAACCCCGTCCGGACCATCGGATACCGGCCTTACTTCATCGGGAAGCCGTACATCAGGCCGCCATTGGTCCAGAGGTTGTTGATCCCCCGGTCAAGATTCAGCGGCGGGCCCCAGTTACGGTCATAGATTTCAGCATAATTGCCGACCTGCTTGATGATGTTATACGCCCAGTCGGCTTTCAGGCCGAGCTTGACGCCAAGGTCATCCTTCACACCCAGCAGGCGCTGGATTTCAATGTTCGGCGACTTTGTCATTTCATCGACATTGGCCGAAGAGACACCATATTCTTCAGCATTGAAGGTTGCATAGGTGACCCACTTGATGATGTCGAACCACTGATCATCACCAGCCCGGACGCCGATACCAAGCGGCTCTTTGGAGAACACGCCGGGCAGAATGGCATGCTCTGCCGGAACCTTCGCATCATACTGGCGGTGACCCGGAAGACCGGCCTGATCCATCGACAGCACATCGCAGCGACCGGACATGTAGGAACCGACGAGCTGCTTCGAGCTTTCGATAACCACCGGCTTGTAATCAAGCTTTCTGGCCGCAAACAGTGAGGCAATGTTCTTTTCCGTGGTCGACCCCGGGAATACGCAGATCGTCGCCCCGTTGAGATCTTCCAGTTTCTTGGCGCCGATTTCCGTACGCACCATAAAGCCGGTGCCGGTATAGAAGGTCGGCGGACCAAAGTTCAGACCAAGTGCTGCATCACGGGTAAGGGTAATGGTTGTGGTGCGCGACAGCATGTCGATTTCACCGGACTGAAGGGCCGGGAACCGCTGGACACTGCCCATCGGCAGATATTTGACCTTGTCGGCATCACCAAGCACGGCAGCAGCGACTGCCTTGCAGAAATCAACATCAAGACCAGACCATTTGCCCTGGCTGTCAGCAGAGGCAAAGCCATACCGGCCCTGATGAATGCCGCACAGAAGTTCGCCACGTTCCTTGACTGCCTTCAGCGTTGGCCCGTCTTCAGCGAATGCGGGCGCTGTTCCTGTCAGACCGACGCCACCGGCAATCGCCAGCATCGAAAGTGTTTTGAGTATTCGTGTCATAGAAAGTCTCCCTGTTTCGAGCGCGGACGGCTGGCGCGCACCATACAAACTGCTTCCGTCAATATCCGGCCTGCAACTCTGGCAGTTCCGGACACTCCCGAGTGACAGCTGCACCTTATGGCGCTTATCTGTTGTCACTATAAAGCCTCCCCCGACCGGACATGCCGGATGTCCGGCACCGGCAAGACCGGAATCGATTTCATCCCGGCACCTGTCGAAACAACGACAATTCTTTCTCCGCCATCAATTACGCCAATTTCCCGGGCCTTGTGCAAGCCAGCAACTGCAGTTGCCGATTCCGGGCAGGGAAAAATCCCTTCATGACGGGTGATGACACCAACCATATCGACTGCATCCCCGGTGGAAACGGTCACCGCCGTCCCGCCGGTCTGCCGGACGATTTCGAGAACTTTCTGGTCACCCGGCGGACGGGTGGATTTCAGGCCGCCGGGCGGCACATCAATATCCGGCCACAGATCAGCGTGATCTGCGCCGTTTTCAAAGGCGCGGACAATCGGTGCGCAGCCTTCATACTGGGTAACGATCAGTTTCGGCAGTGGCCCGGCCGCAATCCAGCCCAGCGCCTGTAATTCCTCAAAAGCCTTGTAGATGGCAATCGCCCCAAGCCCGCCGCCCGTCGGATAGACAATGACATCCGGCAGGGTCCAGCCAAGCTGTTCGGCGATTTCCAGACCCATCGTCTTTTTGCCTTCAAGGCGATAAGGCTCTTTCAGGGTCCGGACATCGCACCATCCCCTGGTCGCTACTGCGTCGCCAACCATACCCCCGGCATCCCGCCAGGGACCGTCCAGAATGCAGGTATCAGCCCCCGCCAGCGCACTTTGCTGCAGGCTTGCCGGCAACACATCGTCGGGCATCAGATTGACGCAGCGCATACCGGCACGCGCCGCATACATACCCCATGAACCACCGGCATTACCGGAGCTGTTATGGACAACCGTTGTCACGCCAAGTTCACGCAGGCGGGTAATCGAAACACTGGCCCCACGGTCCTTGAAGGTGCCGGAGGGATTGCGCCCCTCATCCTTCAGGAACAGCCGGTCATAACCGAGATGACGGCCCAGCGACGGCGTCGCCAGCATCGGCGTCCAGCCCTCGGCAAGGCTGACGGCAGCTTCCGGTGTTTCCACCGGCAGCAAGGCGGCATAACGCCACAGCGTCGCCGGTCCCCGGGAAATGGAATCGCGGTCAATTTCAGTTTTCAGACGGTTCAGGTCATAGGAGACAACCGGAAAATCACCGGGCGCCAGCGCAGAGGATCCAAGATCGCTGACCGGCTCACCGGAATGCCAGCTCGCGATTCTGTCGACATAATTCACGCCCCGACCACCTTCCGATAAAGATCCGGCTGCACAGCAACATGCAGCGTCTCGAAAATGCGCGACCGGACCTCCAGGCCTATCACCAGATGATCGCAGACCAGTTGCCGGGCGACCGCCGGATCACCACTGACAATCGCGTCCAGAATGCCGAGATGTTCCCGCACTGATTCCAGTACCCATCCGTGGTCGTAATGCCTGGGCAGTCCCAGAGTCACCGAATGGCGCAACCGCATCGGCTCATAAATTTCCAGCAGATAGCGGTTTCTGGCCGCCCGGAACATTTCAACATGGAATTCCTGACCGCATCTGTGAATTTCATTCAGGTCATAGGATTCCGGCCGCTCGATCATATCAACGAAGGTACGGCGATAGCGGGAAAATTCATCTGTTGGTCCTCGTTCCGCAGCGAGATAAGCCGCCGTGCCTTCAAGGCCGAACCGAACCTCGTAAATTTCAGTAACATCTGCCGGGGTCAGCTTGTTGACGTAAGTTCCCCGCGCCGGGCGGACCGTCAGCAGACCTTCCGCCGTCAGACGCTTGATGGCTTCCCGGACCGGTGTTCGGCCCATGCCCAGACTGTCTGCCAGCTTACGCTCTGACAGCGGCTCACCCGGATCAAATTCTCCACCGAGAATCTGATCCAGCAGCAGCTGATAGGCGCGGTCGCGCTCGAAGATCGAGGTATCCGACATACCGGTATACCAGCCGAATTTGAGAATCGAGTCAACGGAGAAAAATCGTTAAATTTGTCATCCCTCTCATTTTTCAGGATAGCGCGTTTAGAAGATCAGGGGAGAAATGACCGGAACATACTGTCGGTTATTTCCTGACCCGTGGGCCATCCGTCGGCGGTCAGAATTCTGGATAAATAGCGTGAACGGATAACCGGGGAGATGAGATAAAATCCCGACAGGAAAACAATTATGCCCCTGAATTATCGCGAAATGCCCTGCCGGACAGAAATCCTGAATAGCAAAAAGTGATAAGCCGATACGCAGAACGTGCTTCTCTCCCGGCGCGGCGGGAGTAGGCTTGCCGACAGTAACAGATCAGGATGATTCTCATGGCTTCAAAAACTGCACTGGTGGTCAGCGCACATGCTGCCGACTTTGTCTGGCGCTGCGCTGGCGCCATCGCGCTACATACCGAAAAGGGCTACAATGTTACCGTTGTCTGCCTTTCCTTCGGCGAACGCGGCGAGTCGGCAAAACTCTGGAAAAAAGGTGACGTCACGCTGGAGCAGGTCAAAACCGACCGCCGTGGCGAGGCCGAAGCTGCCGCAAAGGCGCTGGGCGTTCACGATATCCAGTTTTTCGATCAGGGAGACTATCCGCTGGTCATGGATATGGACGGCAAGATGCGTCTGGTTGATGTGATGCGTCAGGTGCAGCCTGAGTTCATCATGTCCCACTCTCAGTCCGATCCTTACAACACCGACCACCCCTACGCGACGGCAGTGACCATGGAATGCCGCATGATTGCGCAGGCCTGGGGACATAATCCCGGCGAGAAAGTGCTGGGCGCGCCGCAGATGTATCTGTTCGAGCCGCACCAGACCGAGCAATGTGGCTGGAAGCCGGATACCATCCTCGACATCACTGATGTCTGGGACAAGAAGATGGCCGCCATCAAATGCATGGCCGGGCAGGAGCATCTCTGGGATTACTACACCAATGTCGGTGAAAACCGGGGCAACCAGTTCCGCCGCAATTCCGGCGGACAGGCCGGTGGCCGCCCGGCCCGCTATGCGGAAGCCTTCCAGTCGATCTTCCCGCGCACGGTTGACCAGCTATGACCGGTATTGTTGTCACCGATGTCCCCCGCGCGGCCACGGAAACCATTGCCGGACTGGCGGAATGCGGCGTCGCCACGGTGCATGAGGCACAGGGCCGCACCGGCCTGCTGCAAAGCCATATGCGCCCGATCTATCCCGGCGCCCGGATTGCCGGATCAGCGGTTACGGTATCCGTCGCACCCGCAGATAACTGGATGCTGCATGTTGCGGTCGAACAATGCGGCGCGGGCGATATTCTTGTCGTCGCCCCGACATCCCCCAGCGATGCCGGCTATTTCGGCGAGTTGCTGGCCCAGTCCCTGAAATCACGCGGCGTCATCGGGATTGTCATCGAAGCCGGTGTGCGTGATGTCGCGGAACTGACGGAAATGGGCTTCCCGGCCTGGTCGAAAGCGGTCTCCGCTCAGGGCACCGTGAAAGAAACCATCGGATCGGTAAATCTTCCCATCGTCTGTGCCGGTGCGGCGATCAGCCCCGGCGATGTCATCATTGCCGATGACGATGGTGTCTGCGTGGTCAGCCGGGAGTCAGCCGATGCGGTTCTGGAGAAGTCCCGGCAACGCGTTGCCAAGGAAGATATCACCCGCGCGAAACTGATGTCCGGCGAACTTGGTCTGGATTACTACGGCATGCGTGAACGACTGGCGGAAAAAGGGCTGCGCTACGTCACTCATGCCGACTACAGCAAGGAGGGCTGAACCATTTCCGGTGTAAACTGCACGATGATGCGGGGCGGCACATCAAAGGCCGCCTACTTCCGCAGCGAAGACCTGCCGCCTGCGGGCGAGGCCCGGGATGCCTTTCTGCTGTCCGTCATGGGATCGCCTGATCCGCGCCAGATCGATGGCATTGGCGGTGCTGACCCGCTGACCAGCAAGATTGCAATTGTTACGAAGTCGAAACGACCCGGCATTGATGTCGACTACCTGTTCGCGCAGGTTTTTGTTGACGAGGCGCGGGTCGGATATGGCCAGAACTGCGGCAATATTCTGGCCGGGGTCGGCTATTTTGCCATTGAACAGGGCATGGTCACGGCGGGCGATCCGGAAACAGAAATTACCATTTTCATGGAGAACAGCGAGCAGACCGCTGTCGCCACCATCGCCACACCCGGCGGGCGGCCAACCTATCGCGGGAATGCCAGCATCGACGGGGTACCGGGAACGGCAGCCCCTGTGCCGCTGAGCTTTGTTGATGCCGCCGGCAGCATGTGCGGGGCGCTGTTGCCGACCGGCAATAATGTTGATCTTGTCGCCGGGGTTGAGGTGACGATGGTCGATAATGGTATGCCGGTTGTCGTGCTCCGGGCCTCGGACATGGGGATCAGGGGCACTGAAACCCGTGACGAACTGGAAGCTGACGAGGCCCTGAAAGCCCGGCTGGAGAAAGTCCGTCTTGCCGCCGGACATCTGATGAATCTCGGCGACGTTACCGACAAGACCGTGCCGAAAATGACGATGGTTTCACCGCCGATGAAGGGGGGCTGTATCTCGACCCGCACCTTCATCCCGCATCGCTGCCACGCCACCATCGGCGTATTCGGTGCTGTCAGTGTCGCCACAGCCTGCCTGCTGCCGGGATCACCCGCAGCGGAACTGGCCGTCATACCCGGCAGCAGATCGAAGCAGATGGCCGTCGAACATCCGATCGGTGCACTGGATGTCATCATGGAAGTCAGCGAGCAGGAAGACGGCAATGTCTCCATCGACCGTGCCGCCTTCCTGCGCACCGCCCGCAAGCTGTTCGAAGGCCGCGTGTTCGATCATTCGGAGGACTGACGCCAGCGCCGTGAAGCCGACCGGACAGCGGCAACCACCAGTACGGGAAGGAATGCCGCCCCCAGAAAGACCGGCAGGCCCGCAAGCCCGGTCCAGGCAATCATGCCGCCGCTGATCGCCGGACCGATCAGGTTGCCGAGAGACCAGGCCATTGCGAAGGCCGCATTCCCGGCAATGAGCATCTTGCCCGTAAACCTGTCCCCCAGTTCCTTCATTGCCAGCGTATAAATTCCAAACGCGAAGCCGCCCCACAGGAACAGATGCACCAGCAGCGGATACCAGTCTGACGCCAGAACCGGCAACAGAACCGGGGCCAGTACGGCAAGCCCGACGCAGATGAAGAACATTGTCCGGCCCGGCAGCCAGTCCGCCAGAATGCCGATGGGTATCTGCAACAGGGCGGAACCGAGAATCAGCGTCGCCAGCAGAATGGCGACAGCACTTTCTGTATGAGAGAAATCGAGCAGATAGATCGGCAGCAATGACAGCAAACCTGCCTCAAACAGCCCGAAGCCGAGAAAGGCAATCAGCAGGGAAGGGGCATAGCGCAAGAACCCCAGGGCAGAGACACCCGGCGCGGATTGCGCTTCTTCATCTCCGGCCGGTTCGGTTGCGAACAGAATCCCGGCCAGCGAGACGATCCCGCAAGCCACACCCGACAGGAAAGGCGGCCAGCCCTCTGTCCCGGTGAGAGTCAGAATCGCCGGGCCAATCGCAAAGCCCAGCGCAAAGACCGTCGCATAGGCTCCGAGAACACGCCCCCTCATCCTCTGCGGTGCCAGCCGGTTGATCCAGATGTCACAGATGATGAAGATTCCGCTGGACGCCAGACCATGCAGGAAGCGGATCACGAACCAGGATTCCAGACCGGGAAATACCGGATACAACACAAAAATGCCGGTTGTCAGGGCAATGCAGACAATCGCCGTACTGCGCAATCCGAAGCGGGACAGAACCGACGGCATCGCCCAGCCGGCAATCAGCAGGCCTAGGCCCAGCATCGCAGCATTCAGCCCGATCATGGTCGGGCTTACGCCCTGACTGTTCAGGTTGAAGGCCAGCAGGGGGTGACTGAGCCCCATCATTACCGACAGCACGCTGATACCGGTGGTGACCGCCGCAATGCTGCGCCAGTCCGTCTGTTCCGGCCCGGAGGCCAATTGGTCATGCCCGTTCATGGCCCGGACTTATCCCGAATACCCGATCAGGGAAAGCCCGGATCCAGAACGGAAAACCGGCTACTTCAGGGTAGCGACATAAGCCAGAAGGTCGCTCAGTTCCTGAAGGCTCAGCGGGACAGCCGCCGCGTTTGGCGGCAATTTGCTCGGGCGCGGATTATCGGGGATGCGGACAAAGACCGGATGGGGACGGCGCGCAAAGAAGGTCTCAAACCGGTTATCGGCATCCGGCAGCGTGAGCAGGGTCGCAAAAGAAGGGGTGCTGTCGATTCCCCCAAGCCGGTTGAAGCTGCCGATCACGTGACAGCGGGCGCAATGGGTCTGCGCCAGACGCTCCCCATTCAGCGGGTCATCTGCGGCCCGGGCCGGAAACCCGGCAACAGCCATCAGCATCGCAAACAAAACGGTCACGGCAGGTTTCATGCGGCAATAATAGCCGAAAACCACCCGGATTGTGAATTGCCGTGCAGAATAACGGTCAGACCATTGCCAAGGCGCGGTACCGTGGTTAACTCACATGATCTGAATTGCATCCCCGATACCGGAGAGACCATGCCCGACGACCAGCGCCAGACCAGCATTCGTGACCTCCATGCCCGCTCCCGCAGCAGCCTGTCGGCTGAAGCCTTTGGCGAGGCGGTAGCGCGGGCGGCAGCCGCCCCGGTTGCCTGGCCTGCCGACGGCTGGATTGATCTGATCGCACCTGCCGCCGACGCACCCACCCGTGAGGCCCTGCTGGCCCTGCGTCGTGAAATGGAGCCTTCTGCCGGCAAACCGGGCAGCGACCGGGTTGCCCGGCTGCGGACCCGGCTGGGTGAACTGAAACTGGACGGCTTCATCATTCCCCGCTCGGACGAACATCTCGGTGAATTTGTGCCCGCAGATTCCGAACGGCTGGCCTGGCTGACCGGATTCACCGGCTCTGCCGGTCTGGCGATCGTCATGGGCGACCGGGCGGCCCTGTTCATCGACGGGCGCTATACCCTTCAGGTCAGGGATCAGGCCGACGAATCCGTCTTCACATTCCGCCATCTGATCCGGGAGCCGGCAACCGACTGGCTGAAAGAACAGGTAAAGGCCGGCATGCGGATCGGATTCGACGCCCGGCTGCATGGCATCCGCGCCGCCGCCGGATTGCGCAAGGCCGTCGAAGAAGCCGGCGGGGAACTGGTTGCTGTTGATGAGAACCCGGTAGATGCGGTCTGGACGGACCGGCCCTTGCGACCGTTATCACCTGTCCTGCCGCACCCGGATTTCTTTGCCGGTGAACCCGCCGACCGCAAGCGGCAGCGTATCGGTCAGGCCGTCGCTGCGCAGGGCGCTGTCGCCACGGTCCTGTCACAGCCGGAATCCATCGCCTGGCTGCTCAATATCCGCGGACAGGACACGGAAAGCACGCCGCTGCCCCTGTCCCATGCCATTCTGCGGGCAGACGGCTCTGTCGACCTGTTCATCGATTCCCTGAAACTGACCCCGGCCACCCGCGACCATCTCGGCCCGTCCGTCACTCTGCATCAGCCGGATCAGCTGGGGGCCGCCCTTGAAGCACTGGGGGCGAACGGCACCAGAATCAGCATCGACCCGACCGGCGCAAATGAATGGATTCGCCTGCGCCTGCTGGCCGGTGGCGCCGAGATCATCAATGAAGATGATCCCTGCATTCTGCCCCGTGCCCTGAAAAACGATGCGGAACGGGCAGGGACCATCGCCGCCCATAACCGGGACGGAGCGGCGCTGTCGCGGTTTCTGCACTGGCTCGACGAAAATGCACCGGGGGTCAGTGAACTGGAATGCGTGAACCGGCTCGCTTCCTTCCGCGAGGGTGGGGAGCATTATCGTGGCCCCAGCTTTAACACCATCGCCGGATCGGGCCCGAACGGTGCCATCGTGCATTACCGGGTTACGGAGGCGACCGACAGGCAACTGGGGGCCGGGGAGCTGTTTCTGGTTGATTCCGGCGGTCAGTATCTGGACGGAACAACCGATGTCACCCGCACCATCGCCATCGGTGCGCCCAGTGATGAAATGAAGCGCGCCTTCACACTGGTACTGAAAGGCCACATCTCGCTGGCCACCGCCCGTTTTCCGGCAGGGACCAAGGGCGGACAGCTCGACAGTCTGGCGCGGGAGCATCTCTGGCGTCATGGCCTGAATTATGACCACGGCACCGGCCACGGCGTCGGGTCTTATCTCGGTGTTCATGAGGGGCCGCAACGGATTGGCGGGATGAGTGATGTACCGCTGGAACCGGGGATGATCATTTCCAACGAACCGGGCTATTACAAAACCGGCGGCTTTGGCATCCGCATCGAAAACCTTGTTCTGGTGGAAGACATCGACAATACGGGCGAGGGCGAATGGCTGGGCTTCCAGACACTGACACTGGCCCCGATTGACCGGCGGCTGATTGAAATCGACCTGATGGATGCCGCAGAGGTCAGATGGCTGGATGCCTATCATGCCGATGTGGCAAGGGTTGTCGGGCCGCAGCTTGACGGGGCGGCAGCCAGATGGCTGGCACAGGCCACCGCACCGCTGAAAGGCTGATCAGCCTGCCGCGAAGGTCTCCATCCTGCGGGCCAGCGCGATGTCCTTTTCGGTCACACCGCCCGCATCATGGGTGGACAGGGTCACCTCGACCGTTTTGTAGACATTGAACCATTCCGGATGATGGTCCGCCTTTTCTGCAGCCATCGCGACCCGCGTCATGAACCCGAAGGCGGCGTTGAAATCATCGAACGTGAAAACCTTCGTAATGGCATCACGGCCTTCAACCTCGCGCCAGTCGGGCAGGGCCGCCAGGGCTTCTGCCCGCGCCGCGTCTTTCAGAATGGTCATGCCGGTTTCTCCCTTAAACTTCATCCCATCTGATGTTGGGGCGGCTGGCCGGGAATCAACAACCTGCGCAAGATCATCTATCCATCTTCATTTGGCATGACAAACACATCAATTCTCTAATTTCAGCAATCCATGAACAGCGTTATACTTCCCGCCAGACAGGGAGAGACCAGATGGAAATTGAACGAATAGATCATTTTGTCATTACCGCGCGGGATGTTGTGAAAACCGCAGCATTCTATGAGCGGGTACTGGGCATGAAGATTGTTACCTTCGGCGCCGGACGCACCGCGCTGACCTTCGGCCGACAGAAAATCAATCTGCATCAGGCCGGCGCAGAGCTGGAACCGAAAGCCGCCCGTCCGACACCCGGCGGAACCGATTTTTGCCTGATTACCACCACCGCAATTCCCGATGTCGTCAGGCATCTGGAAGCCTGCGGTGTCGATATCGAAATTGCCCCCAGCACCCGCACAGGCGCGACCGGGCCGATCACCTCGGTTTATTTCCGGGATCCGGACAGCAATCTGGTGGAGGTCTCGACCTATGACTGATGCTGCTCTTCCGCTCGCCGGGGTCCGGGTTCTGGAACTTGGTCATTATATTGCTGCCCCCTTCTGCACCCGGGTTCTTGCCGATATGGGCGCCGATGTCATCAAGGTAGAGCCGCCGGGCAAGGGCGATCCGGTCCGAAGCTGGGGACTGCAGATCGACGGGCGGGCACCCTGGTGGTCAGTCCACGGCCGCAACAAGAAGTCCATTACCGTCAATCTGAAGCATCCGAAGGCTGTCGGGCTGGTGCTTGATCTGGTCCGGACCTGCGAAATCGTTGTCGAAAACTTCCGCCCCGGTCAGCTGGAAGGCTTCGGACTTGGCCCCGAGGTGCTGGCCAGCGCCCGTCCCGGCATCGTGCTGGTCCGGATTTCCGGTTATGGCCAGACCGGACCAGACCGCAACCGCGCCTCCTTCGGTGTTATCGGCGAGGCCCGCGGCGGCCTGCGTCATCTCTGCGACCATCCGCCGGGGGTCTCGGACCTGCCGCCGGTCCGCACCGGTATCAGCCTGGGCGACAGTGTTGCCGGGCTTTATGGCGGGCTGGGGGCGCTGGCTGCCCTGCTGCGCCAGCGCAGCGAGGGCGGTGACGAAGCCCGGATTGTGGATGTCGCCCTGAATGAATCGGTCTTCACCCTGCTGGAAGGTTCCCTGCCGGAATATGGCCTGACCGGCACAATCCGCCAGCCAACCGGATCGACGCTGCCGACCAACGCCCCCTCCAACGCCTATCGCACATCCGACGGCAGCTGGATTCTGATTGCCGCCAATTCGGACCCGCTGTTCCGCCGATTGTCGAAACTGATCGGCAGGCCGGACCTGCCCGAAAACCCGGACTATATCGACAACCCGGCGCGGGTCGCCCACCGGGAGACGCTGGACAGCCTGATCAGCGACTGGGCAGCCAGCCTGGAGGCGACAACCGCCCTCGACCTGCTGGAAGCCGCCGACATTCCGTCTTCCCGGGTCGCGACCATTGCCGATTGTGCCGCAGACGAGCAGTTCCTTGCCCGCGACATGGTGCATGATGTTGAGGATCCGAATTTCGGCAATACCCGCCATCCCGGCGCGGTGCCGGTCTTTGGCGGGATCGACCGCAAATCGGCCGTCCGCTGGCCAGGTGCCGCCGTCGGTGAACATACAGACGATGTGCTGCAAGCCCTCGGACTGGATGACGAGACAGTCCGCACCCTCAGAGAGGAAAAAGTGATATGAGCGATATAACCCTGATCGATGTTGCCCCGCGCGACGGATTCCAGGCGGTACGGGATTTCATTCCGACCGAAACCAAGATCGAGGCCCTGCGAAAACTGGAGCAGTCCGGTCTCAGCCGGATCGAAATCGGGGCCTGTGTCAGCCCGAAGGCAATCCCGCAGATGGCCGATATCGATGCCCTGCTGGCAGAAGCACAGGGCAAGCCCTACCGCGCGGCCGTACTGGCCCCAAACGCAAAAGGGGTCGCGCTGGCGCTGGAAAAAGGGGCAGAAGACATCGTTTACGTCCTGTCTGTCTCGGAAGCCCATAACCAGAGCAATGTGCGACGCTCCGTCGCCGACTCCTTTGCCGAGCTTGAGCGCGCTCTGGCAGAGGCCGGAGACCGGACGTTCAGTTTCCGCTTCAACCTGGCCACCTGTTTCGACTGTCCGTTCGACGGCACGGTTGCCATTCAGGCCGTGCGGGATTGTGTGGAAACCGCCCTTCGCCTGCGGCCAGAGACAGAATTCGGCATCTGTGACACCACCGGACGGGCCGGGCCCGGTCATGTCCGTGACCTGTTTCAGGGCCTGATCGCGGACTATGCCAGCGAGAAAACAAGCTTCGGCTTTCACGGCCATGATACCTTTGGCTTAGGGGTCGCCAACGCCATCGCCGCCTTTGAAGCCGGAGTGCGTATCTTTGATGCAGCGGCAGGCGGGCTTGGGGGCTGTCCTTTTGCACCGGGGGCCACCGGTAATACCGCCAGCGAAGATCTGGTCTTTGCCTTCGAACATATGGGCATCAGCACCGGTGTTGATCTGGATGCCCTGCTGGAAGCCGCCGATTTCTGTGCCGCCGTCGAGCCGGGGCAGGCCGGAGGTCATGTCCGCCTGCTGCCAAGAGCCCGCGTCACCTCGGTCCAGCACGCCGCAGCCGCACAATAGCCGCTCCATGCGGATCGACTTCGCCAGCCTGCAACTGTTTGTGACGGCCTGTCGTCGCGGATCCATCACCGCGGCGGCAGCAGCCCATCACATCGCGGCATCTGCCGTCAGCCGCAGACTGGCGGAGATGGAAGCCGCCAGTGGCGTCACCCTGCTGGAGCGGTCAAAACGCGGGGTAGCACCAACCGCCGCCGGTCAGGCGCTGCTGGCCCGTGCCGAGGATATGCTGCGCCTTGCCGACCGGATCGATGGCGATCTGGCAGATTTCTCAACCGGCGTGCGCGGTACGGTGCGGCTGGCGGCCAATACATCTGCCGTCACCCAGTATCTGCCGGATGACCTCGCCGGTTTTGGTCAGGCCCATCCGGATGTCCGGATTGAACTGCGGGAACTGGTCTCCGGGGATATCGTGGCCGCCGTTTCAGACGGTCTCAGCGATCTGGGTATTGCCGCCTCGCATGTCCCCATGCCGGGCCTGCAATCGCGACCCTACCGGCAGGACGAACTGGTTGCGGTCGTCCCTTCTGCCCATCCGCTTGCCGGGCGGGCGGCGGTCCGGATGGCGGATATGGCCGATCTCGACTTCATTGCCCTGCAGGGGGAAAGCTCGCTGCGCAATCTGTTGCAGGCCGAGGCGGCACGACTGGGCGGCAGCCTCGCAATCCGGGTTGAAATGCTGAGTTTTGATGCGATCCGTCGCATGGTCGCCGCCGGTCTCGGCATCACGGTCCTGCCGCGTGGCGCTGTCGATCCCTATCTCGACCGTCTGGCCGTCACCGCCCTTGCCATCGAGGAGGTCTGGGCAACCCGGCAACTGATGCTCATCGCCCGCGATTTCACCGGCCTGTCCCCGGCTGCCCGCGCCCTGTCGCAGACACTGGCCGGATAAGCACAGACATCATCCGGTCACACACGGCCACTCTCACCCTCATCCTGAACTCGTTTCAGAATCTGTTGCAGGTGCATGAGGGCGTTGAGGGAGGTCCTGAAACGAGTTCAGGATGAGGGGGGCTTTAAAATCGGGCTGGTTTACAGTTTGCGGAGAAATGCCAGCAGGTCGGCCTTCTCGCTGGCAGTCAGGCGAAGCGGACGCAGGATGCGTTCGCCGTCGACATGGAGGCGGCTTTCGTCCAGTTCCGAATAATGATCGATGACATCCTCCAGCCGCGCCAGACTGCCGTCATGCATGTAGGGGGCCGTCCGGGCAATGGCGCGCAGGGAGGGCACCCGGAACTCCCCGAAATTACGGTGCAGCAGGCGGACCTGACGGGTCTGGTGCTGTGCATGCGGTGACCGGTCGTCAGAATGGCTGCCGGTCCGGCTGAACGGGTTCTCCTGCAAGGCGCGGATACCGCCATAGCGGCCCCGGTCAACACCGCCGGGGATAAAGAACGGCACCCCGACATCGGCAAATTCCCCGTTCGAGAAGGCCGGACCGTAATGGCAGAGCGAACAGCGCCCCTTACCCACGAACAATTTCAGACCACGTTGTGCCGGTTCCGGATAACGGGCCATCGCCACTGTATCACCGCGGGCCAGCGCGTCCCGGAAATCATCGAAACCGGTGCGCTCTGTCATCTGTGTTTCCTGCCAGGCGGCCAGCGCCTTGCCGATATCCGCCAGCAGCCGGTCGGCAGCCACCTGGTCCGGCAAAACACCGAAACTGCGGCGATAACCATCCCGCAGATCAGAATTCTCCCGAACGGCTGCGGCAACGCCTTCCGCCGTGTTGTTCATCTCGGCTGCGTTCAGAATGGGCCGGATACTGGCCGCCCAGAGGCTGTCACTCGCCCCGTCCCATCCGAACCAGCGACGACCGGCCAGATTCAGGGTAGCTGGCGTGTTCCGGGTAATCTCCGCCCGTCCGGTGGGCGTGGGCAAACCGTCGCTGAAGGCAAGGTCCGGGCGATGGCAGTCACTGCAGGCCATCGACCCGTCGGTGGACAAACGGGGATCACGGAACAGGGTTTCACCGAACCGGATGGCCCTGTCATCGCCGGAAACCCGGTTGGTTGACTCCGCCTGAAAGGTCGGGGGCCAGGGGCCATGTGACAGAATGGTCGCGGTCTCGCCCGGCGTGAATTCAGCCGCGATACTGCCGGAAACACCCGTCAGCAAGACAGCCAGCAGCCCGGCCAGTCTGCGCGTCATTGCACCTGCCGGTCGGATGAAAACACGGCTTCCACGCCCTCCGCCCGCTGGACAAAACGGAACCGCCAGAGGCCGGGCATATGCAGGATAAAGCCTTCCGCGACAAACAGTCCGGGTTCTGTCTCCCGCACATCAATCTGATAGTTCATGCCGTGGCCATGTGCAGGCATGATGGCATCAACGGTCAGGCGGACATCGTCCGGCACCGGATCAATACAGATTTCCATCTCAAACGGCTCGCCCACGGTGATTTCCCCGACAGGCCGGTAGACCAGACGGGCGGACCCGGCTTTCAGTCGTGTCGCCCCTTCACCACCGGGACAGCCGGCCAGCGCCGTGTTGGCGGAGATCAGCAGCAATATGGCCGCTGAAATCGTCAGTTTGTACCAAGTGCCCATGTCGCCAGTTCTCTCGCATTCTTCCAGGCAATCTGTTCCGCCACATCAGGGGGCAGGTCGGACAGCCATTCCCTGCTCCAGTTCGCATGGTCGATGACATAGTACCAGCGTTCCGGCGAGAAGGTATCAGAGCCAAGCATGAAACGGTCCGGAAAATCGAGGAACAACTGCCGCCAGCTGTCGGACACCTTGCCCTTGAAGGCATGGTCTGTCCGGTAGGCCAGATCGCCATAAAGCCGGGGATGACGTTCCATCATGGCGCGGATGTCTGCCGGTGAATCAAATCCGGAATGCGCCCAGAGCACCGTTGCTTCCGGCCATTGGGCAAAATGCCGGGCAACAGCATCGGCATCAGAGTGAGAGTGCAGGAAGATGTTGTGCCGTTTAGCCAGATCCACCACCTGCCGCATCACCGGGCTGTCTGCATCCGATCCATAGATATGAAACTCACCGATCCCGGCATATTTGTATTTCGCCAGCCGGGCCTTCAGATGGTCGATCACCGTCGGATCCCGAAACCAGGTGCCCAGTTCACCCCGCCGACGATAAGGCCGCAGGACAGGCACCACAATATCCGGCGCCGCCTCATAAATCATCCGGGTGCCCTCATCACTGGAGGAAGACACCATAGCCATTCGCAGACCTGCCTTGCGCAGAATTTCCGCCGCCTGTGCCGGTGGCAGCATGTCCCAGGCGTCATGGCTGTAATGCATATGGGCGTCTGCAACCGGCATCGGGTCTGCCGCCACGGCAGGTCCGCTGAAACAAAAACAAAGTGACAGCAACGTTATCAGTCGTCCTGCAGGTGGTCGCATCGGCTTGTGCTCCGCAATCAGGTTACAGCTTTCAATGGCAAGGACAGTGCCCCGTTTCAAGCCGGCAGTTTAACCGGACTTTTCCAGTCCCGGACAATCAACTTTCTGTCGGTCATCCCGCAATGCGAAATCCAGTGGCAGGGGAAGCGCCGGCAGGCAGTTGCCGAGGGTATCCGTGACTGAACGCCCGAACAGATTCCGGGCAGCAAATGCCGGGTCTGCCACCAGAGCCACCACAGCCACTTTTGAAGCCGCCGGGTCAGAAGCCCCATTACTCAGGCTGTCCGGCACCCCCGTCAGACCGGCCAATTACAGCCCCAGACGATTTTCCATATCGGCATTTTTTACTGCACGCTGCAACTTCTCGAAGGCACGCACTTCGATCTGGCGGATGCGTTCCCGGGAAACGCCGTAGACGTGACTGAGGTCTTCCAGCGTTTTCGGGGCCTCTTCCAGCCGCCGGGAAACGATAATATGTCGCTCCCGCTCGTTCAGGGCGGTCAGGGCATTCTGCAGCAGGTCACGCCGATAGTGGGACTCATCGTCCGAAATCAGAAGCTGTTCCTGGTTGTCGGATTCATCCTCCAGCCAGTCCATCCATTCGCCTTCACCATCCATATTCAGCGGCGCATTCAGACTCTGGTCCGGACCGGACAGGCGGCGGTTCATTGAAATCACATCGCCTGTGGATACGGCCAGCTTGTGCGCAATCTCATCCACGGCCTCGGTTGGCATATCACCATCCGACAGTTCCTTCATCTTGCCCTTGAGCTTGCGCAGATTGAAAAACAGCTTCTTTTGCGAAGCGGTCGTGCCCATCTTCACCAGCGACCATGAATGCAGGATATATTCCTGTATTGCGGCCCGGACCCACCACATCGCATAGGTGGAAAGGCGAAACCCCTTGTCCGGGTCAAAGCGCTTCACCGACTGCATCATGCCGACATTGCCTTCCGAGATAAGCTCGGCCACCGGCAGTCCGTAACCGCGATAGCCCATGGCAATTTTGACCACCAGCCGCAGATGACTGTTGATCAGCAGGTTCATTGCCTCTTCATCGGCGTCTTCCTGCCAGCGCCGGGCAAGTTCCATTTCCTGCTTATGTTCCAGCATCGGATACTTCCGGATTTCACGCATATAGCGCGACAGATTAGCGTCGGGTGTGGTGGTTACGTTGCTGATTGCCTGTGCCATGATCCCCTCCGGTCAAATGACGGTCCGCAGTAACAGCACCGGGACCGGTTATGTTCCGTACTCGCATCATTTACGGCGGAAGATCGGACGCGGATCATCGGGAGAGTAAAAAACCTGCCGGCCGGGCAGGCAAAAGCACGCCGACCCCGATTTCAGAACGGGGCGACAGTCGTCAGCAACAGGGGGATTTTTCCGCCTGAGTGGCGGAAACCGGCCTCAGTGGCCGTGCGCGGCCGCCTCGGCGCCTGCTTTCAGGCGATAGGTCCGTGAGCAGTAGGGACAGACAATCTCTGTCTCACCTGCACCGACCGTCAGATAGACGCGGGGATGGCCAAGTGCGCCGCCACCACCATCACAGGAGGTTTTGCGGGTCTCTACTTCGATGACTTCGAACGGGTCCATGGCGACAATCCGGGGGTTCGTGGTGTTAAGATCAATCTCAGGGCGGTCGTTGACCACCCCAAGGCTGAATGATACCCATGCGCGCGCTCTGATCAACAGCCTGAACGGCCATGAACGAACTTCCCCGCTACGCCGTCGAAATCGAGAACCTCTCAAAAACCTACCGTCCGAAAAGTGGCGGCGAGGTACGGGCGCTCGATAATGTCTCCCTGAACATCCCCCGCGGCTCGTTTTTTGCCCTGCTGGGACCGAATGGCGCAGGCAAATCAACCCTGATCAATATTCTCGCCGGACTGGTTCTGAAAACCGGCGGCTCCGCCCGTATCTGGGACCGTGATATCGATGAACGCCCGCGTCAGGCCCGGGCCGCCATTGGTATCGTCCCGCAGGAACTGAATATCGACCCCTTCTTCACACCGCGGGCGCTGCTGGATATTCAGGCCGGCCTTTACGGTGTACCAAAACGCGAGCGCCGGACCGACGAGATTCTCCGGGCCATCGGACTGGCCGACAAATCAGAGGCCTATGCGCGGTCTCTTTCCGGCGGCATGCGCCGTCGTCTGCTGGTCGGCAAGGCGATGGTGCATACACCGCCGGTTCTTGTACTCGATGAACCGACCGCCGGGGTTGATATCGAACTGCGCCGGCAGTTGTGGGATTATGTGCGGGAACTGAACCGGCAGGGCACCACGGTTCTGCTGACAACCCACTATCTCGAAGAAGCGGAAGAACTCTGCGATACCATCGCCATCATCAATCATGGCAAGCTCATCGCCTGCGAACCGACGCAGCAGCTGCTGAAACGCATGGATTCCAAGGAACTGCAGATTCAGACCAGTGAAAACCTGTCCGCAATCCCCGACGCCCTGCAGGTTTATGACCCGGAACTGCAGGACGACAACCGGCTGGTCTTTCGCTATTCACCGTCAAAGGTCAATGTGGCAGCGATCCTCGATGCGGTCCGCAAGGCGGGTCTCACCATCAATGACCTGTCGACAGTCGAAGCCGATCTGGAAGATATTTTCCTCTCGCTTACCAGCCGTGGCGGGGACGAAAGCGGGACCGGACAGCAGGGATAGAAAAGATGAGACGGCTCGCTCTTGGCGCTGCGCTGGCTCTCCTTGTCCTGACCGGCGCCTGTGCGCCGATTGAAATTCCGGCGGGTTCCGCGCAGCAGCAACCGGCCCTGACCGGCGACAGCCTGATCAGTTTTGACGGAGCCGTCCTGCCATTGCGACGCTGGCTGCCCGAAGATGACCGGCCGGAGGCCGTCATTCTGGCCCTGCATGGCTTCAACGATTACAGCAACGCCTTCAGCACCGCAGCGCCCTGGTTCACGCAGCAGAACCTGGCGGTCTTTGCCTTTGACCAGCGCGGGTTTGGTGATGCCCCGGATCGTGGCTACTGGCACAGCGAAACCGCCCTGACCGGCGATGTGGCAACGGCACTAGATCTGCTGGGCCAGCGTTATCCGGACATTCCGCTTTATCTGATGGGCGTCAGCATGGGAGGGGCGGTTGCGCTCACCAGCCTGACAGACCCACGGGTCAGCCGTGCGGTCAGCGGAACCATTCTGCTGGCTCCGGCCATCTGGGGAGCCTCGACACAGCCCTGGTGGCAGCGGAGCGGCCTCTGGCTGTTCGCTCATACGGTACCCTGGATGCGGCCAACCGGTCAGGGGCTGGGTATTCAGGCCTCCGACAATATTGACATGCTGCGCAGCCTCGGGCGCGACCCGAAGGTCATCAAGAAAACCCGGATCGATGCTGTCTACGGGCTGGTCCGGCTGATGGACTCAGCCCTGCTGGCCAGCCGGGATCTCAAAACCCCGGCCCTGATCCTTTATGGTGCGAAGGATGAGGTGATCCCGGCAAAGCCAACCCGCCAGATGCTCCGCAATCTGCCTGCGGATAGCGGGGACCGGCGACGGATCGCGGTTTATCCGGACGGCTGGCACATGTTACTGCGCGATCTTCAGGGCGAGGTTGTCTGGCGCGATATTGCGAACTGGATCAGACAACCGGAGGGCGCTCTGCCCTCCGGTGCTGAAGCCCATACCCGGGCGTTTCTGGCGAAAGACTGATCCTCAGATCAGCCGACAGGTACCGTCTGGGCCATCGCCGGGCGCTTTGAGAATTCGGCGAACCATGCCGCCAGTTTCGGGCGCCCCTCGCGCCAGTTCTTTTCGTCATGTCGCAGGTCGAGATAACCCAGCGCCGCACCAATCGCGAAATGGCCGATATGAACATCGCCGTCGAGCTGGGAAATATCCTTTTCCAGTGCTTCCGTGGCGGAGCGGATGCCGTTCCAGTTACGCTCACCCCAGGTCGGTGACCGCTCGCCGTTGATGCGGCCTTCATGGACGATCAGGAAAGAACAGTCGGCCATACCATTGCCCAGCGCCATCAGTGTCAGGGCCTTGAAGCGGGCGCGTGGTTCAGCCGGATAAAGCTTGTGGCCGGAATGCTGGCTGTCGAAATATTCCGTGATCACCGAGGAATCAAACAGCAGGTCACCATCATCGGTTTCCAGCGACGGCAGCTTGCCAAGCGGGCTGAGCGGGTTGATGCCCTGCAGCGGCTGGCTGGCATCCGGCGAGACCTTCTCGATACGGTCGACGATGCCGGTTTCAATAGCAACAGCCATACATTTGCGGGCATACGGAGAGGCAGGCGAAAAGACGAGCTTCATAGGACAGGATCTCCCGATCAGACAGTTATTGGTTGGGGCGTCAGCGGATAGCTGGCTTCGATTGAGTAGTGCGAGCCATCCCGCGTCAGCACGCTGGAAAACAGACTAAAATCTTCGACCCCGAATGGCTCCGTTGCAAACAGGTTTTTCCGCCGGCAGAACCCGGCCAGCCGGTCGAAGTGAATGTCCCGCAGCCGGGCAATGGTCACATGAGGATGAAACTTGCGCTTTTCCGGGCGTATCCCGAACCGCTGCAAAGCCGAGGTGACCCGTTCCTGCAACCGGATCAGATCCGGGTTCTTCTCTACATCGACATACAACAGGCGACCCTCACCGCCGCGCGCCTTCTGGCCAAACCAGTCAACGCCGGAAAGCCGCAGATCAAACGCAGGAGACCGCACCGCTTCCATTGCCAGATCGACATCGGCAGCGGTATGGCGGTCAACCTCACCCAGAAAACAGAGGGTCAGATGCATGTTGTGCGGTGGCACCCATCGGGCACCAGGCAAATCGGTCTGAAGGAATTCAAGCTGACGGCGGACTTCGTCCGGCAGCGTCAGTCCGACAAACAGGCGCAACATGCGTCATCTCCCCGGCGGCCGGTCAGAGGTAGGCGTTCGGCCGCTCCGCATTAATGGCTTCAATTCCGTCCAGTACATCCTGTGACAGATCCGTCCCCACCGCTTCGATATTTGCCTTCAGTTGCGGCATCTTTGTGGCACCGATGATAACGCTGGTCATGAACCTGCGCGACCCGCAAAACGCCAGCGCCATTTCTGCGGTCTTCAGACCATGCTGCTTTGCCAGCGCATCATATTTTTCCGTCGCCTCGAAGGAGGTTTTCGACATGTAACGCGGAAAGTAATCCGGCCACAGCGACAGGCGTGCGCCATCCGGACGTGCATCACCCATATATTTGCCGGTCAGCATTCCAGACGCCAGACAGCCATAAGCCAGCAATCCGACATCCTCGCGGATCGCGATTTCGGCTGTCCCGATCTCGAACGTACGGTTGATCAGGTTGTAGGGATTCTGAATGCTGGCAATCCGCGGCAGGCCACCCGTTTCTGACTGGCGCAGATAATCCAGCAATCCCCAGGGGGTTTCGTTTGAAACCCCGACATGGCGAACTTTTCCGGCGGCAACCATCTCGCCCAGTACGGTCAGCGTCTCGGCAATCGGGGTTACATCTTCCGCATCGTCATGGGTGTAGTTCAGTGCACCGAAATAGTTCGTGCTGCGGGCCGGCCAGTGAATCTGGTACAGGTCGATATAATCCGTCTTCAGACGTTTCAGGCTCTGGTCGACAGCCACCCGGATATCGGCAGCATCAAGTGTGGGACGCGCCCCGCCGGGACGCGCTGTCGGAAAACGATCACCCGGACCCAGCGCCTTGGTCGCCAGAATAACCTTGTCCCGGTTACCTCTTGCGGCCATCCAGTCACCAACGATTTCCTCTGTCCGGCCATAGGTTTCCGGCTTCACCGGCACGGAATACATCTCGGCCGTATCGATGAAATTCACACCCTGATCGAGAGCATAATCAAGTTGTTCGAATGCTTCATCCGGCGTGTTCTGTTCGCCATAAGTCATGGTGCCCATGCAAACGAGGCTGACATCAAGCCCGGTGCGGCCAAGGGGTCTGTATTTCATGAGATTCTCTTTAACTTGCGGATATGACGCTGATCTTACATCAGCAGGGTGAGAACGCCTGTATAGCTGTAGAGACGATTATTGGAAATCTCGCCATTACCGAAAAATCCGGTAAAGGGGATATCACCGAATTGTTCGCGGATGGCTTTCGCCTCAAAATGCGGGTCGGCAAACAGCCCCGGTCCGCGGGCAATGCAGGAATAATAGAGCGCACCACGCGGCTGGCGGCCTTCAAGCCGGCCGGCGATATCCGCCAGCATACGCTGCATATCCTCTTCTGCCCCTTCCGGATCCCGGCGCACGAACATCATTCGGTCGCCATCTTCAACCTGATCACCGATGGCAACCAGACTCCGCTCGGGATCAAGCGCGACCAGAGTGCGGACCACGTAGTCTCCGGTATCAGAGCCGGAAATCGGGAGGGCGACATGGATAAGCCCGCCAATCTGTTGCAGATCCCGCGACAGCAGTTCGCCCATATCCTCTTTCATCACTTCCAGTGCCGGACGGTCGTCCAGGGTCATCAGGATATGTTCCACTGATTCCGTGATGGTATGGAGCGGCCCTATCGGGGTGCAGCCCTGGGACAGACCGCTGACCGCTTCAATTTCCGGCGACAGCATGATCCCGGAAAGTCCGCCGGAAATCATTCTCCCTGCAATCTGGCGACTGCGGCCCCGCGAAGCCGTCAGCCCGCCAATCATGAAACCGTTGGTCGTGGTCGCAGTACAGGTCATGGCCTGCAGCAGGTTCTCGCTGCCCGGATCACCATGCGCGACAACCAGTGGCGGGGCGAATGACTGTTCCCAGCCCCCGGCTTCCAGCGCAGCCCGCTCACCGGACGGACTGAACAGTTGATAGTCAGATGCTGCGAAATCACAGGTCATCACGGACAGGGCGGGAATGTCGAAATGTGACTCTCCGCCACCGCAGACGCCATAGCCTGTGGTCCCGGTCCAGTCCACGACCCCGGTTTCCTGTTTCAGCATGTCGAGAACAGGGTCCAGCATTTCAGTAAGGACATCGGTGGCATAGATGAAGCCCATCTGATGACCGTCCGTTTTCCCGGACAGCTGCTCTGCAATACCTGCCGCCGCGGTCTGCCAGTTGGTGCCTGCAGAAATTGCTGCTGCGAAGGCCAAAGGTCAGTGGCTCCCGCCGTCAGCCTGATCCAGCAGTTTCAGGACGTAAGGCAATATTCTTTTCGTCACGACGGCAATACCCTCCGGGTTAGGATGAATACCATCCTGCTGATTCAATTCCGGCACGGCAGCCACTCCTTCAAGAAAAAAGGGATAAAGCAGCACGCCTTTTTCCTCCGCCAGATCAGAATAAATTTTATTAAAAGCCTCGCCATATTCACGGCCAAGATTAGGCGGCGCGAGCATTCCTGCAAGTAAAACTGGTATACTTGCTGATCGCAATTCCGTGAGAATCTTCCGAAGGTTTGCCCGGGTTGCCGCCGGATCCAGTCCCCGCAGCGCATCATTGGCTCCCAGTTCGACAATCGCGGCATCCGGCCTGTCCGCCAGCAACCAGCCCAGCCGGCCAGCCCCGCCAGCTGTGGTATCGCCGGAAACACCACCATTGATAACCGTTACATCCCGACCGGCCTGCCGCAGTGCGGCTGACAGCTGGTCCGTAAAAGCCTGACCCTGTTTCACGCCGTAGCCCGCTGTCAGGCTGTCCCCGAGCACGAGCAGTTTCAGCGGCCCCGTTCCGGCAGCCTGAGATGTCGCCGACAGTAAAAGGACCGTTACAAATACAAAAACAACGTTGAAAAACTGTCGAAATCCGCCATATGCGGTTGCAACGCCAACTGGTCGACCCCTGAGTGAAAGCCCCGACATGAATGATACCCCGCAAAACAGTGACCCGGCCATCCGGCTCGACAACTTACATCTTACGTTGGGTGCAGAGTCCCGGGAGGTCAACATCCTGCGCGGTATCGATCTTCAGGTAGCCCGGGGAGAGGCCGTCGGAATCGTCGGCCCGTCAGGCTCTGGCAAGACCTCCATGCTGATGGTCATCGCCGGTCTGGAGCGCTCAACCTCCGGTCAGGTTGCCGTCGCCGGCACCTCGCTTACCGGACTGTCGGAAGATCATCTGGCCCTGTTCCGGCGCAAGCATGTCGGCATTGTCTTTCAGGCATTCCACCTGATCCCGACCATGACCGCGCTGGAGAATGTGGCAATACCGCTGGAGCTGGCCGGACGTGATGATGCCTTCGAACGGGCAGAACGTGAACTTGAGGCGGTCGGCCTGTCGCATCGTCTCGGCCACTATCCGGGCCAGCTTTCCGGCGGCGAGCAGCAACGCACCGCACTGGCACGCGCATTTGCCATTGAACCGGATATCCTGCTGGCAGATGAGCCAACGGGGAATCTGGATGGCGAAACCGGCCAGCAGATCGTGGATCTGATGTTCCGGCTGCGTAACGAACGGGGGGCCACGCTGATGCTAATTACCCATGACCCCAAGCTTGCCGCGAAGTGCGACCGCACCCTGACGCTGGCTGATGGCCGGATTGTCAGCGAAAAACTGAAGGCTGTTGCCTGATGTCGTCATTGCCGGTGTCACTTCGGATCGCCCTGCGCGAACTGCGGGCAGGGATTCGCGGGTTCAGAATCTTTATCGCCTGTCTGGCCCTTGGCGTGGCCGCCATTGCAGCTGTCGGGGCACTGTCAGCCAGTGTTGTCGAAAGCCTGCAACGCGACGGCCAGGCCATTCTGGGAGGTGACGCAGAATTCCGGCTGCTGCATCGCGAGGCAGCCGCGCCTCAGGTTGCCGCCATGCAGGAGGCGGGGCAGGTCTCCTTCTCACGCCAGATGCGTGGCATGGTCCGGCTTGAAGATATTCCCGACCGGGGAACACTGGTCGAGGTCAAGGCAGTGGATGATGCCTATCCCCTGTATGGCGCGATTACCCTGAATGAAACTATTTCCCTTACCGACGCGCTGACCCGGCGCGACGGGGTCTACGGCGCACTGGTTGATCCGAACCTGCTGACCCGGCTGGCCGCAAAGGTCGGTGACAGGGTAAATCTCGGCGATGCCAGTTTTGAAATCCGTGGCACAATAGCCCGCGAACCGGACCGGGTGACCAGCGTCTTCACCCTCGGTCCCCGCCTGATGGTCTCCGGCGAGGCGCTGGAATCGACCGGCCTCATCCAGCCCGGCAGCCTGATCCGCAACTATTATCGTGTCCGGCTGAATGACGGCGTTGACCGGGAGCAATGGCTCGACGGCATGCGTGATACTTTCACGGATGCCGGCTGGCGTATCCGTACCACAGAAGACGCCGCCCCCCGTGTGACCCGCTTCGTCGACCGGCTCGGCCTGTTTCTGACCCTGGTTGGCCTGACCATCCTGCTGGTTGGGGGCATCGGTGTCTCGAACGCTGTCCGGTCGCATCTGGAAAGCCGTATCGGCTCGATCGCAGTCCTGAAATGTGTCGGGGCGACATCCTCAGTGGTTTTCCGGGCCTACCTTATCCAGGTCATGCTGATCGCCCTGCTGGGTACGGCCATCGGGCTGTTGCTGGGGGCCTTCTCGCCGTTGCTGTTTGCCCGTGCGCTTGAAGCCGCCCTGCCTTCTGAAATTCCCTTCGGGTTTCATTTGCTGCCCATGTTGCAGGCGACTGCCTTTGGCCTGCTGACGGCACTGGTGTTCGCTCTCTGGCCGCTGGGCCGGGTTGGCGTTATTCCCGGCGCTGCCCTGTTCCGCAATCTGGTGGCCCCGACAGCCAGCAGACCAAAGGGCGGCGTGCTGATAACGCTCGCCATCGCCGCGACAGCCCTGATTGCACTGGCCGTCCTCGGGGCCAGCCGGCCCGGTTTTGCCATTGCCTTTGTGGTCGGCTCCATCGCCGCCATGCTTGTTTTCCGCTATTGCGCCTTCGGGGTCATGAAACTGGCGGCCCGCATCAAACCCGGCCGGGATGCCGGCCTGCGGCTGGCGCTGGCAAACATGCACCGGCCCGGCGCTGCAACGCCGGCAGTTGTCCTGTCCCTTGGTCTTGGCCTCGCGGTTCTTGTTGCCGTCGGCCAGATCGAGGGCAATCTGCGTCAGCAGGTTGATCAGGAACTGCCAAAAGAAGCACCGGCCTTTTTCTTCATCGATATCCAGCGCGACCAGATCGACGGTTTTGAAGCCGCCGTCAGCAAGGTCGACGGCGCCGGAGATATTGAGCGCACGGCAACCCTGCGCGGCATGATTGTCGGCGTCAACGGCCGGCCGGCGTCAGAAATCGCCGCCGACCCGGATCAGGCATGGGTGCTGCAGGGTGACCGTTCGATCACCTATGCCGCCCGCCCCGCACCGGACGCCAATATTGTCGAAGGTGAATGGTGGGATCCTGAGTATCGCGGAGAACCTCTGGTCTCGTTCGAAGCCGATGCCGCACGCGGGATCGGACTGAAGGTCGGCGACCAGATCACCGTCAATATCCTTGGCAGGACAATCTCGGCGAAAGTGGCCAATCTGCGGGATGTCGACTGGGGAACCCTGCGCCTGAACTTTGTCATGGTGTTTTCGCCCGGCGTACTCGACGGCGCGCCCTATACCTATATCGCAACCGCCAAGGCCAGTCCGGCTGCGGAAGACGGCATCGAACGTGCCGTGATTACGGAATATCCGAATATCTCTGCCATCCGCATCCGCGATGCCCTTGATCTGGTAAAGGTCATGCTGGGCAATATCGCGCTGGCCGTCCGCTCGACAGCAGGACTGACCCTGCTGGCCGGGGCGCTGGTGCTGGCGGGTGCCGTTGCCGCCGGGCACAGGCGGCGGATTTATGATGCGGTCGTGCTCAAGGTTCTGGGGGCAACCCGCGGCGATATTCTCCGAGCTTTCCTGATCGAATACGGTCTGCTGGGACTGGCTGCGGGGCTGATCGCCATTGGCGTCGGCAGCCTGACCGGGTGGGCGGTGATGACACAGGTCATGAAAACCGGATTTACTTTCCAGCCCCTGCTGGCACTTCTGACGGCTCTGCTTTGTATTGCTGTAACGCTGGCATTTGGATTTGGCGGAGCCTGGAATGCACTGGGGAAAAAGGCCGCGCCGCTACTCAGAAACGAGTAAAGGCAAATAATAACGCGTTTTTCGATTCTACAGTTATTGAATCCTTCCCTGACCGTGCCATATTAGGGACGCTTAGTAATTCGCAGAACCTAGGGGTGTTCAAATGGCTTTTGGTATTAACGAACGTGCAATGCCGCAGGGGCGCACCGGCTCGATGGAGCTGGATGCTGGCCTGCGGAAGTACATGCTCGGTGTCTATAACTACATGGCGTCAGCCGTCGTACTGACCGGCCTTGTCGCCCTGGCAGTTTCGCAGTCGCCGTACATGCTCAACCTTATTTTCGGCACACCGCTGAAATGGGTCGCTATCCTTGCCCCGCTGGGCATGGTGTTTTTCCTGTCAGCCCGCATCCACAAGATGCAGGCCAGCACAGCGCAGGCGATGTTCTGGGTCTATGCTGCCCTTGTCGGGGTGTCACTGGCTTCAATCTTCGTGGTCTACACGGGTGAGAGCGTGGCGCGGGTGTTCTTCATCTCCGCCGGTGCCTTTGCCGGTCTCAGCCTCTATGGCTACACGACCAAGAAGGACCTGTCGGGCTTCGGCACCTTCCTGATGATGGGCCTGATCGGTCTGGTCATTGCGATGGTTGTGAACATCTTCCTCGCCAGCACGATGATGCAGTGGATCATTTCGGTGGTCGGTCTGCTGATCTTTGCAGGGCTGACGGCTTATGACACCCAGCAGATCAAGATGATGTATTATGCGGGTGACAGCAGCGAAGACGCACAGAAGAAGTCAATCATGGGCGCGCTGCGTCTGTATCTCGACTTCCTCAACATCTTCCTGTTCCTGCTGCAGTTCCTCGGTAACCGCGAATAGTCGCTGCCGAAAAGCACTGAACTGATGCACCGCCCGGGCCGATGGTCCGGGCGGTTTTCTTTCAGGTGCCGTTCAGAAAGTCCGTATTCTCCCGGAACAGGTCTTTCAGGAACTTCATCACCTGTTTGACGCGGGCGATATGTTCCAGATCATGATGCACACTCAGCCACAGATCGCGCTTCACCCTGATCGCTGACGGCAGCACCCGTTTCAGGCGCGCATCACGTTCAGCGACAAAGGTCGGCAGCATGCCAACCCCCATACCGGATGCCGTCGCATGATATTGCGCGACCAGACTGGTTGAGCGGAACCGTGTTTCCTGATTTCGCAGCACGTCGGACAGCCAGCGAACCGCTGAAATCATGATCAGTTCATCGATATAACCGACGAAATGATGATCTTTCAGGTCATCAATCGTGGCGGGCATTCCGTGCTGTTCGAGATAATCATGCGAGGCATAGAGAAACAGCGCAAACTCGCCAATCTTCTCGGACACGATGCGGTGCCCGTTTGGCTTCGGAAAACTGATGAGAACATCGGCTTCCCGTTTCGAAAGGTTGATCCAGTGCGCTGCGGTGACCAGTTCCACATTCACGGAGGGCGCACGCTCATACAGCTTCACAAAGGCCGGAGCGAGGAAAAGGCTTCCCAGTGCTTCCATGGTGGCGACGCGCACCGTCCCGGCAACCCGCGAAGCCTCACCGGAGAACTGGACAGCGATATTGCTGATATGCGCCTCGACGCCTTCCGCATCCCGAAACAGGAGATCTCCTGCATCGGTCAGCAGAAACCCATGCCGGGTGCGCTCAAACAGCTTCGTCTCCAGCGCCCGCTCAAGCTCCCGGACCCGCCGGCCAATTGTCGAATGATTTACAGAAAGCGCGCGGGCTGCACCGCTGAGTGACTTGTACCGGGCCAGCGCCAGGAAAACCGCGATATCACCCCATTCAAACCGCGACAAATCGGGGCGGGTCGTACTGATACCGGCAACTGGATCCTCCGCCATCAATCTCTCTCGCAAACATCAGGGGTCAGGCTCCCTCTGTCCCTATCATGCGCTGCAGATCATCAAAGTCCAGACTGCGGGCATTCTGCAGGTCATCGCTGAAGGATATGGGGCCCATGGCCTCACGGTTTACATGGAGATCAAAAACATCATAGCGGTTGTAATAACCGACCACGTCATGGAACTGCTTCGGCACAACGCAGTCATCAAGGTCGATCACCTCAATCAGCAGGGTGTCCTCAGTCGAGGCCGTCTCCGCAACCGGCAGACCGTTCGGACCGACGATCATTGAAATGCCCTGGGGTGAATCTGTCATCACCCGCAGCATCTCCGGGCCAAGCTCCGACAACCGCTCAAGCGTCGTGCTGTCGACCAGCGAGGCCGCGACAACGTTGAACGCCTTGGCTTCAAAGGAATGGGCACCGGCCCGGATCCTGATTGAAGAGGCCAGATCGTAGCGTTCGTTTTTTGATGGCTCATGGGTGGGCCAGGTCGGCGGGTAGCTGGAAATATGAATCTGTTCACCCTGTGCCATCAGGGAATAACGTGCCAGCGGGTTGGTGTTCTCGCCGCAGATCAGGGCACCGATTTTACCCACCGGGGTCTCGACAACCCGCAAACCGCTTCCGTCGCCATTCGCCCAGATCAGTTTCTCGTAGAATGTCGGCACAAGCTTGCGGTGATGGTTCAGGATCGATCCGTCTGCACCGATCAGGATATTCGAATTCCAGAGACAGCCGACACTGTGCGGGGCCGCCTCGCTGATGCCGATGGAGACAATAATCCCCGCATCCCGGGCCGCCGCACAGAGCTGCAGGATCTCCGGGCCCGGAACCTGAATGGATTCACGGGCGAAGGAGACAAAAAGATCGTGATTTCTGATTGGCGCAGAAACCGCAGCCCATAACGGAAATCCGGGGACAAAAGATTCCGGAAAGACCAGCAGCTCAACACCGCTGGCTGCCGCATCATGAATTAAGCCACATGCTTTTTCGACTGTTGCACGTGCATCCAGATAAACCGGAGCGACATGCGCTGCCGCGACTTTGACTCGTTGCGCCATGTGTTCTTCCTTAACAAAACAGAGAGCCCCCCCGGCATGACTGCCGGGGGAACCGGGGGGAGGCGTCGTCTTACAGAGATTCTTTCCGGAAATCGTAGCGTGGTGGCAGTTTCGCCATCATCTCATCGCGCCCGATCTTCTTCTGCAGCACGAATTTCGAATCCTCGACCTTGCTGATATAGCAATCGATCATGCCGCTATGGTCTTCTGCCCGGAGCAGCTTTGACCCCTGCGGATAGGCATGTGAGTTTTCCATCTCAAGCCCTTCGAGGGCCTCGATCACGCCCGGCGTGTCTTTCGATGTCTGCCATCCGGACATTTCAATCGCCTGCTTCAGGGCAAAGAAGTTCTCATAGCTCTGCCAGGCATGGCTTTTGGCCATGACACGGTCAGACCCCGCTTCCTGTGCATGAACCGGATCAACCTCCAGCAACTCGATGAACGCCTTGTGGAATTCATCATTCTTGTATTCCAGCGGCCGCGGGAAGTTTTCGAGGAAGTAAACCCCTTCTGCTGCGCCATTAATGGCACGCGGGTCAATGGCTTCGATGGTACCGGAGACGGAATACATCTTCATTTTCTCGTCCAGACGCATGGCCTTGGACTGGGAATAGAAGGCAACCGACAGCGCCCCGAAGAATACCGAGAACAGAACTTCGGTTTCTTCCGGAATTTTTGCCAGGTAAGGCACCAGATCCTTGGTGCCCAGCGGAACAGCAATCGGATCGTTGACCGTGCCGCCCATTTCCTCGATCAGCTTGCGATGTTCCTGATGATGGCTGTGACCCCAGGCATAATCCGGGAAGATCATCGTCCAGTTCTTGCCCAGGTTTTCGACCGCCCAGGGTGCACCGGCAGCGGCGAGTGCATAGGTGTCGGTACCTGTCCGGAAACTGTAGCGTGACCCCTTCGAGCCTGTCGCTTCCGTCGCTTCCCCGGAGGAGAAATACGGCGTCTTCAGTTCGGTGGCGACGGGGATCGAAGCCAGCATGATGCCGGAATGTACCGAGCCGACAACGAAGGAGGCCTTGCGACGCTGAATCAGCGCGCGCAGCTTGCGGGCACCGATCGCCGGATTGGATTCCGTGTCTTCGGTGGCCAGTTCCAGTTCACGACCGGCAATACCACCACCTTCATTTATGAGTTTGACGGCAGCCTGCGCACATTTGTCATGCCAGTAACCCCAGGACGAAAACCCGCCGGTCTGTTCGCAGTGATGGCCGATCACGATGGGCCCGCTTTCCTTGGCAAACAGATCCCGTGTGATGCTAAGGGAAGCGGTCGAGGCCAGTGCAGAACCGGCGAGGGCGGTCTGCATGAACGACCGGCGTGACGTGCCGGCTGAGACGATAGTCTTATCGGATTTCTTAGAGGACTTCATGATAACTCTCCTTTGTGAGGCTCCCATTGAACCGGCGTCTTTTGCGCCTATACGGTGACACCCAGATAGCGATGCAGAGTGTCCTTGTCGTGCTTCAGGTCTTCGGCGGCGGCTTCGTGAACGATCTGACCTTTTTCCATCAGATAGACACGGGTGCAGAGCCGCAGGGCCGTCTTGATGTTCTGTTCAACCAGCAGGATCGAAACCCCGGTTTCCCTGACGGCTTCGATCTCCCGGCGGATTTCCTTTACCAGAATCGGCATGATGCCTTCGGTCGGCTCGTCCAGGATGATCAGCTTTGGCTGCATCACCAGACAGCGGGCAATGGCCAGCATCTGCTGCTCGCCGCCGGACAGCGTGCCGCCCGGCTGACGGAGGCGCTCCTTGAGCCGCGGAAAGCGGTCAAAGACATAATCAACGACGGCAGAGGGGGGGCGCTTCGAGACACCGATAAACAGGTTTTCCTCGACACTCAGGATCGGGAAGATCCCGCGGCCCTGCGGAACATAGCCCAGCCCGGTCGAGGGAATACGATGCGGTGCCATGCGTGAGACCACCTGGCCATCAAAGGTGACCGTCCCGCCGGTCGACGGGACCAGCCCCATGATCGTCTTCAGTGTCGTCGTCTTGCCGACGCCATTGCGGCCAAGCAGGGCAACTGCTTCGCCCGGCTGAACATTCATGTCGACACCGCGCAGCACATGCACCTTGCCGTAATGCGCATTAAGGCCCTTGAGTTCAATCATCGTCGTCATCCCCCAGATAGGCGGTCCGCACATCCGGATTTACGGCGATCTCCTCCGGCGTTCCCTGAGCCAGCACCTTGCCGTTAGCCATCACGGTGATCTGGTCGGCGATCCTGAAGACCACTTCAATGTCATGCTCGATGATGATGATGTCGGTATGTTTCGAGATTTCCTGAATTTTCTCGACCGTTTGCTCGGTCTCGGCCGGACCCATGCCGCAGATCGGCTCATCCAGCAGCAGAAGTTTTGGCTCTGTCGCCAGTGCCAGCCCGATTTCAAGCAGCGCGACATCACCATAGGACAGATTGGCCGCAAGTTGGTCGGCCAGCGCCGTCAGGTTGAGCTGTTCGCAGATGGAATCAGCTTTTTCACGGGCGCGGGTGCATTTTCTCCAGTCCCGGAAAATCGAAAACACGCCGCCACGGGACTGTGCCGCGATCCAGAGATTTTCACGCACAGTCATATTGCCGAAAACGCTCTTGATCTGCAGGGTTCTGGCCAGACCGCGACGGCTGATCTGATGCACCGGACGGTCGGTGATATCATCACCGAGAAACTTTATCCGCCCGCCCGAGACCGGCAGGGTACCGGTAATGACGTTGAAGAACGTGGTCTTGCCCGCACCATTCGGCCCGATGATGGCATGCAGTTTCCCCGTCTCAAGCGACAGGTTCACACCATCCAGCGCGCTGAGTCCGCCAAACCGTTTGCTGACATCCGTAATTTCAAGGAGAGGGGTGCCGGTCATTGGCCGTCTCCCTTGTCAGACCGTGACTCTCTGGCAAGTCGCGTCACCAGCGCCGTGTAAATGCCGCCCAGTCCACGAGGGGCGAAAATCACGACGACAATCACCGCAACACCGACAAGCAGCAGATAATGATCCCAGACATGGGACAGCTCTTCACGCAGGACGATCAGCAGCCCGGTGCCGACAATCGGCCCGAACAGGGTTCCGACCCCGCCAATAATCGCCCAGACCACGGCCTCTCCCGAGACATGGTAAAACATGTAACTCGCAGAGGCATAGCGGCCAAAGAAGGCAAACAGCGCTCCGCCAACACCGGCGACAAACCCCGCCAGAACAAACGCGCTGAGGCGGATCAGATAGACGTTGAGGCCAATCAGGGCTGCCCGGGTATCATTCTCGCGCACCGTGATGAAGGCCCGGCCGAGGGGGCTTTTGATGATTCTGTCCATCAGCAGATAACAGGCGCCAACCATCAGGACGATAAAGAAGTACTGAACGTCCGGATTGGTGATCGACAGTTCAAAGTCGCCGATTGAAATGATTTCAGGTACCGAGAACGGCAATCCGTCATCGCCGCCGGTCACCGGCTTCCATGACAGGGCGACGAAGTAGAAGATCAGCGAGAAGACAACGGTAATGATGGCAAAGTAATGCCAGGTCAGGCGGACGGCCAGGGCACCGGCGACCACCGCCATGGCCGTGGACAGGCCAACACCCAGCCCGAAGGCCGGCCAGAAGCTGAGCCCGAACTTGGCCACACCGACCGCAACACCATACATGCCGATGCCAAAGAACAGCGCCTGACCGAAGGAAAGCAGACCGACATAACCAAACAGCAGGTTCACGCTGGCCGCCAGCAGTGACCAGATCAGAATTTCCGAATAGATATCAACCCAGAATGAGTCGACGAGAAGCGGCAGAACCCAGGGTGCGCTGAGGGTGAACAGAACCAGCAGCAGCGTACCGGCGCGATTTATTCCCATCCTGCTCATCGTGTCGCACCTGCAAAGATTCCGTGCGGCCGGAACATCAGCACCGCACTCATCAGACAGAGAGACCCGATCCGGGCAACCGTCGGATCTGCGAAGCTGGTAATGATGCCCTCGACGAAGGCCAGCAGTACAGCCGCCGCAACCGTACCTTCAAGATTGCCCAGCCCGCCAATGATCACCGCCATGAAACAGAATGGCAGGATGTCGATGCCCGCCTGAAAATCGACGGTCGTAATGGGGGCTGCAACCACGCCACCAAAGGCTGCCATGGCGAAACCGATGGCAAAGGTCACCATATAAATGCGACGGGCCGGGATCCCCATCGCGGTTGCCGTTTCCGGATCAAACCGGACAGCGCGCATCCAGGTGCCGAACTTGGTCCGGTGCAGAAAAACAAAGAAAAGACAGATTGCCAGAATGGAAATCAGTGCCGCCGCGATCCGATACAGCTCATACTGAATACCAAACAGCAGGACCGTGCCCTCAATCGGCGGCAGCATGCGGCTGGGGGTCGCGCCGAAGGTTGCGCGCACACCTTCCTGCAGAATGATCGACAGACCGAACGTCGCCACGATTGACAGCGCCGCGGCATTCTTGATCGGCTGGATGACGGTATATTCGATCAGCGCACCCAGCCCGAAACCAATAATCGGCACCAGGGCGAAGGCCAGCCAGTAATTTCCGGTGGTGTCGAACACCACCCATGCCAGCACCGTGCCGACCATGAAGAAATCGCCATGTGCAATATTGATGATGTCCAGCAGGCCAAAGATGATCGAAAGGCCAAGGGCAATGAGGGCGATGATCAACCCCCAGACAATCCCGTTGAGCGCCAGTGCGACGACAAGCTCCATATAGATTCAGCCCCTTTTGTCCCTGCAGATGCCCGCTGTTCCCGAAGACCGACAGCGATTTACATCAAGCGGAATGATGTGAGTTATAAACTTGCGCGACAATTCACAAAAATTGCACATAACTGTGCATTTTTGCACAGGCTGCGGCAGCGATTTACAGTGTCCTGTCTTTTCGGATCAGAATATGACGGTCTCAGTCAGTGCCGGTGGCTGGCAGCAAGGCCGCAAGTACCTGTCTCAGGTCATCGCGGGTAAACGGCTTCTGCAAAACCGCCCGGGCCCCGATAATTTCGGCCCATTCAGCATAACTGCCCGCCCGCGAGGCATCTCCGCCGCCGCCGGTAATCGCCACAACCGGCAGTCCCGGACGAATTCTCTTCAGTTCCCGGATGACCTCAAGACCTTCCCGTTCCGGCATGACGATATCCGTGATGACCAGATCAGCTTCCATATCATCCAGAAGCTTCAGCCCGACAGCACCATTCTCGGCTTCCGTGACGTCATGCGCATCATGCTGCAGATATCGCCGTACGGTTGCCCGCGCCAGCGGCTCATCATCAATCAGCAATATTCTCGCCATTCCGCCCTCTCCGTCAGCCGGCCGTCACCAGCCGGTTATCATCGGCAATCCGCAGCAGGATATCCACTCTTGTTCCGATACCTTCCTCACTGGTGATCTCCACCGAACCCTCATGGTCTCGGGCAAAGATCATCACGGTATGCAGGCCAAGGCCGGTTCCGACATCAGCGGATTTGGTTGTATAGAACGGGGTCAGTGCCTTTGCCTGAACATCCCGGCTCATACCGCCGGCCTTGTCGGTAACACTGACATCCAGATACCGTCCGGGAGACAAAAGGTTGCCGCTGACCAACCGCGGCCCCCGCAACGTTTCGACCACCGCCCGGAGACTGATGGTACCTTCTTTTTCGCCATAGGCGTCCCGGGCGTTCGCGATCAGGTTAAGCAATGCTGCCTCCAGCGAACTGACGGGGACAATGACTGTCCCGACATCATCTGCAGAATCAGTAACCTCAAGCCGTAGGCGTGACGACAGGGCTGCGCGTGCCAGGGTTGCCGCGCTGTGCAGCGCATGCGCCAGCGTCTCTTCTTCCCCTGCATCCGGCGTTCGTGCCTGGGACAGGATCGCATCAACCAGCGATTTTGCCTGACGGGCGGCACTGATAATCACCCCCATGTCTTCGCGGAGGGGCGATTTCTCCGGCAGATCATCCTGCACGCTCTGGCTCAGCCCGAGGATCGGCAGCAGCAGATTATTGAAGTTATGGGCGAACCCGCCTGCCATGGTACCGATGGCACTCAGACGGTCCCGCTCCGCAACAACCTGCTGCGCCTCGATCTGGAACCGTTTCTGTTCTTCCAGAACTTCCATTGTGTCCTGCTGAAACTGGAATGCCCGCCTGAGATATCTGTTATCCAGAAAAAGGTTGAGCAACAGGGACAGCAGACCGGCAGAGACGACCGGCAGCAAGACCAGCACCCCGTTGCCGAAACCCCATTCGATGATTCCTGAAAAAACCAGAGCCGCGGACAAGGCCGCACCGGAGCCCGTCAGAATGGCCGTTACCAGCAGCCACCGCAGACGGAAATCACCGGCAGGAAGTCCGTTGGTTGCAGGCCTGTTGCGGCCCGCGGTCATACCTGACCGGAACGCCCCGTCCAGTCCAGATCGTCACCAGAACCGATATAGACCAGATCGAAATTGAAATCCGGTTCGTTCTGTGGATGTGCGTCATCGGTGAACAGGTTGGTGTCATTTTTCAGCTTCAGCAACTCGCGGACCGCCCGCAGTTTTTCACGGCTGATCTCGAAATGCTGTTCAAACTCGTGGAGCATCCGCTTTTCCCCTTCCCGTATCATGCCGTCCACCAGTACGGTTTCATAAATATTCATGAAAATTGCCATTTTCTGGGCAAAGCTCAGACGGGGCGCGGCAACAATCAGAAAATCTTTCAGGGGTGTCTGCCGGGCAAAACGGAAAGAGGCTGAAGTGAGCGCCCGTAACTGGTCGTCCGTCATGTTCCCGTTGGTAACCTGTTTACCGAAAACCGTGAGAAAGGTTGCCCTTTCTTCGACTTTCGTTTCGCCGTCAGCACGGATCATGTAGGCCAGCGAGGCGCCTAATGCAAAAAGCGGTGACATTCGGGATTTGCTCATAAGGCGGCCTGTCGGAAGCGGGTTTGTGCCTAACATGTTACCTCAATCGCCGAATCGTCAACCGCAACTCGCCAAAGACTGGCATGAAGCAGGGTGGTAACGTTGACGAAGGCCCCTGCCGCGTCTATCTGTTGAGCGCATTTCCGGCAATGTTTACCCGCCCGGAGAACAACAGAGATCCCATATGTTTTCAAATATCGCTCGCAGGCTGTTCGGCAGCGCCAATGACCGCCTTCTCAAAACCCACCAGAAGACCGTTGATGCAATCAACGCACTGGAGCCGGAAATCGAAGCCCTGTCCGATGACGCACTGCGCAGCAGGACAGACTGGCTGAGAGGCCGGATAGAAGCCGGGGAAACCCTCGACGCATTGCTGGTCGACGCCTTTGCAACGGTTCGGGAAGCCGCCCGCCGGACGCTGGGACAGCGCCATTTCGATGTCCAGTTGCTGGGCGGGATCATCCTCCATTCCGGTATGATATCCGAAATGAAAACCGGGGAAGGCAAGACGCTGGTTGCGACCCTGCCGGTCTATCTGAACGCCCTTACCGGCAAAGGTGTTCATGTGGTCACGGTCAACGATTACCTCGCCAGCCGTGATGCGCACTGGATGGGACAGGTTTATCAGTTCCTTGGTCTGACGACCGGCTGTATCACCCACGGTCTGACCGATGACGAGCGCCGCGCCCAGTACGCTGCAGATATCACCTACGCCACCAACAACGAACTCGGCTTTGATTATCTGCGCGACAACATGAAATTCCGGCTGGAAGACATGGTCCAGCGCGAGTTCAATTTTGCCATCGTCGATGAAGTTGACTCCATCCTCGTCGATGAAGCCCGTACCCCCCTGATCATCTCCGGCCCGGCAGAAAGTGCGACAGAACTTTATTTCGCACTGGATCAGCTGATCCCCAACATTACGCCGGAAGATTACGAAAAAGACGAAAAAACCCGTTCCGTCAGCTTTACCGACGCCGGGATCGAGAAGATGCAGACCCTGCTGACCGAAGCGGGCCTGATGCAGTCGGAAGATCTTTACGACATCGGCAATGTCAGTCTGGTCCATCACGCCAATCAGGCCTTGCGCGCCCACACCCTGTTCGAGCGCGACAAGGACTACATCGTCAAGGACAACAAGGTTGTCATCATCGATGAGTTTACCGGCCGCATGATGGAAGGACGGCGTTATTCCGAAGGTCTTCATCAGGCGCTGGAAGCCAAGGAAGGCGTCGAGATTCAGCAGGAAAACCAGACTCTCGCCTCGATCACCTTCCAGAACTACTTCCGGCTATATCCGAAGCTTGGCGGCATGACCGGTACCGCGATGACGGAAGCCTCGGAATTTGCCGAGATCTACAGTCTGGAAGTCGTCGAGATTCCGACAAATGTCCCGGTCAGCCGGGTTGATTACGATGACGAAGTCTATCGCACGACCGCCGAAAAAGACCGCGCCATCGTCGCCGAGATCGAAGCCTGCCGGGAGCGCAACCAGCCGGTTCTGGTCGGGACTGTCTCGATTGAGAAATCCGAACATCTCGCCAGCCTGCTGAAAGCAAAGAACATCCCGCATAATGTGCTGAACGCCCGTTACCACGAGCAGGAAGCCTATATCGTCGGTCAGGCCGGCAAGCCCGGCGCCGTCACCATCGCCACCAACATGGCTGGTCGCGGGACTGATATTCAGCTGGGCGGTAACGCCGACATGCTGATTGCCGCTGAAATCGGCGACGGAACAGATGAATCCGTCAACAAGGGCAAGGCCGACCGCATTCGCGAGGAAGTCGCCGCAGCCCGTGAAATCGTGCGGGCAGCCGGCGGACTCTATGTCATCGCCACCGAGCGCCATGAAAGCCGCCGGATCGACAACCAGCTGCGTGGTCGTTCCGGCCGTCAGGGCGATCCCGGTGCGTCAAAATTCTATCTCAGCCTTGAAGATGACCTGATGCGCATCTTCGGGTCCGAGCGCATGGATGGCATGTTGCAGAAACTGGGCCTGAAGGAAGATGAAGCCATCGTCCATCCCTGGATTAACAAGGCCGTCGAAAAAGCCCAGTCGAAGGTTGAAGCCCGCAACTTCGATATTCGCAAAAACCTGCTGAAATATGATGATGTCATGAATGACCAGCGCAAGGTCATCTATGAACAGCGCAAGGACCTGATGAGCGCCGAAGAGCTGCATGAGACCGTGGTCGACATGCGCCATGAGGTGATCGACGACATGATCGCCCGCTGCATCCCGCCAAAGGCCATGGCCAGCGAATGGGATGTCGCTGCCCTGCATGAAGAATGCATGCGACTGCTTGGCCTTGACCTGCCGGTACAGGACTGGGCAGCCGAGGAAGGGATTGCCGACGAAGAGATCAAGGCCCGCGTCCTGGCCGAATCTGACCGTCTGATGGCCACCCGTGCGGCCAATTTCGGCCCGGAAGTCATGCGCATGGTCGAGAAAAGCCTGCTGCTGCAGCTGCTCGACCAGAGCTGGAAAGAGCATCTTCTGGCGCTTGACCATCTGCGTCAGGGTGTCGGCCTGCGTGCCTATGCCCAGAAGGACCCGCTGAACGAATTCAAGCGTGAAGCCTTTGACATGTTCGAGGCCATGCTGGCGCAGCTGCGCGAACGGGTGACCGGGGTGCTGTCTCACGTCCAGTTGCAGGCTGCCCCGTCAGAAGAAGACCTGATGCCTGAACCGCAGCAGGACATGCAGGAACAGCATGATGATATCGCCGGTCTTGGCGGCGGTGCCGGCATGGGCGGTCTCGCCCCGTCACAGCCCCGCGAGGAAGCCCGGATTCGTGAACCGGTCCGCCGGACTGCAGTGGCCGAGATCGACCCGGATGATCCGTCGACCTGGGGCAAGGTCCAGCGCAACGCCGCCTGTCCCTGTGGTTCCGGCAAGAAATACAAACACTGCCACGGCGCCATCTGACCGCCCGGGCATAAGCCTCCTTATCTCTTCTCCCCGTCCTGAAACGGATTCAGGATGAGGGAAAGAGGGAAAGCCGGACCCCCTCAGCCGCGCATGGCTTTCAGCTGGCCGGCATAACCGGACGGGTCAAAACGGGCATCGATAAGCCGGGGTCCTGTCGTTGCGGTCGCGGCCTCAAGGGCGGCGTTATATTCGGCGATGGTCTCCGCCTTCCAGGCCTGCAGGCCAAAGCCGCGCGCCACAGCCGCAAAATCCGTTCCGGCAAAAGCCACACCACTGCGGTCCATCTGACGGGACCGCTGTTTCATGTCGATCAGTGACAGGGCGCTGTCATTGAACACGACAACCAGCAGATTGGCGTTGTACTGTACCGCCGTCGCCAGTTCCCCGGCACACATCATCAGCCCGCCATCACCGGTCAGCGCCACCGCGCCCCGCTGCGGATCCTGCAGGGCGGCCGCAATACCCGCGGGCAGGGCCAGCGCCATGGTTGCCAGCCCGTTGGAAATCAGAATGTCGTTTGGCCGGGCGACCTCCCAGAAGGCGGTGGCCGAGAACATATGCGCCCCCGCATCAACCGTGACACGGGGAATACCGCCGGTCGCAGACCAGACCCGCTCGACAATGCTCTGCGGATTCAGCGGCTCATTTCCGGGAAAGGCAATGCGACGGCGCATGGCCGCACGATCCTCGGCAATCCCCGGCTGCTGCCAGTCACTGCCCGCCGACAGGCCTTCTGCGACGGCATCAATCATTTCGCCAATGCGGCCGGTAACACGGGCCTCTGGCGTGGTGTAATGCGGGTCCCATTCCCGCAGCGCAAGATCGACAACCGGCTGTGCATGCGGCCAGGGCTGCAAAATCAGTTCAACCGGGTCGAGGCCGGCCAGCACGATCAGGTCTGCCTTGTCGATAATCGCCTTCTCTGCGACACCGCCGGTAAATATGCCGCCATAGAGCGGATGATTGTCCGGAATGACACCCTTTGCCTTGTAGGTGACGAAACCCGGGCAACCCAGTTTTTCCAGCAGCTTCAGTGTTGCCGCGGCGGCTGCCGGACTGCGCGCATCGACACCGGCCACCACCACCGGACGTCGGGCACGGGTCAGCAGTTCGGTCGCCCGGGAAATAGCCCCGCCCTCTGGTGCCTCGCCGGGCTCAGTGACCCGTAGCGCCGCACCATCAAGCTGGTCTGATGTGACCCGCTTGCCCGCCGGGGTGGTCAGTTCAACATGCACCGGCCCCAGCGGCGGCGTATAGGCCGCCTGCAACAGAGCCGTAATCTCCGCCCCCGGATGATCACCGGTCAGCAGTGAATGCCCCTTCACCACCGGCGCATACATGGTTTTCTGATCGAAATACTGATGCGTGACATAGGCTGAAATCGCCGGAGAAAAACCGTCCGTCGCCACCACAGTCGGCGCCCGGTCCAGCGATGCATAGGCCACACCATTGGCACCATTTGCCGTGCCCGGGCCTTTGGTGGTCAGGGCAAATCCCGGTGCGCCCGTCATCTCTGCCGTCGCAGCCGCCATCATGATGCCTCCGGCCTCGGTCCGGGTCAGGATGAAGGGCATCCGGTTCGCCTCACCCGCCGCAATCAGATCGAGGCTGGAGCCGCCTCCCGGCACGCCAAAGCCACGGGGACACCCGGCCCCGGCCAGAGTCTTCATCAGGAGCTGCGCGACAGTCTGTTCAGTCATGGGTCAGGGTTCCGGTTGTCAGTAGGGTTAAGGATCAGGCGCTGAAAAGCTGGCCGCCATTGACCGGGATAATCGCCCCGGTGACATAGTTGGAGGCGGGGGAGCAAAGAAAGCGAACCGGCCCGGCGACATCCTCTGCGGTGCCAAGCCGCTGCAGGGGAATCGTCTGCGGATCCGGTTTGCCGATATCCCTGTTCATGTCGGTTTCGATCACGCCGGGTGTCACCGCATTACAGTAGATGCCGAGAGGGCCGCCATTGCGCGCCGCGTGACGGCACAGGCCCAGCAGCCCGGCCTTGGCCGCAATATATTCCGGCCCGGCGAGGCTGCCCCCGGCATGGGCCGCGATTGAGGAGACCAGCACGATCTTGCCATATCCGGCAGCCGCCATCCGGTCCCAGACCGCCGCCAGACAGTTCTGCACACCGGTCAGATTGACGGCGATCACCCTGTCCCACTGTGCCGGATCAGCAACAACCGGACCAAGCGGCATGATACCGGCAGCGCAGACCAGAATATCCAGCCGGCCCGTCAGCTCTGTCGCCCCGGCAACGGCGGCTTCAACCGACATACGGTCCGAAACATCCATCTGCCGCCCGTCAGCCTGACCGCCATCCGCAACGATCTGCCCGACAGTATCTGCCACATCCAGAATATCCGCGGCCACGACCAGCGCCCCGGCCCGCGCGAGCGAAACGGCAATTCCCGCGCCAATCCCCCTTGCCGCACCAGTTACAAAAGCTGTCTGGCCTGAAAGGTCCATATCTGAGCTGGCGGGAGCAGTCATTGGCAGTATTCCGGTAGAATCAGTGTCAAAATGTATTATGCAACATACCAGAGCCGGAAGACAGAAACAGGTTTGGTTGGTGCATTTCCACCGGTTCGCCCCTATTCTGTCAAATGATGCGCTGCGGTATAATTCCCGACAGCCGCAAGAGACTCCATATCCGCTGCTTTCCCGCAACTGACGAGAAGCTAAAGCCGCCATGACCATACAGGTCGCCCTGACCCACATCACCCGTTACAGCTATGATCGCCGTGTTGCGCTTGGTCCCCAGACCATCCGGCTGCGACCGGCACCCCATTGCCGCACACGCATTCTCAGCTATGGCCTGCATATCGAACCGGCAGATCATTTCCTGAACTGGCAGCAGGATCCGCAGGGCAATTTCCTGGGGCGGCTGGTGATCCCGGAAAAGACCGACCTGTTTGAAGTCCGGGTCGATCTGGTTGCGGAGATGGCGGTCCTCAACCCGTTTGATTTCTTTCTGGAGCCGGATGCGGAAACCATCCCCTTTGCCTATGAGCCGCGGCTGGAGAAAGAGCTGGAACCGTTCCTTGAAGTCGAGGAGTCCGGACCGCTGCTGACCGAGTGGATTGCCGGTGTCGACCGCAAGGCAACGCCCACCATCGATTTTCTGGTCGGCCTGAACCAGCGTCTGCAATCCGATATCGGCTATGTCGTGCGTATGGAAGCCGGAGTTCAGACCTGTGAGGAAACCCTCGGCAAAGCTCTCGGCTCCTGCCGGGATTCCGGCTGGCTGCTGGTTCAGATCCTCCGCCATCTGGGTCTCGCCGCCCGTTTTGTCTCCGGCTATCTGATCCAGTTGAAGCCCGATGTGAAGTCTCTCGATGGTCCCTCCGGCACCGAGGTCGATTTCACCGACCTGCATGCCTGGACAGAGGTCTATCTGCCCGGCGCGGGCTGGATCGGCCTCGACCCGACCTCCGGTCTGCTGGCGGGTGAAGGCCATATTCCGCTGGCCTGTGCACCAAGTCCGACCAGCGCCGCGCCGATTACCGGCATGGCAGAGGAAGCCAAAGTCGATTTCAGTTTCGACATGCAGATTGAACGCATCCATGAATCCCCCCGCGTCACCAAACCCTATACCCGCAAGCAATGGGCCGCGATCGAAGCACTGGGCCATGAAATTGACGCCGAGCTGAAATCCGGCGATGTGCGGCTGACAATGGGGGGTGAGCCGACCTTCGTTTCCATCGATCATCCGGACCTGCCGGAATGGAACACGGAAGCGGTCGGTGAGACCAAGCGTGCGCTGGCTTCCGAGCTGATCCAGCGACTGCGCGCCCGGTTTGCCCCGGAGGGTCTGCTGCATTTCGGGCAGGGCAAATGGTATCCCGGTGAAAGCCTGCCACGCTGGGCCTTTGCCCTGTACTGGCGCGGCGATGGCCGCCCCCTCTGGACCAACCCGAAGCTGATTGCCGATGAGGTCAATACCGGCAAAGCAACGCTGGAGATGGCAGAACAATTCACCCGCACGCTGGCGGAAACACTGGGCGTCAGCGGCGACCATGTACTGCCCGCCTATGAAGACCCGCTGCCCTATATTTCAAAAGAAGCCCGGCTGCCGGATAACGTCGATCCGCTGGATTCCAAACTGGATGACCCGGAAGAACGTGCCCGGCTGACCCGCGTCTTCTCCCGCGGTCTCGGAACCGCTGTTGGCTATGCCCTGCCGATTCAGCGGGCACAGGCTGCCGCCGGGGCCGGATGGGTCAGTGAAAAATGGTCGCTCCGGCGCGGCAAGCTGTTCCTGGCCCCCGGCGATTCACCGGCAGGTTATCGCCTGCCACTCGGCTCACTGCCCTGGGTGCCGAAATCCGACTATCCCTACTTTAATCCGCTGGACCCGTTTGCCCCGCACCCGCCGCTGTCTGACCCTGAAATGACCCGGGAAACCGAAGCCCCGATCAGCCAGATGCGTACCGCAACCGCGCAGGCAACAAGTCCGGAGTCCGAACGTCAGGAACAGATCGAGCAGGGATCACCGGATGCCGGTGGTGCCGTTCGTACCGCAATTGCCGTAGAGCCACGGGACGGGCGGATCTGCGTTTTCCTGCCACCGACGCAGTCTGCGGCGGAATATGTCGACCTGATCGCCGCCATCGAACAGACCGCCGGCAAACTGGATCAGCCGATCCATCTTGAAGGCTATACCCCGCCATCGGACGAGCGGCTGAATGTCATCAAGGTGACACCAGACCCCGGTGTTATCGAGGTCAATATTCACCCCGCCAGCGACTGGACCGGCCTCGTCGAGACCACGGAGGCGCTGTACGAGGAAGCCCGCCAGACCCGTCTGGATACGGAAAAGTTTCTTGTCGACGGCCGTCATACCGGCACCGGCGGCGGCAACCATGTGGTTGTCGGCGGCGCAACACCCGGCGACAGCCCGTTCCTGCGGCGGCCCGACCTGCTGCAAAGCCTGATCAATTACTGGCAGAACCACCCGTCGCTGTCTTATCTGTTTTCCGGCCTGTTCATCGGCCCGACCAGCCAGTCACCCCGGATTGACGAGGCCCGGCATGACAGTCTGTTCGAGCTGGAAATCGCCTTTCAGCAAATCCCGAAACGGGGAGAGGGCGATTGCCCGCCCTGGATACTGGACCGCATTCTGCGCGATATCCTGATCGATTCCTCGGGCAATACCCACCGCACGGAAATCTGTATCGACAAGCTTTATTCCCCGGACGGCCCGACCGGTCGCCTCGGACTGGTCGAGTTCCGGGCCTTCGAGATGCCGCCTCATGCGGAAATGAGTCTGGCCCAGCAACTGCTGCTGCGGGCCCTGATCGCACGGTTCTGGAAACAGCCCTACAACAAGCCGCTGGTCCGCTGGGGCACGGCCCTGCATGACCGTTTCATGCTGCCGCATTTTGTCTGGCAGGATTTTACCGGCGTGCTGCAGGATATGCGCGATGCCGGCTATCCTCTGCAGGATGACTGGTTTGCGGCCCACCGCGAGTTCCGCTTCCCGCTCTATGGCGAGATCGAACGCAGCGGCATCACGCTGGAACTGCGTCAGGCACTGGAGCCCTGGCATGTGCTCGGCGAAGATGGTGCCATCGGCGGCACCGCCCGCTATGTGGATTCCTCAGTGGAACGCCTGCAGGTCCGGGCAACCGGCCTGACCGGCGGGCGCTACCGGATCCTGTGCAACGGCCATGCCGTGCCGATGCATCCCGCCGGAATTGAAGGGGAAGGCGTCGGCGGTGTCCGTTTCCGCGCCTGGCAGCCGTCACGGGCCATGCATCCGACCATCGGCGTCCATGCGCCGCTGACCTTCGACATCTATGACAGCTGGTCAGAGCGGGCAATCGGTGGCTGCACCTACCATGTGGCCCATCCCGGTGGCCGGAACTTCGATACCGCGCCGGTCAATTCCTACGAAGCGGAAAGCCGCCGTCTGGCCCGCTTCTTCGACATTGGCCACACGGACGGCAGCTTCGAGCCACTCGACACCCCCCGCAACCCGGAATTCCCGATGACGCTGGATCTGAGGCGGTTCAAATAGGGCGGGTTACCTAACCGGCCCGTCGTTGGGCAAGGCTGGGTAGCGGTTTCGAGCCGATGAAGGCCGCGACGTCAGCATTGCCGGACTGATCGAGACCGGCGGTCGGGCCGTCCCAGATCTTGGCACCCTGCTGCAACATGACCACCCGGTCGGCGATGCGGCGGACACCCGCCATATCGCTGTCGATGGAGATCACGGTCGCTCCGAGATCGCTGACAATCTGGCGGATCATGTCGTTGATGACATTGCTCATGATCGGGTCGAGACCGGCGGTTGGTTCGTCCAGAAACAGGATTTCCGGATCATCTGCAATGGCGCGGGCCAGCCCGACACGTTTCTGCATGCCGCCGGACAATTCAGACGGCAGCAGGTCAGCCACATCGGCACCCAGACCAACCATGGCCAGTTTTTTCACAGCAAGCTCATGCGCTGCAGCCCGGTCCAGCCGCTTTTCCTGCAGCGGCCGAAAACAGATGTTCTCCCAGACCGGCAGGCTGTCGAACAGGGCCGAACGCTGGAACAGCATGCCGACACGCCGGACCGCCTGCTCATGTTCCGCACCGGACATTTCCGCCATGTCATCGCCACCGATGCGAATAACGCCGCTATCCGCTTCAATCAGGCCAAGAATGCATTTCAGCAACAGGGTCTTGCCGGACCCGCTCTCGCCGATCAGCACCACGGATTCACCCCGGCTGACCGTCAGGTCAACATTCTGCAGCGCCGGAACACCATCAAAGGCGCGGCTGAGTCCGGTAATTTCGAGTTGAGGTGTGACGGGACTGTTCATGACAAATCATAGCCTCTGTGGTCCTTCGAGAGGTCGCGAGGCTGCTCCTCAGGAGGGGGCAGGATATTGCGGAACCTCATCCTGAGGCGGGACAAACTCGCGTCTCGAAGGATGCCCGCATATGCTCCGGTATTGCCGAATCTGTTCATGGCCGGATCATGACCTCCCGTCGCCGTTGCGACAACATCTGAGATATCAGCCAACAAGTTTAGCTACCCGTTCCCGCAACACAGGCAGAACCTCTGCTTCAAACCACGGGTTTTTCTTCAGCCAGATCCCGCTGCGCCAGCTTGGATGCGGGGTCGCCAGCAGGTCCGGACCGAGATCACGCCAGTTGCGCAATGTCTCCGTCATGTTCTTCGACCGGCGGTCATGCAGATAATGATTCTGGGCATAACTGCCGACCAGCAGGGTCAGTTCGATCTGCGGTAACTGCGCCCGCAGCCGATCATGCCATTGCGGCGCGCATTCCGGGCGGGGCGGAGCGTCGCCACCTTTGGGTAGCCTTCCGGGGTAGCAAAAACCCATCGGCATGATGGCTATCCGGGCGGGGTCATAAAACTCCGACTTGCCGAGATTCATCCAGTCACGCAGGCGGTCACCGGACGGGTCATCCCAGGGCACGCCGCTTGCATGTACCGCCGTGCCCGGCGCCTGACCGATAATCAGAATTTTTGCTGATTTATCAGCGACAACAACCGGTCGTGGCCCAAGCGGAAGATGGTCCTCACAAATCCGGCAGGCCCGGATATCACGCAGCAGCGCAGACAGGGTTTCCGGGTCACCCGCTACCATTGTTCCGCCAGTATCTTGTCGACATAGGCCGGCACAAGCTGGGTAGCAGGGCCATACCCGGCTTCAGCAAACAGGGTCGCCGAGTCCGAGGGTTCCAGACTGAGTTCAACCGTATGAGCACCGCCCGCAGCCTGCACCACCTGCACGAAACCGGATGCCGGATAGACATGACCGGAGGTGCCGACGGAGATGAACAGCGAACAGGTATCCAGCGCCCGGTAAATCCGGTCCATCAGCAGCGGCTCCTCGCCAAACCAGACAACCCGGGGGCGCAGACCGCCCGCCTTGCCACATCTGGAGCAGGCGGTATGCGGAAAGAAGTCGGCCCGTATCTCCGCGATGGCCTGACAATGCCGACAGACCGATTTCAGAAGTTCGCCATGCATATGGATCAGATTTTCCGACCCGGCCCGTTCATGCAGGTCATCAATATTCTGGGTCACAATCAGAACCTCGTCCGGCCAGTCCGCTTCCAGCCGGGCAAGTGCCAGATGCGCCGCATTCGGTGCCACGGTCTCTGCCAGCAGCCCCCGGCGGCGCATATTATAGAAATCCAGCACCCGCGCCGGATTGGCGTCAAAGGCATCCGGGGTTGCGACATCTTCAATCCGTACCCGTGACCAGATGCCATCCGCATCCCGGAAGGTATCGAGACCGGATTCTTTCGATATCCCGGCCCCGGTCAGCACCACAATGTTGCGCGCCATATATTCAGATCTCCCCGCCCGTGCTCCGGCCTTGCCGCGCTACCCCGGTGCCATGATAATCCGCCGGCCAGAGGGAGAAAGCATTTGATTCAGGTTCTGTTTGTCTGCACCGGAAATATCTGTCGCTCACCGTCGGGAGAAGGCGTGCTGCGTCGCATGATCGATGACGCCGGTCTGAGTGACCGCATCTCCGCCGATTCATGCGGCATTGAGGGCTGGCATATCGGTAAAGCCCCTGATGAAAGATCACAGGCCCATGCCCTGAAACGGGGTTATGAACTCTCGGCCCTGCGTGCCCGCAAACTGTCCCCCGATGATTTCAGCCGGTTTGACTATATGATCGCCATGGATGCCGGCCATCTGCGGGATCTGGAGGCGATGAAACCGGCCACCTCCACAACCGACATCCGGATGATGATGGCTTACGCCGGAAAGCCGGAAAGGGATGTCCCCGACCCCTACTATGACGGCCCTGAAGCCTTTGAACTGGCGCTCGATCTGATCGAGGAAGGTTGCCGGGGCCTGATGGCACAGTTGCAGGGCAGGCCATAGGTTCCGGATTTCCTGCCTGCCCGGGGCGTTATCCACAGACTTCGGGCTGTCTCTCGCGGAGGCAGGCTTTATACTTCCGCGCATGACAGAACGTGCGCTCGAACATCTCTATCTCGTTGATGGCTCCGGTTATATTTTCCGCGCCTATCATGCCCTGCCACCGATGAACCGCCCGGATGGTACGCCCACCAATGCGGTCTATGGCTTCTGCAACATGCTGATGAAGCTGATGGAAGACACGGAGGCGGATCATATCGCGGTGATTTTCGATGCCGCGCGCAAGAATTTCCGCAATGACATCTATCCGGAGTACAAGGCCAACCGCGACGCCCCGCCGGAAGATCTGATTCCGCAGTTTGCCCTGATCCGTCAGGCTGTCGAAGCCTTCAACCTGAAACCCATCGAAATGGAAGGGTTTGAGGCTGACGACCTGATCGCGACCTATGCCAGACAGGCCCGGGAGAAAGGGGCCGAAGTTACCATCGTCTCGTCCGACAAGGATCTCATGCAGCTGGTGCGCGACGGCGTCGCCATGATGGACCCCATGAAGAACCGGAAAATCGGTCTTGATGAGGTCATGGAAAAATTCGGCGTTGCCCCGGACCGGGTGGTGGATGTGCAGTCGCTGGCGGGCGATTCCGTCGATAACGTACCGGGCGTGCCGGGGATCGGCGTAAAAACCGCCGCCCTCCTGATCAATGAATATGGTGATCTGGATACGCTGCTGGCGCGGGCCGGGGAAATCAAACAGCCGAAGCGACGGGAAAACCTGATCGAATTTGCAGAATCCGCCCGCGTTTCACGGGAACTGGTCCGCCTGCGCGACGATGTGGATGTTCACCGCGATCTTGATGCCTTCATCATCAACCAGCCGAACCCGGAAGTGCTGTTGCCTTTCCTGGAAGCACAGAATTTCCGCACGCTCTATACGAAATATGCGACCGCGCTGGGGGCAGAAGACACACTGACCGCAACGGCAGAAAACGTCGATTACGGCAGCTATGAACTGGTTCAGGACGAAGCCGCGCTGAAACGCTGGATCGCTGAAGCCTGCCGGCTTGGTGTGGTGGCTGTTGATACGGAAACCACCTCGCTCAACGCGCTGAAGGCAAAGCTGGTCGGTGTCTCGCTGTCCACCGAAGCCGGAAAGGCCTGTTATATCCCGCTCGGCCATGTTGGCGGCGGCAGTCAGGGCTCGCTTGATTTCGGCGACAGTGGCGACAGCAGCGGCAAGGATGCCCCGAAACAGATTCCCATGGCCCGCGCCATCGAGTTGCTGAAACCGATGCTGGAAAGCCCGGCTGTCCTGAAAATCGGCCAGAACATCAAATATGACATCGAGATTCTGGCCCGCCACGACATCATGATCAGCCCCTGCGACGACACGATGCTGCTGTCGCATGTGCTGGAGGGCGGTCTGCATGGTCACGGCATGGACGAACTGGCAGAACTGCATCTCGGCTATCACACCATCAAGTACAAGGATGTGGTCGGCAGCGGAAAATCGCAGATCGGGTTTGCGGAAGTCGCCCTCGACAAGGCGCTGGATTACGCTGCAGAAGACGCCGATGTGACCTATCGGCTGTGGCAGATACTGAAACCCCGGCTGCCGCTGGAAAAGCTGACAACCGTTTATGAAACCATCGAACGCCCGCTGATTCATGTGCTGACCGATATGGAACGGGAAGGCATTCTGGTCGATGTCGCGCAGCTGCGCGCCCTCAGCGAGGATTTTGCCGGCCGGATGGCGGAATTTGTGACCCAGATTCACGAGCTGGCCGGAGAGGAATTCAATGTCGGCTCTCCCAAGCAGCTGGGCGAAATCCTGTTCGACAAGATGTCGCTGCCCGGCGGCAAGCGGAACAAGAACGGTGCCTGGGCAACCGGCGCCGAGGTGCTGGACGATCTCGCCGCACAGGGGCACGAACTGCCGCAGCGGATTCTCGACTGGCGTCAGCTGTCAAAACTGAAAAGCACCTATACGGATGCACTGGTCAACGAAATCAACCCGGATACCGGACGCATTCACACCAATTACGGCATGGCAGGGGCTTCGACCGGTCGTCTGAGTTCGAACGAGCCGAACCTGCAGAATATCCCGGTCCGGACAGAAGAAGGGCGGAAAATTCGCGAAGCCTTCATTCCAAAGGAAGGCTGCACCCTGATCAGCGTGGATTATTCACAGATCGAATTGCGTCTGCTGGCCCATGTCGCCGATATCGATGTGCTGAAACAGGCCTTTGCCGATGGTGAGGATATCCACGCCATTACGGCGTCGGGCGTCTTCGGTATCCCGGTCGAGGGTATGGACCCGATGATCCGCCGCAAGGCCAAGGCGATCAATTTCGGCATCATCTATGGTATTTCGGCCTTCGGTCTGGCCCGCCAGCTTGGTATCGAGCGGGGTGAGGCAAAACAATATATCGACGCCTATTTCGAACGCTATCCGGGCATCCGCGATTACATGGATCAGGCCAAAGCCATGGCGGCAGAAAAGGGCTATGTGCAGACCCTGTTCGGCCGCCGGATTCACACGCCCTCCATCCGTGACAAGAACCCGAACATGCGGGGCTTTGCCGAACGGGCCGCCATCAACGCACCGATTCAGGGCGGCGCCGCCGATATCATCAAGCGGGCCATGATCCGGGTGCATGCGGCCCTGAGCGAAAGCAATCTGAAAACCCGCATGCTGCTGCAGGTCCATGATGAACTGATCTTCGAAGCACCGGAAGGTGAGGTCGAAGACGCCATCGCGCTGATCCGGACAAAAATGGAAACCGCCGCCACCCTCAGCGTACCCCTGATCGCAGATGCGGGCACCGGCGCAAACTGGGCCGAAGCCCACTAGGCCGGGCAGGGGAACTGGGGATGCCAGTCATCCCGAAATCCTGTGTAAGCCCTGATTGTCTGAGTTTCTGGCCATCCTTCGAGACGCAGAGCGCCTCCTCAGGATGAGGCTGCAAGCTGAACTTTCCTCATCCTGAGGAGCAGCGCAGCTGCGTCTCGAAGGATGGCCAGAAACGCCGCATCCCCCTGCAGAGTTCAGTCCCGGTGGTAGGGATGGCCGGTCAGGATGGTCTGGGCGCGGTAGATCTGCTCCGCCAGCATTGCCCGGGCCAGCATATGCGGCCAGGTCAGCTTGCCGAAGGACAGGATCATGCCGGCACGGCGCAGCACCGTCGGGGAATGTCCGTCCGCGCCACCAATCAGAAAACAGACAGCCGGAACCGCCTCGTCCCGCCAGGTTGACAGAACCGTTGCCAGAGCCCGGCTGGTGGTTGTCTTGCCATGTTCGTCGAGGGCGACAATCCGGCTGCCGGGCGGGGTTTGTGCCAGCAGCATTTCACCCTCTGCCTCGATCCGTTTGGGATCGGGAAGGTTGCGTTTGACCTCGACCTCGCGCAGGTCGACATCCCATGTGACCCGCTGGAGATAGCTGTCAAAAAGCTCCCTCTCCGGTCCGGGCCTGGAACGGCCGACCGCTGCAATGACGATCTTCATCTCACCTCCGCCGCGGTAAACCGCGCTGCTGCTCAGGCGTGAGCAGCCTGTGTGCGGGTTGTTGCCGCGACCGGCGCCCACAGTTTTTCGAGTTCATAGAACTCGCGCACTTCCGGACGGAACAGATGGACGATCACGTCCCCGGCATCGATCAGCACCCAGTCACCCGTGGCTTTGCCCTCGGCGCGAACCATGCCGAGTTTCTCTTCCTTCAGCTTCCGGATGATGTGATCGGCCAGTGCACCGACATGTCGCGAAGACCTGCCACTGGCAACGACCATGTAATCGGCGACGTCGGAACGTCCTTTAAGGTCGATGACGGAAACGTCTTCAGCCTTGTTGTCATCAAGGGAGGTATTGACCAGCCCGAGGATGTCGCCTGCTGAGAGCAGGGCTTTTTTCAGTGTTGCTATGAGGTTGTCCTTTCCTGCCAACACCGTTTCACATGCCGCCCGTCACGAAGGGCCGGCGGCGGCTCTGATTTGCGTTGCCGAGGCTGAATGCAGCCGACCATGGATAAAGACCCAGGCCGGCGGGGGCGCATCGGCCAGTTGTCCCGCAGCTTCTGCAGGCAACCGGTTACCCGCGAATCGTCCAGCCATTCTGCCCGACAAGGCATGTCCAACATATGACGGACGCGCAATCACCGCAACTGGCACGCGTTTCATGATCCTGGTCCAGCCGCTCCAGCGCGGAAACTGGACCATATTATCGGCACCCATCAGCCAGACAAAACGCAGCCGCGGATAAACTGTCTGCAACCGTGTAATGCTGTCGATCGTATAGACGGTGCCGAGTCGTCGCTCCAGATCTGTCACGACGACGCGCGGGTGATCGGCCATCGCACGGGCATTTGCAAGCCGCGTATCAATATCCGCCATGCCTTTAGATGGTTTCAGCGGGTTTTGCGGGGCGACCAGCCACCAGACAGCATCCAGCCTCAGCCGCTTGAGGGCGATCAGGCTGATATGCAGATGGCCTTCATGGGCCGGATTGAAGGAGCCGCCAAGCAAACCGATACGCTGTGACTGACGGGACCCGAAAGCGGGCAGGATCATGATGACGGGATGAATTGTTTCAATCGGATTGCCGCAGCATTACGGCGGAGCGCCACAAGTGCAAGCGGTCTGGGGAATGTCAGCCGGGTACCCGGTCCATGATCATGCCGTTCCCCGTTCGATGGGGCGCAGGATGGCCGCCAGCAAAATGGCCGCCATGGCCGCCGCCAGCATCAGCCAGATCGACGCATTCCAGCCGCCATAGGCCGTCGCAACCGCCGCCGCCATGGGCGGGCCGATGACATGACCGAGGTTGGAGCCCTGTACCAGCAGGCCGTTGATGACCCCGAGCTGCGAGGGTTCCGCCACCACACGGGGAGCCATGGCAAACAGCGAGGCAGGAATAAGGCCGCCAATACCGCCGAACAGAACAACCAGTGCAAACCGCAGCTCAGGAGCCAGTTCAGAATTGAAGATACCGAGTGCAGAGCCTGCCATGACAAGAGAGGCGAACATGATCAGCCCCCAGCGCGGCATTCCGCCATGCATCAGCCGTCCGGCCACCAGATTGACCGCCGCATTAACCGCAATCGGGACCGCTGTCAGCAGGGCGGCGGCCTGCCCGGTTTGTCCGAAACCGTCTTCCAGCACACTGGGCAGCCAGCCCATCACACTCATCCACTGAATGTTATAGACACAGAAGATCACCGGCAGCAGCCAGGAGCGGGGTCGCCAGAAGGCGCTGATAACCAGTGTCCAGTCCGGTCGAGCCCGTGCCCCGGAGGGATCGGCGGGCATCCGCCAGAGCACCAGCAGACCCCAGAGCAGCGTCACCCCGGCCAAGACGCCCCACAGCCCCCGCCAGCCAATCAGACCGGCCAGCGTCGGGGCCGCGACCAGCGCAATCACCATGCCGCCCGGCATGTAACAGCCCCAGAACCCCATCACCCGCCCCTGGTCAGCCGGCGCAATGACCCGTTGCAGCAGGGGCGGAGCGGAAACGATGATCGCCAGAAATCCGAGGCTTTCCACCAGACGGCTGAACAGCAGGAAACTGCCGCTGTCCGCCGTCATACCCAGCCCGCTACCCAGCGCGATCAGCAGATATCCCGACAAATGAACCCGTTTGGCCCCGAGCACCCCCGCCAGCACCCCGACAAATGCCGCGATTGTCATGCCGACAGCACTGATCAGGGAGATCGCCCAGCCCGCGGTGACTTTATCAAGGCCAAGATCAGCCTGAATTTCGAGAATGACCGGCGGGGCCTTGCCGATCTGCAGCGCGCTGACAATTCCGGCACCAATGCACAGCCAGACCAGACCCCAGTTGGTGACCCGTCCCGCCATCATTGTTTATCCGGCAGTCCGGCGCTGCTGGCGACGACGCGGGCGGGAATCAGCCGGGCTGGTAAGACCGGCGGCCCGGCGACGGGCCTTCAGCTCTTCCAGAACTTCAAGCCGGCGCTCATCATCATCACCCGGCCAGGCCTGAATTTCCTCTGCCGTACGGAAACAGCCGGCGCACTGGCCGGATCTCGGGTCCAGAATACACACCCCGATACAGGGAGAGATAACAGTCGCGCGTTTCGCCACATCAGCCTCATCGGATAGAATAAAGTGAAACTGATGCAGCCGGGGGCCTGAAACAAGCCAGAACCGGCATGCCTTGATCCCGGACCGGCTTGCCGGGTGGCCGTCAGGTGATATCGTCGGACATCTGTTCCTTCTTTTCCAACTGACCAATGCCCTTTAGCCCCCGCCATAAACCCAGCCGTCCGACAAATTCCGGGACAGCCTCCGTCGCCGCCCTGCTGGTGGGGGAAGCGCGGGCGGCTGCGGCACGCGGCAGTTTTGAAGAGGCGCTCCGGCTGTGCGATCAGGCACTGGCCGACAGTCCCGACGACCTGCCCGCCCTCACCATTACGGCAGAGCTTTGTCTGATGCGCGGACTAAAGGAGAAAGCGCTGCCCCTGCTGGCCAGGGCGACCCGGCTGCAGCCGGACCATGGCGGGCTGCAGTATATGTATGGTGTTGCCCTGTTCCAGATGGACAGAACACAGACCGCTGTCCGGGCACTGGAGCGGGCGACCAGCCTGCAACCGGAGAATGGACAGGCCTGGTCGGCACTGGGCGCATCGCATCAGAAGCTGGGACATCTTCTGGCCGCTCTCAACGCCTATGAACAGGCGACTGCACTGGAACCGGGCGATGCCGATATCTGGGTCAATCGTTCGGCGGCCGCGCTTCGCCTGAAAGACTGGTCCGGCGCAGAACAGGCAACCGCCCGCGCCCTCGACATCAGCCCCGGACACCGCCGCGCCCTGACCTATCAGGCCATTGCCCTGACCGAACTGGGCCGACGCAGCGACGCCGCAAGCATTCTCGATTTCGACAGCCTGATGCGCCGGGTCGATCTGGCCGGGCAGATGCCGGCAGATGAATTGGATAATCTGAACAAGGCGCTGGTTGCCCATATCGAAGCCCGCCCAGACCTGACCTATGAACCGATCCTGAAAGCCACCAAAGGCGGGTCACAAACCCAGAACCTTCTGGCAGGCCCCGCAGGACCGGTTGCCCGGCTTGAGGCGGAAGTCAGACGCGCCGTTGAAACCTATATTGCAGACGCAGACCCGGCCCGGCATCCCTATCTTGCCTTCGCACCCCGGAAATGGCGGCTGATCATGTGGGGAACGCTGCTCCGCCGTCAGGGCCGTCAGGCACCTCATATCCATCCCGGTGCCTGGCTGAGCGGGGTCTATTATGCCGCCCTGCCGCCGGAAATGACGACCGCAGACTCTGATGCAGGCTGGATCGAGTTCGGCCGGCCGGGGGATGAGTTTCCCTGCGAGCAGGAGCCTGTCACCCGGATGATCGAACCCCGCGAAGGCAGCCTGCTGCTGTTTCCGTCCTACATGTTTCACCGCACGATACCGTTCGACAGCGACCATCCCCGGGTATCCATCGCCTTTGATATCGAACCGGTGAACCAATGAATCCCCGCGCCGCCCGTGCCTTTCAGGCTGCGCAGGCCGCACAGAATGCCGGGCAGCCGGCAGAAGCACTGGCGCATTGTCGCAAGGCCCTGAAGACAGCACCGAACCATCCGGACATTCTGGTACTGGGCGGGGCAGCGGCTGCCATGGCCGGGCAACCCGCCGAAGCGGTGAAGTGGCTCAGGAAAGCCGCCACCGCCGCGCCACAGGCACCACAGCCGCTCTATAACCTTGCGATGCTGCATCAGGGGCAGGGCGAACTGGCAAAGGCGATGGACTGCATTGACCGCGCCCTCCGCCGCGCACCCGGTGAGCCGAGACTGCATTACGTTCAGGGTGTCTTCAGACAGCAGGCCCGACAGTACACTGACGCCTGTCAGAGTTACCGGGAAGCCGTCCGCCTTCAGCCCGGCAATGCGGATGCCTGGTTCAATCTTGGAACCGCCGAGGATGCGCTGGAGAGGCCGGCCGCCGCCCGCGCCGCCTACGAGCAAACACTCACCCTGCAGCCCGGCAATTTCGGCGCCCGTTTCAATCTGGCCAATACCCTGCTGAAATCCGGCGAGGCCGAAGCGGCAATCACGGAATATGAGGCGGTGCTGGAACATAATCCGGATTTTGCCGATGCCCGCGTCAATCTCGGCAATGCCCTGCAGGAACTGGATCGTTTCGAAGACGCAATAAAGCAGTATCAGGCTGCTCTGGCAGGCAATCCGGACAGCCGGGAAGCCCGCTACAACCTGGCAAAAGCCTGTCAGGCTGATGGCCGGACGACCGAATGCCTGACTGCCTGTGATGAAATGCTGAAACGCCGGTCAGATGATGCCGGGGCCCTGGCCTTCCGGGCCGTCGCCCTGAACGATGCGGGGAGGGAGGGCGAGGCGGCAGAGCTGGTCGACATGGATCGCTTCATTCTGCCTGTGGATATCGATTTGCCGGAAGGTTACAGCGATATCGACGCCTTCAACGCCGCGCTGGAAGCGCATATCCTGTCGCATCCGACCCTGCAGGAAGATCCGGCCAACCATGCGACCCGCAATGGCCAGCATACCGGCGAGTTGCTGAGTGACCCGAAAGGCCCTTTCGCCGCATTTGAACAGGCCGTCAACGCCGCCGTTCGCCATTATATTGACCGGCAGGGCAGGGACGGCGCACATCCCTTCCTGTCTGATCCGCCGACGGACTGGCGGCTGACGGTCTGGGCCGTGGTCATGCGGGCCATGGGGCATCAGATTCCGCATATCCATCCCGTCGCCTGGCTGAGCGGGGTCTATTACGCAAAGCTTCCGTCAATTGTCGCCGCCGGGTCAGACGAAAAAGAGGGCTGGCTGGAATTTGGTGAGCCACAGCCTGACCTGCGCCCGCAGCGGCCCAGCCCGTTGCGGACGGTCCAGCCTAAAACAGGGCGACTGTTTCTGTTTCCCTCCTATTTCTACCATCGCACCGTCCCGTTCACGTCCGACGAGACCCGGATTTCCATCGCCTTCGACATTCTCCGATCGGACTGACCCATGATTGCCCGCTTCTACGACCATATTTTCAGCGGTGTCTCCGCCCCTGTCCGGGGCATCATCCTGATGACCATGGCAACAGCTGTCGTCTCGGTCATGCATGTCATGATCCGGGAGCTCAGCCGCGAGGTTCACGCCTTCGAGATCGCCTTCTTCCGGAATCTCGTCACCCTGGCCTTCATGGCACCGATGATCCTGAGCTCAGGCCCCGCCACCTGGCGCACCAGTCACCCCTGGCTGCATACATTGCGCGGCATCATCGGCGCCTTTGCCATCCTGACATGGTTCAATTCGCTGTCGATGGTTCCCGTGGCCACGGCAACCGCTCTGAGCTTTGCCGCTCCGGTGTTCATCACCATCGCCGCTGCCCTTATCCTGAAGGAATCCGTCGGCCCGAGACGCTGGGCGGCAGTTTTCTTCGGGTTTGTCGGGGCCATGATCATCCTGCGGCCGGGACTGCTGGAGATTGATGTCGGTGCCCTGCTGGTGCTGGCGTCGACCGTGTTCTGGGCAGCCTCCCTGACCATCGTCAAACTGGTTTCAAAGGACGACTCCAGTGTCACCATCGTGTTTTATGCCGCGCTGTTTTCCACCCCGATATCGCTGATCGCCGCCTGGCCGGTCTGGGTCTGGCCGGATGCCTCGCAATATGTCCGCCTCGTCGCCATCGGCTGTCTGGCAACCGTAGCCCATCTCTGCCTGACACAGGCCTTCCGGGAAGCCGATGCCAGTGTGGTCATGCCGATTGATTTCTGCCGTCTGATCGTCACCACCATTCTCGGCTGGATCATCTTCACGGAGATGCCGGATATCTGGACTTTCGTCGGTGCCGTGGTGATCTTCGGATCGACCGCCTTCATTACCTACCGGGAATCCCGCCTGAAAAAGGTCAAGGACGACGGCACGGCCCGACCAATCTGATAGATATCAGCCGGTCTGCTCACGCCTGTTCAGGATCGCACAGAAAGGTGGTCAGCACGAAACGCTCGCCACTGACTGGCGGCAGGGCCTGATGTAACAGGCCACAACCGAAGACTGCCGCCATGCCCGCCGGAAAGCGATATCCCCGCAGGCTGTATTCAGGAAACTGCAACTCCCCGCCGTCATAATCATCATTCAGGTTGATCGATATGGCGATCCGGCGGTGCGCCATGCGGGCGGCATCATTGTCCCGGTGCGGGCCAAAGAAATCCTGCCGGTCAGCGTGATAGCCGAGAATCACAAATACTTCGAAATCCAGCACCTCACGCAGGCCAAACGCCCGCTCCAGTTCCGGCCGGATACGTCGCGTGACAAGATCCATCAGCCGGGTGTTCATGCGGGGATCACGAACCACATGATCGCGGCTTGATTTCGCCTCCCGGTCGCGGTCATCACCATGCCCGAGGGAATAGCCGATTTCCTCGTTCTGCATCCGCCAGAGGCCGATCAGTTCATCGCGCAAGTCAGGATCAACGACACGGGGAATGAACAGCACCGGCGGTGGAATCTCGGGCTGCCCTGCGATCGCCTGCAGCGCCCGGACGTCAGACAGGTCGGCTTCTGCCGCAAGAACCTCAATGATCCGCTGGTTGGGGTCGATCAGATAGCCAAGCGGCCCCTCTGTCCGCCCCGCCGCCGCAAGATTTGACTGGCAGACCGCGCCCTCCGGGTCTGCCAGCACCGGGAACTGCACCCCCGCATCACGGCATCTCCGGGCATTATCCGGAACCGTCGACGAGGTAATCAGCACAATATCCAGACCGGCCGCGTCCATCGTCCCCTGCTGCCGGGCCAGCGCCCCGAGCAGGTCGCCCCCCTCATCACGGCAAAACAGCACCAGAACCGGCCGTCCCCGTGCGCCACCGGACAGCGAGAACGGCAGACCCTGCTGATCTGTCAGCAGGAAGTCGTTCAGACGATCACCGGGACCGGGCGGACAGGGTTGCAAATCAGGTTTCACCGAAGGGGCCAGAATACCGGACACAGTCTGGCCGGATATGGTTACGAATTCCCTGACGGACATGAGACGGGGATTCCGAGCAAACAGGTGCCCGACGCTCTCGCCGTTTCTGCGAAAAGGCTGACGCTGATTGTGGCTTTAGAGGGGAATTCATCGCTTCACGTTGTGAAGCGATCGTGGGGCACGGTGACCGAAAGTAATGGTGCCCGACGCTCTCGCCGTTTCTGTGAAACGGCTGACGCTGATTGTGGCTTTGGAGGGGAATATATCGCTTCATGTTATGAAGCGATCGTGGTGCCGCCTGGGTGACTCGAACACCCGACCCCCGCATTACGAATGCGATGCTCTACCAACTGAGCTAAGGCGGCTTCCGGCGATTTGGCGGGACATTATGCGCGTTCAGATTCTTTTTCAAGCAGAGAGCGACCTGTTGTTTTCATTTCTGAATGACAACTGTTTTCACAGGCCTGATTGCTCCGGCAGTCTGAACACCACTGACAAACCATGACAAAGCTGGCCGGGGGACCAGAATCGACGCTTTGTACTACAAAAAAAGTTACAGCCGTCCGAAAGCGACCGGCATACAGGGAAAAACCGGGACTAAATCCGGAAATTCATCACCTGTGCGGTCCTCAACAGGCTCTGATATTATTCTCCTGTGGATATTATTTTTTATAAATATCAGATTGTTATGATCTGTTTTTAAAAGTTATCCAGAAATCAGTGAAGTTGTCGATTGTGGAAAATACTTATGTAGTTTCCGGTCGCTTACAGGGCTGATAATCTGCTGTTTCACTCCTGAACGAGGATAAAACACTGTCAAAAATTGCCTGCACAGTCCCCTGCAGCTCCGCCTTCCGGGATCAGGTCGAGGCACTGGCTGAAAAGCAGGGGGTGAACACCGCTGACCTCGCCCGGTCCATCCTTCTGACGATCCCGAAAGCGGATATTGATCGCAGCCCCGATCCGGGCGAACCGGCAGATGATGATCGTGAAACAATTATCCTGAAATCCGGCAAAACCAGCGGTCGCGAACTGCGGCGCAAGCCCCGGCTGCAACTGCGGATGCCGGAAGCGATCAAACCGGAACATCTGCGCAAGGCCCTTAATCTGGCGCTGTTGCTTGCCTGTAATGATGTCGAAATGACCCTCTCGCTTCCCGGCGATCCACCCCCGCCACCGCCCGGCCCCACTGCCACGGAGACCGAGCTGAAACGCCTTTGCGCGCAACAGCGTGAACAGATCGACCGGCTGCAGAGCATTGCCGGGGTGCTGGTCAATGATGCACCCCCGGGCGGGGTTCAGTCAGCCCGCGATGCCCTGCATATTCTGGGCTTTGTTCCCGGTGCGTCCCCGGCAAAGGCTGAGATAAGGGCGCGTTTCCGGATGCTGGCAACCATCCATCACCCGGACAGCGAATTTGGCAGCCATGAACGCATGAGCCTGCTTAATCAGGCTGCCGAACATTTACTGAAACGGTAGCGTGTCCTCGTTCGCATAGGCGGAAGACAGATTTTCGGAGCCAACCCAGGTGCGGGTGCTGACCACCAGCCGTTCACAGAGAATACGCGACAGGTTGAGCAGCACTTTCGAAGCAAGTTCCGGTGATCCCAGCATCATTTTCTTGAGCCAGCCCTGTGTCACCACAAGGATTTCCGTATCATCCAGCGCCACCACATCGGCAGAACGGGTGGTGTTGGAGATAAAGGCGATTTCACCGAATACCTGGCCCGGCTCAAAGACCGCAATCGGCCGGCCACTCTGTGCAGCCCGTACCTCGACCAGTCCGAACAGGATCACAAACAGTTCGTTACCCACCTCGCCGGCGCGGATGATCGTGTCATTCGCCCGGGCGGACAGAACGGTTCCGCTACGCAGAACCTTCTTGGTCTCATCATCAGACAGCCCGTCAAGGAAGGGGATGTCCTGCCGGGGAACCGGCAGCAGCTTGTTGGCGAGAAATTCCCAGAAGCTTTCTTCATCCAGCAGCCATTCGCTGATGGTCGCCGACATCGGGAATTCCGACCGCAACCAGGCACCAACCGTCTCGGAATGCCAGAGGTTGGGGCGTTCCCGAAGCTTGCGCCAGAATGGTGAGCGAATAGCGCGCAGATGGTCCGCATCCCGCAGCAACAGCACCAGCGGCACCCGATAGCCAACATCCGGGTCAGTAAAGTTCGGGGCGTAACGGCGATAGCCCAGATGCTCGTAAAGTTCCACCAGCGCCGGGGAGCAATGGCAGAAATCAAACAGCACCCCCTGATCCAGCGCCACTTCATAGGCCTGCGACAGCATCAGGTGCAGCGCCGCGGAACCACGCTGGCCAGCCGCCACCATCAGACGCGAGGTGAAGGAAATCCGGGCGCGGGGGGAAAATTCCAGAAACGGGCGGACATGATACAGATCTTCCAGCGCCTTCGGCATGGCGCTGTCGCCATCCCGGCTGCCGGTCATCAGAATACGCAGGCAGGCGGTCAGGCTGTCACCGGTCTCGACAAAATACTGGCGGGCCTCCTGATCATAGTCATCAACCAGCATACGGTTGTCATGATCGGCGGCTGAAACACCGCTTTTGCCCAGCTCATCGACATAGATGTCATAGCGGAACCGGTACAGGCGCTCTTTCTGCTCGTCGGTGGTCGCTTCACTGACCCGAATGCGGCCCGTCTTGGCTTTTTCGTCTTTGCCGGTCAACCCGTATCTCCTGATATGCGATGACCCATCGCTTGCTTGCCTTCGTACGACAGATAATGTCTTGCCTATATATAACCAGCTTCGGGGAGGAGTCGAATGCGACTTGCAGGAAAACGAGCAATTGTGACGGGTGCCGGATCCGGGTTTGGCGAAGGCATCGCCCGCAGGTTTGTCGCGGAAGGTGCGAAAGTCGCCATCGCCGACATCAATGAGGCGGCGGCAAACGTGTCGCCGCAGAGCTTGGCGAAGCTGCCCTGTTCATCGCGACCGATGTCACCGACGATCGCTCCGTCAGGGCCATGACCGGTCAGGTCACAGAAGCCTGGGGCGGGATTGATATCCATGTCAATAACGCGGGCTGGACGACAAAGCGCCAGTCGCTGCTGGATGTGACGGAAGCGGATTTCGAACGGATGTTCTCCGTGAACTGCAAATCCATTTTCCTCTGCACCCGCCATATCGTGCCGGTGATGCAGCAGGCTGGCAGCGGTGTCATCATCAATATCGCCTCGACCGCCGGCGTCCGGCCCCGGCCCGGCCTGACCTGGTACAACGCCACCAAGGGGGCGGCGATCACCATGACCAAGTCAATGGCCGCTGAACTGGCGGGTGACCGCATCCGCGTCAACGCCATCAATCCGGTCATCGGCGCGACGGGCCTGCTGGAATCTTTCATGGGTCTGCCGGACACACCGGAAAACCGGGCCAGTTTCCTGGCCACCATCCCGCTGGGCCGTATGAGTGAACCACGCGACATCGCCAATGCCGCGCTTTATCTGGCCTCGGATGAGGCGGATTTCATCACCGGTGTCTGTATGGAGGTGGATGGCGGACGCTGTATCTGAGCCCAGTCAGACCGGATCGATATCGCCCTTGCCGTAGGTTGCCGCGAAATCATCCGCGAAGGCACTGAACCGTCCCTGTTCAATGGCTGTGCGCATTGCTGCCATCAGGTCCTGATAGAACTGAATATTGTGCCAGCTTGCCAGCATGGGGCCGAGCATCTCGCCTGCCTTGACCAGATGGTGCAGATAGGCCCGGCTGAACTTGCTGCAGGCCGGGCAGGCACAGTTTTCGTCCAGCGGGCGCGGGTCGTCCGCATGACGGGCATTGCGCAGATTGACCGTCCCCCGCCAGGTGAAAGCCTGACCGTTGCGCCCGGACCGGGTCGGCAACACGCAATCAAACATGTCGATCCCCCGGGCCACGGCACCCACCAGATCATCCGGCTTGCCGACACCCATGAGGTAACGGGGCCGGTCGGTCTGCATCAGCGGCGTGGTCACATCGAGCGTCGAGAACATCAGCTCCTGACCTTCACCAACCGCCAGCCCGCCAACCGCATAGCCGTGAAAACCGATATCCGTCAGCGCGGCGACGGACTCCGCTCTCAGATCAGCATGAATTCCGCCCTGAACAATGCCGAAAATGCCATAGCCGGGCCGCTCGACAAAGGCATCGCGACTGCGTCTTGCCCAGCGCATCGACAGACGCATGGAGGTTGCGGCCTCTTTCTCGGTCGCCGGATAGGGGGTGCATTCGTCAAAGGACATGGTGATGTCCGCATCCAGCAGGCGCTGGATATCAATGGACCTCTCCGGGGTCAGCTCATGGGCAGAGCCATCGACATGCGACCGGAAGGTCACACCGTTTTCGTCAATCTTGCGCAGCTTGGCGAGGCTCATCACCTGATAGCCGCCGGAATCCGTCAGAATCGGCCGGTCCCAGTTCATGAACTTATGCAGTCCGCCCAGACGGTCGATCCGCTCCGCCCCCGGACGCAGCATCAGATGATAGGTATTGCCGAGAATGATCTCGGCCCCGGTTTCCTCGACCGACCAGGGGAACATCGCCTTGACGGTTGCCGCCGTGCCGACCGGCATGAAGGCCGGAGTCTCGATACTGCCATGCGCTGTCTTCACCCGCCCGCGCCGGGCAGCACCATCCGTGGTGATCAGATCATAGGAGAAGTCCGTCATGCGTCACCCCGTGCCAGCAGGCAGCAGTCACCATAGGAATAGAACCGGTATTTCTCAGCAATGGCATGGGCATAGGCCTGCTTCATCCGGTCGAGGCCGGAGAAAGCACTGATCAGCATGAACAAGGTGGATTTCGGCAAATGAAAATTGGTCAGCAGCAGGTCAACCGCCCGGAATTTGTAGCCGGGGGTAATGAAAATGTCAGTCTCACCGGAAAACGGATGAATGATACCCTGTTCATCCGCCGCTGATTCCAGCAGCCGGAGCGATGTCGTGCCGATTGCGATCAGTCGGCCGCCGTCCGCCCGCATCCGGTTCAGCCGGTCCGCCGTTTCCGGCGATATTTCACCCCATTCGCTGTGCATCCGGTGATCGGTCGTGTCATCCACCTTCACAGGCAGAAACGTACCGGCCCCGACATGCAGGGTGATGGTCTCGCGGGCGATGTTGCGGGCATCCACTTCAGCCAGCAGCCGGTCGGTAAAGTGCAGTCCCGCAGTCGGGGCCGCAACCGCGCCGTCACGGCGGGCAAAAATGGTCTGATAGTTCTCGCGATCAGTCGGGTCACCCCCGCGTTCACGATGAATATAAGGGGGCAGGGGCGGCGCGCCATAGCGCTCCAGCGCAGCAAACAGCGCGCCTTCACCCAGATTGAAATCCAGATGGATCTCGCCGCCCTCCCGCTTTTCGGCAATGGTTGCCGTGAAGTCATCGGCGAAACGGATTTCCTGGCCAACCTTCAGCCGCTTTCCCGGACGGGCAAATGCATGCCATGCCGCAGGGCCAACCCGTTTATGCAGGGTGACCTCGACCCTGACCTCGCCCCGGTGACCAAACAGGCGTGCCGGGATGACGCGGGTATCGTTGCTGACCAGCACATCACCGGAGCGCAGCAGGCCGGGCAGGTCCGAGACGGTGCGACCCGTCGTTCCGGCTGCGGAAAGATCAAGCAGACGCGCGGATTCCCGGGGCACCGCCGGGGTCTGCGCAATCAGCTCCTCGGGCAGCTCAAAGTCAAAGGTATCGACCAGCATGACCCGTGCCGTCGCTGACGCTTCAGGCGCGCATCGCGCGTTCGACAGACAGCGTCGGCAAGTGCCGGCTCAGCAGACCAAACGGGCCGAGCAGCAACAGAGCCATCGCCAGCTTGGCGGCAAAATCACCGACTGCCCATGTCATCCAGGGCAACCCGGATCCGGCAAAGGCGAGCGAGAAGAAAATCACCGTATCAACAACGGAGGCCAGCAGGGTGGAGACCAGAGGGGCTTTCCACCACCGGCCCTGACGCAGCCGGTCGAAGACCGCGACATCCAGCAGCTGCGCAGCCAGAAAAGCGGTCCCGGAAGCCGCCGCAATCCGCCAGTCCGCCAGCCACAGCGACAGGGCAACGCCGACGGCAAAACCGGTATAGACCACCATCCGTGCCTTTTGCGCACCGGCAACCCGGTTGGTCAGATCCGTGACAAGAAAGGCAACGGGATAGGTAAAGGCACCCCAGGTCACCCAGTCATTGATCGGAAACTGGACGGCAAAGTTCGACAGTCCGATGACAAGGGCCATCGCGGCGATAGGAATAAGAATGACCGGCATGATGTGCGGTTCCTGTCTGCAGGCGCGGAAAAGCGACGGTATAGTGCGCTATTCCTACAAAGTCGAGACCTGCAGGCGCGGAAACCCGCGGTCAGACAACGATATCGATATAATAACCACGCGGAACGTCCGCCCGAAGCTGCTGACCGGATGCCAGCAGCGCATCCAGCCGTTCAACGGCGCGCTCGATCATCGGATCGCGCCGGAAGTTGGAAACCTTGACCCGGCGTTCGAGATTCACCGCACTGTCGTAGTCTCGCGACTGCGGTGGTGCGCCGCCGACGCGGGTATCAATGCTGGTGGGTCCGATGGTCATTGGAAACTCGTAGCGCAAACAGGGTTAAAAATCTATAAACAGAGTCCCTCTCCATGTGAAAACTCCATGACCCTGTCTCTTCCCCTCGGCGCCATTGCCCTCGTCCTGCTCTCGGCCTTCCTCCATGCCTGCTGGAATGCCCTGATTAAATCCTCCGGTGACCGCCTAGTCTTGCTGACCGCCGTGGTCGGCGTCTCCGGTGTCATGGGGGTTGTCGCCCTGCCGTTTGTCGAGCCACCGGGCTGGGACGCCGCACCCTGGCTGGCCGCCTCCATCACCACCCATATCGTCTATTATTTCTGCCTGCTGTCGGCCTATCGGGAAGGGGATCTCAGTCAGGTCTACCCGATTGCCCGGGGCAGTGCGCCGCTGTTTACCGCCGCCATTGCCTGGCTGTTGCTGGATGAGGGACTGCGCACGCCGCAACTGGCCGGCGTCATCATGGTCTCCGTCGGGGTGCTGGTGATTGCCTATATCCGGATGGGCGGCATTGCCCATTTCCGGTCGGTCGGCTGGGCACTGGGGGTTGCGGTCTGCATCGCTGCCTATTCCTCCATTGATGCGGCCGGCATCCGGGCTTCAACCACCGGCCTCGGCTATATCGGCTGGCTGCTGGCTCTTGATTGCCTGCCACTGGTGATCTTCACGATCCTGCGGCGACGGTCCCGCCTGATCCCGGAACTGCGGCAGCGCTGGCATGTCTGGATAGGCGGCGGCCTGATCGCCGGGGTCAGCTATGGTGCGGCGGTCTGGGTCTTTCAGTTCGGGGCAACTGCCGGTGTTGTCGCCCTGCGGGAAACCAGCGTCCTGTTTGCAGCCCTGATCGGGGTGTTTTTTCTCGGCGAAAGGTTTGGTCCCCGGCGTATTACCGCCGCCCTGTTTGTCGCAGCCGGGGTGATCGCAATTTCCATTTTCTAGGTGTACAATTCCGTATGATGGAAACGCAGATTGAAACTGTCACAACAAATGCAATTTTCCACCATATGAATACTGCTTCCAAAAAACCGGTGAGCGATACCAATCGTTCTGGTCAGGTCCAGTCCGTTACCCGGGCAATCAGTATCCTCAACGCCCTGTCGGTTGAGGAGAACGGACTGACGCTGACCGAACTCTCCCATACCGTCAGTCTGGCCCCCTCAACCACCCATCGCCTGCTGACCACCCTGCAGCAGGAGCGGTTTGTCCGCTTTGATGACCAGCGATCAGTCTGGCTGGTCGGCCTGCAGGCCTTCGCCGTCGGCAACGCCTTTGTCCGCTCGCGGGAGCTGATCAGCATGGTACGCCCTTATATGCGGCGGCTGATGGAAGAAAGCGGCGAGACAACAAACCTTGCTGTCGAAGACCGGGAGGAGGCCGTCTATCTGGCGCAGGTTGAATGTCGGGAAATGATGCGTGCCTTTGCCAAGCCCGGCGCCCGCGTGCCCATGACCTCGTCAGCCGTCGGCAAGGCCATGCTTGCGGCCCGCCCGGATGATCAGGTGGCCCGCCTGCTGAACCGCGTCGGTTTGCAGAAAGTCACCGGCAGCAGCATCGCCACACCGGCCGCCCTGAAAGCAGAGCTCGCCCAGGCCCGTGAACTTGGCTATGCCATCGATGATGAAGAGCATGCGGTCGGTCTGCGCTGTGTTGCGGCGGCCCTGTTCAACGAACATGGTGATCCGATTGCCGCCGTCAGCGTTTCCGGCCCCGCTGCCCGCGTCACCGACGAGCGCATCCCGGTTCTGGGCCGGCTGATACAGACCGTGGCGCTGGAAGCAACCCAGGCGCTGGGCGGTATCCGCCCGGTTGTGAAGGGCTGATCCCCGATTCCGCTTGACCCTGCGGCCCGGCATTTGTTCATTGCACTGCACAAATGCACATGATCACCACGGGAGTCCCGCAATGAGCTTCACCATCGTCGATCCGGCCACCCCCCGCCTGAACCGAAGCGAACTTGCTGTTCCCGGCTCCCGCCCGGAATTGTTCGAGAAAGCGGCAAAGGGACCTGTCGATGTGGTCTTCCTTGATTGCGAAGACGCTGTGGCACCGGACGACAAGCCGCAAGCCCGCAAGAACATCATCGAAGGCCTGAATGACGTGGACTGGGGCAACAAGACGGTCAGCGTCCGCATCAACGGACTTGATACCCATTACATGTACCGCGATGTCGTCGATATCGTCGAAGCCTGCCCGCGTCTCGACCTGATCATGATCCCGAAGGCCGGAACAGCCGCAGATATCTACGCCCTCGACATGCTGGTCACCCAGATCGAGACCGCCATGGGCCGCCCGCGCAAGATCGGCTTCGAAATGATCATCGAAAGCGCCCTCGGCATGGCCAATGTCGACGAAATCGCAGCCGCCTCCCAGCGCAATGAAAGCCTGCATTTCGGTGTCGCCGACTATGCCGCTTCCACAAAGGCGAAAACCACGGGCATCGGCGGTCCGAATGCCGGCTATGGTGTGCTGACCGACCCGGACGACAAGGGTAACCGGGATTATCACTGGGGTGACATGTGGCATTATGCAATCAACCGCATGGTCGTCGCCGCCCGCGCCAACGGGTTGCGCCCGGTCGATGGACCGTTCGGCGATTTCTCTGATCCCGAAGGCTACAAGGCGCAGGCAAGCCGCTCTGCCGTGCTGGGCTGTGAAGGTAAATGGGCCATTCATCCCAGTCAGGTCGGGCTTGCGAACGAAGTGTTCAGCCCCTCGGAAGCAGAAGTTGCCCAGGCCAAACGCATTCTCGAAGCCATGGAGAAGGCGCAGAAGGAAGGCAAGGGGGCTGTTGCCCTTGATGGCCGCCTGATCGACATCGCCTCCATCAAGCAGGCCGAAGTGATGGTCCAGAAGGCCGCACAGATCGCCGGCCACTGAACCCGGACGTCATACGGACAATCGCCAAATCACCGCGCCTGTGCTAGGACATAGTCATGCAATCCTATCTCGATTTTGAAAAACCCGTCGCCGAGCTTGAAGGCAAGATTCAGGAACTCCGTCATATCTCCGGATCCGGCGAGCTTAACATCGCCGAGGAAGTCAGCCGGCTGCAGGGCAAGGTCGAAAAACTGCTGACCCAGACCTATGGCAAACTGACACCCTGGCAGAAAACCCAGGTTGCCCGGCATCCGGGACGTCCGCATTTCCTGCAATATGCCGAACAGCTGATGGATGAATTCGAGCCGCTTTCCGGTGACCGGAACTTCGCCGAAGATGCGGCCATTATTGGCGGGATCGGGCGGTTTCGCGGACAGTCAATCCTGCTGATGGGCCACGAAAAAGGGGCTGATACGGAAAGCCGCCTGAAACATAATTTCGGCATGGCCCGGCCAGAAGGCTATCGCAAGGCTGACCGGCTGATGCGTCTGGCCGAACGCTTCCACCTGCCCGTTGTCACACTGGTCGATACCTCCGGGGCCTATCCCGGTATCGATGCGGAAGCACGGGGCCAGTCGGAGGCTATCGCAAGATCCATTGAAACCTGCCTTGATCTGGCGACGCCGCTGGTCAGCATCGTCATCGGTGAAGGCGGGTCCGGCGGGGCCATTGCGCTGGCTGTCGCAAACCGCGTCTTCATGCTGGAACATGCGGTCTACTCCGTCATCTCTCCGGAAGGCTGTGCCTCGATCCTGTGGCGTGAAGGCAGCCGGGCCCCGGATGCCGCCGCCGCCATGCGCATTACCGCCGACGATCTGTTCCGCCTCGGTGTTATCGACAAGGTCATTGGCGAACCGCTTGGGGGAGCCCATCGCAATCCGGAAGCTGCCATTACCACCGTCGGCGACCAGATTGAACGATCCCTCACCGAGCTTTCCGGACAGTCCGGTGACGAGCTTCGGGCAGGCCGCCGCAAGAAATTCCTGGAGATGGGCCGCAGCGGTCTGAACTGACGCTCCTCCGGAAGCCCCGCCGGAGTTTCTGCTGTTCGCTGCAGCAATGATTGATTGAATTTCTTTTAATTCTTCTTACGCTTCCTCCTGTATTGCCATCCAGGGAGCGTTATCCATGAAGATCACAATCACCCTGCTTTCTGCCGCCCTTATTCTCACTGGCTGCTTTTCGGGTGAGCGCGACAGCGGTGGCAGGGGCATGCAGCTGACGCAGGCAACGGAAATTGAGTTTTCCAAAACCGATCTCGATATTCCCCTGTATCTCGGCGATTCAATAGCTTCTGTCACTCAGGTGGTCCGGGATAATTCAGCGCCGATTGACAGCTATAATCTGGGCGAAAAGGGATCAGTGCGGACCCAGCGGGTCAGTGCCTTTTTCGGCGACAAGACCCAGGAGGAGATCAGCAGCCGGGAGGAATTCACCGGGCAGCTGCGACAGCTCACCAGCGGTCGGGCTATCGCAGACAACCAGATCACAGAAATTACCCATAACGGCAACAAAAGACCGATCGGGTACAAGGCCATCTACGGCCAGGGTAAAAACAAATGCCTTTATGCTTACGCCGGCTATCGGATGCGTGGCCTGACCATCTACAGCAATGAAACCGGCAATTCCGATACCATCATAGACGCACTGGTCTGCGGCAACGATGAACTGATCGAGGCCACCTCCAGAATGCTGTCGAATGTGCTGAAAGTTGAAGACCGGGCAGCCTATGCCAGGGCACTGAGCAAAACCTGATACCGGACACAGTGGGTAACCGGTTGTGGTTCAGGCTGTTTTCTGACTGTCCCGGCGAATGAACAGTTGAACCTCATTGCGCGGTTTCCTAGGCTTTGTTGCGCATTCTCAAAGGGGGGTTGCGAATGAAGACCCTGATCGCCGGACTAATGGTATCGATCCTGTCACTGACGGGGTGCGTCACTGGTGAACGCGACAGCGGTGGTACCGTGATGCAGCTGTCTCCGGCGCAGGAAATTACTTTCCCGAAGACAGATCTCACCGTCCCGCTTTACCTGCATGACTATATCGCTTCGGTCACCCAGGAAGTCAGGGACAACACCTCTCCCATCGACAATTACAATCTCGGCGAGAAAGGCAGCGTTCAGACCCAGCGGGCACCCAACTGGTTCTCAGAGCGAACCGAAGACCGGATGGCCAGCCGGGAAGAATTCGACAAGCGTCTTGCGGCAATCACTGACAACCGGTCCGTTGACAGCACCATCACGGAACTGGTCCATAACGACCGGGTCCGGACACGTGGTTTTTCAGCCCGCTTCAGACGCGGCATCGTAAACTGTATCTATGCGCGTGGTGGTTATCGTCTTGGCGGGCCCACCCCCTATGACAACGACCGCGGACTGATCGATACTGTCATTGAGACCTGGGCCTGTGGTGACAACGCCCTCATCAAGGCGACCGAAGACATGATGACCGGTGTCCGGAAGGTGAACGACCGCGACGCCTATGCCGAGGAACTGCGGAAAGCGGGCGCATGAGGCTTCTCTCCTGTCTTGTTTCCAGTCTGATCCTTGCAGCCTGCGTCAACAGCCCGACCCGGCTGAAGGCGCTTGATCACACCTATAACCTGACCGAAACAGCGAACAACCCCGCCTTCAGCCGGCTGGCGGCCTTCTTTGATGAGGCGGCGTTTGGCCATGATGATGTGCTGATGCGCAGCGAGGTCAAATCCTATGACCGGGTCCTGACCCGCTGGGATCTGCCCTTGCGTATCACCATTGGCGGCGTGGTCAGCAAAACAGTTGAGAAGAAAGTCCGGGAGCGGCTGGAATATTTTCAAAGCCTGACCGGCGTGCGACTGGTCTGGGAAGGCCGGGATGCGAAACGCTACAACGTCAAGATTGTGCTCAGCGCCACCAACGGAATCCGGCAGCGGGCAAGCCATGACACTGCCTGTTTCGCCAACACCCGTCAGTCTTCCGGCGGAATAACCTCTGCCACCATCTTTCTGCCTTACGACCGCGAGCGCCTTTTGAATGACTGCCTCGACCATGAGCTGATGCATGCCTTTGGTTTTGGCGGGCATTCCCACCGGATGAATTCCGCGCTCAGCTATATGCATAATCTCGGGCGGCTGACGGCCTGGGACGAGATCATGCTGCGCACCCTATACAGCCCGGCACTGAAGACCGGCATTCATCGTCAGGATGCCTGGCCGGTCCTGCAGTCCCTGCTGTCCGACGAGATCAACCGGCTCACGGCCGGTTCAGCACCGATGCCGGATCTCGGGCCGGAATACTGGGCCGTGTTCGCTGACGAAACTCCCTTTACCTACAAGGCAAAGGGCATTCCCGCACTTCCCCGTCTGGTGCTGAGCACCCGGGCCGACAACAGCGAACAGATACAGACAAGAGCAACCTTTGCCCCCGCAGACGGAAATCCGCGCGCCGAGGTGACACTGGCATCCGGAGACAGCCTGAAAGGACAATGGTCGGAGGTCTCGAAACGCTGGCGGCATATTGCCCGGGGTGTCTCGACGCTGGATTCACCGCAGGAACGCACGACCGGAGATACCTCCCTGATCTTCAAGATTGTCCGCAGCTATGGCCGTGATTGCGTGGTCTTCGCCCGGTCCGGAAACAGCGCCGGCCGGTTCTTCCGGGGATATCACTGTGAACGCGACGGCCTCAGCGCCGACAAAGTACCTGATCTGCTGTCCGGTCTGCGCGAGCGCCCGGCCCCGACAGCGGGAAGCTGACGGGATGTGGCGGGTCGCCGCCCGGCTCCTCATCGCGGTTCTGCTGCCGGTTCTGGCCGCGGGCTGCGTCACCACATCAGAACCGACGACATCGCGGATATCTGTACCGGATGAAGGTTTGCCTGCCGACCTTGCTGTCACCCACCGCCGGCTGGTCCAGTTCTTTGGTGAGGCTGTATTCGATAATGTGTCTGATGTTGGCGGGCGCCGGGGTCAGAACCACAAGCTTATCATTCGCTGGCCAGCCGGAACCGATCTCGTCATTTCCGGCGACAACCGGCTAAGCAGTGAGACAGTCCGGAATATCAGCGGGGCCATACCAACGATAACGGAGGCAACCGGACTCAGACTGAAATTTGATCCGGACCGCAGGTCAGGCGAGATCATCATCCGGGCTTTGCCCCGATCAGAAATTCAGGCCAGGAATCACGCGCTTGTCAGCTGCTTCACTCAAATCAGCAGCAGGAACGGGCGCATTGTCCGGGCAACGATCTTTCTGCCTTCTGATGACCCCGTAATGAGCAGCTCCTGCGTTGTTCATGAGCTTTTACATGCCATGGGCATGAACGGGCATTCTCACACGCTGCCCTCTGCCATCAGTTACGCACATGGGAAAACGACGCTGACAAACTGGGATTATCTCACACTGGCAATGCTCTATCGGCTTCACTATCCGCTGGAATCGCAGCCCTCAGCGATCACGCGGGTCTCCAATGCCTATGCAAACATGCTGAAACACCCCGGTAACCAGCTTCGCCAGATCACCACAAGTCTCGGGCCAGCCCTGCAAATCATCAAACAGGACAGGACAGGAATAAGATTCAATCTTCAGGATATCACCGACGAACCCACTCTGGTCTTTGAAGGCAGCTTCGACGACCGTCCGGACTCCTCAATGACACGAATGATCTTCGGGGCAAAGCCGCCACATCGGGCCGAAGCCCGGCTGGATATCCTGAAGTCGGACCGATTGTCAGAAAACGAACGCCAGTTCTTCTCGCTGCACCCTTTAACCGACATGACCCGAACCAGACTGGCCGAGATCTCGGGCCGACTTTCCGAATTCAATTTTCTGGCCCCGGACCCGGTCCCCGGACATCCCCGGATGATTACGCTGACCACGCCGGAAATTGCCTGTCTGTATTTTGAAACCGGGTTGCGCAACGACGGGGCTGATTCTGCCGGGGCGGAAGACGGCAGTTCACAGGGCTACCGGGCGGCGGGGAAATATTGCCGGGAGAGCGGCAAAATAACCGAACAGGATGCGATCCAAATCATCAACAATATCGGGCTACCACCGGCCTCCTGACAGGTAACGCCGGAACCCGGACAGCAAAACGCCACCCCCGCAATGGCAGGGATGGCGATTTTCTATCAGCCGGTAATCAGCTTTTTGCTTCTGCGGCCTGCTGCATGCGCTGGCGATAAAGCTGCGCAAAGTCGATCGGCGACAGCATCAGCGGTGCGAAACCGCCATCACGGGTGATGTCGGAGACAATGTTCCGGGCATAGGGGAACATCAGGCGCGGGCATTCGATCAACAGAACCGGCTGCAGGTTTTCCTGCGGCACATTGATGGTGAAAACTCCGCCATAGCTGAGTTCAAGAATGAAAGCCGGATCATTTTTGATTTTGGCGTCGATCCGTATATCGATGACGACCTCGTAAATGTTCGCCTGAACATTGCGGGCCTTCACATCGATATTGATCGGAATTTCCGGAGGCGTGCCGGTCTGGGTGAAGACAGCCGGGGCATTCGGGACTTCAAAGGACAGGTCCTTGATGTACTGCCCGTTGATGACCAGCATCGGCTGAGCGGCGTCACCGGTTGCCGGCGAGGCTGTTTCTGCCGTTGCAGGTGTCGCCGGTGTTGCCGTTGCTTCGGTTTCCGGCGCGTCTTTTGCTGCTTCGGTTTTTGTCTTGTCTTCCTGTTTCTTGGAAGTTGAACGCGTCTTGCGGGCCATGGATGCCATCACTCCGGTGGATAAATCAGAGATTACTGCCTATCACGGATCAAGAAACGCCACAACCTCGCGGGGATTGACCGGGTTGATCCGCAATATCTGCGCATTGCCGACACGCTCTCCGGTGAGCGCCCGGATGAAACCCCAGTGGCTGACAACCAGCGTCGTGACGATGTCGTCATGAGATGCACGGGACGCATGAAAATCGACCGCCCGCTGATCAATGGAGCTTTCCGGCTCGGAGATTTCCGGCCACCAGCGGTCCGTCAGATGAGCAAAGTCCAGATGCGACCATTGCGCCGCCAGTTCGTCACGCAGGGTGCCGATATCGCAGGCGAAGTGATACCGCTCACGCACCAGCGTCTCGACCTCAACCGGCACCTTGATCACATCAGCGATA